>Ga0206131_10006862_pt1 | contig 11547 bp, 10 predicted proteins | sample Helgoland_Spring_FD_148636 | JGI IMG/M metagenome (GOLD analysis project Ga0206131, IMG submission 148636) | Pelagic subsurface seawater microbial communities from Kabeltonne, Helgoland, North Sea - Helgoland_Spring_Bloom_20160517_1 | ecosystem: Environmental > Aquatic > Marine > Epipelagic ... | reverse complement strand
TCACCGCCTATGGACCGGATGCGGCCGACCGATTTTGGATGGCGCTGCGCGCCGCGTTGCCCAATGCTACCTTTCAAATTGATCACCAGATTGGCCGTGAAGATGCCATGATGCCCCCCCGTGCCGCGCTGCGTTGGAGCCTGAGCGGCACCCATGATGGCTGGGGAATGTTTGGCCCCCCCACTGGGGCAAAAATTTACCTTCTGGGCATATGCCACGCCGAGTTCGGGCCTCGGGGTCTGCGGCGCGAATACGCCCTATTCGATGAAACCTCGGTGTGGAAGCAGATTTTGCTGCACACCGGATGACGCAATCGTCATAAAGGACCGCGCGGCGGCGCACGACTAAGAGAGAGACCGCAATGAACAATTACGAGACACATCACAGGAGCGCAGGCCATGTCTGAAATCGCCACCACCCATGTCGGGTCTTTGCCACGCACGCAGGACGTCGTCGACTTTATTTTTGCCCGCGAACGTGAGGAATCGTTTGATCCGGCTGATTTTGACCAGACAATGCGCGCAGCCGTCGCCAGAACCGTGGCCAAACAGGTGGCGGCTGGTATTGATATCGTCAGCGACGGCGAAACGTCTAAAATATCCTATGCGACCTATGTGAAAGACCGCTATACGGGCTTTTCCGGCGACAGTCCGCGCAATGCCCCCGCCGATTTAAAAATGTTCCCCGGCTTTTTGCAGCGGCTCGCCGACGATGGCGGCACACCGCAATACGCCCGCCCGATGTGCACCGGAGACGTACGCTCCAAAGGGCAGGGAGAATTGGGAAAGGACATTGCCAACCTGCAGGCGGCGATGGCGCAACACGGCGCCAAACGTGGCTTTATGAACGCCGCCTCGCCGGGAGTGATCTCGCTTTTTTTGCAAAATGATTTCTATAACACACGCGACGAATATCTGGCGGCGCTGGCCGATGCGATGCGCGATGAATATGAGGCCATTGTCGACGCTGGCCTTGATCTGCAACTCGATTGCCCCGATCTGGCATTATCGCGTCACATGCTTTTTACCGATCTCAGCGACGCAGAATTTGTCAAAATTGCCGACAGCCACGTCGATGCACTGAACCACGCATTAGAAAATATTCCCGCCGAAAAAGTCAGGCTACATATCTGCTGGGGCAACTATGAGGGGCCGCACTGCTGCGATATTCCAATGGACACCATGTTTTCGACCCTGATGCGCGCCAAACCAAGCTATGTGTTGTTTGAAACATCGAACCCGCGCCATGGACATGAATGGACCACATTCCGCGACCGCAAGGCCGAAATACCAGATACGAAAATACTGGTGCCCGGGGTGGTGGACACGACGACAAATTTCGTCGAGCATCCAGAACTGGTGGCGCAGCGGATCGAGCGCTTTGTCGATATTGTTGGAACGGAGCGGGTGATTGCCGGATCGGATTGCGGATTTGGGACATTTGCCGGCTTTGGCGCCGTTGATCCCGATATCGCATATGCCAAATTAGGCGCACTTTCAGAAGGCGCCGCACTGGTCAACAACCGCCTGTGACAGATCACCCGTTTTACACTGTTGCGCTTTGGAGTAGTCTCACATGTAATCGGGCAGATACCCGCGCCCATCCGTCCCGTGTTTCAAAGGCTTATCAGCATGGTGTCATCCGGAAACTTATGGCGTGAAACAGCCCAAGATAGCACAAACCCACAGAGACTTGAGCAGGATGTCAGCTGTGAAGTGGCTGTCATTGGTGCTGGGTTTACCGGGCTTTCGGCAGCATTGCATCTGGCACAGGCGGGGGTGGACGTAACTCTGATAGAGGCAGAGACGATCGGTCATGGCGGCTCGGGTCGAAATGTGGGTTTGGTGAACGCCGGTTTGTGGAAACCGCCGGATCAAGTGCTTGCAACCCTTGGGCAAGCGCGCGGTGAACGGATGAACACCATGCTGTCCCAAGGCCCTGCAGTGGTTTTTGAGCTGATTGAACGGCATCAAATCACCTGTGAAGCCACCCGGAACGGCACTCTGCATTGTGCTCATAATGCCCGTGGCTGGCGCGATCTGCAAAACCGGTATCGCCAACAGGTGGCGCGGGGCGCACCTGTGATGCTTTTGTCGGCAGAGCAAGCGGCGCAAAGGACCGGCTCAACACGGTTTCACGGCGCCTTATGGGATGGACGTGCCGGAACCATCCAACCTTTGTCTTTTGCCACAGGTCTGGCAGGGGCCGCCCGCGCTGCGGGGGCAAACCTCTATGAACACTCAGCCGCAGAATCAGTACAGTTTCACGACGGCCACTGGAAAATTCAAACACAGGCCGGTGAGATCAGGTCGCGCAGACTTATTCAGGCCACAAACGCCTATGGCGCCGGGGGTCTGGCTCAAAGTGCCTTTATCCCGGTGCATTACTTTCAACTGGCGACGGACCCGCTGCCCGATGATCTACGCGCGGCTATTCTTCCCAGTGGCGAAGGCTGTTGGGATACAGCACAGATCATGTCGTCATTTCGTCTCGACAAATTTGGGCGTCTGATCATCGGCGCGATTGGCAATCTGGACGGATTTGGGGCAGGTAGTCACCGCCACTGGGCACGGCGCAAACTCGCCCGTCTCTATCCTCAACTTGCGGGTGTTGATATGCCACACAGTTGGACCGGACAGATTGCCATGACCGAAGATTACTTACCAAAAGTGGTTGATATCGGCCCAAAGGCAATCTCAATCTATGGCTTTAGCGGCCGCGGAATTGGCCCGGGCACGCTGTTTGGGAAATGCGCCGTCGACTGGGTGATAAAAGACGATGAGAGCGCGTTTCCGGTGCCGATCACCCCGGCGACCCACGCGCGGTTTCGCACCGCAAAAGCGCTGTATTTTGAAGCGGGTGCCAGTCTGACGCATCTGTTGAACAGCCGTATCCCCTAGAACAGTTTGGATTTTATGGCTTGTTAATTTTTCGGTTTTGGAAATCTGAAACCTAGACCATCACTTTAAGGGGGGTCTGTCCAGTCACATCAAAAACCCGCTTATACCGCGCAATCTCATCGTCAGGCCCTACAGCTTTGTTGGGGTTGTCAGACAATTTAACCGTGGGATTGCCATTGGCGGAAACTGCCTTGCAGACCAGCGAAAATGCATCCAGTCCTCGATCTGGTACGAGACCCCGAAAGTCATTGGTCAGATTGGTCCCCCAACCGAAGGAAACTTTCACCCGGCTTGCAAATCTGCGCTGCAATGACAGCATTTCAGCCACATCCAGACCATCGGAAAAGATCACCAGTTTGTCACGGGGGTCTTGGCCCTTGGATACCCACCAGTTGATGGCGGTCTCTGCACCCTGTGCGGGGTCACCACTGTCAATGCGAATGCCTGTCCAAGTGGCTAGCCAGTCGGGTGCGTTGTTCAAAAATCCTTCGGTGCCATAGGTGTCCGGCAGGATGATACGCAGATTGCCATCGTGCTCTTCCTGCCAGTCGGCCAAGACATCATAGGGCGCGCGCGCCAAAGCCACATCATCAACCGCAAGCGCCGAATATACCATCGGCAGTTCATGGGCATTGGTACCGATCGCCTCGATATCTCGGTGGCGGGCGATGGCGCAATTGGACGTGCCGACAAATTTATCGCCCAAACCCTCAAGCATCGCCTGAACACACCAATCCTGCCAAAGATAGGAATGACGGCGTCTCGTGCCAAAATCAGCAATCCGCAGGTCATCGACATAACGCATCGCTTCGATTTTCTGCCACAGCTTGGTCATTGCGCGGGCATAGAGCACCTGCAACTCGAACCGGCCCATATGTTTTAAAACCGCCCGACCGCGCAGTTCCATCAAGACCGCCAGCGCCGGAATTTCCCACATCATTACTTCGGGCCAACTGCCCTCAAAGCTCAACTCATACTGGCCATCACGCTTCTCAAGATGATAATCGGGCAAGCGCATGCCCTCAAACCATTCCATAAAATCAGGGCGGAACATCTGGCGTTTGCCATAAAATGTATTGCCGCGCAGCCATGTGCTTTCGCCACGGGTCAATTGCATGCTGCGAATATGATCAAGCTGTTCGCGTAACTCACCCTCGTCAACCAAATCAGCCAGCCGCACCTCGGACGAGCGATTGATCAGCGAGAACGCCACCCGCGTATCGCGCCTGTTGCGGAAAACCGATTGGCACATCAGCAACTTATAAAAATCGGTATCGATCAATGACCGCACAATCGGGTCAATTTTCCATTTATGATTCCAGACCCGGGTGGCGATATCAACCATGTTTCAACCCTCTAACACTACTCCGGCCGAGCGCATGGTCTGGCGTGCTGCGACCAATGACCCGTCCATATCTATGGCGCGACAGGCTGGCAGGAGAACACGCACGTGATATCCGAGCTTGGCTGCATCTACCGCTGAATACGCCACGCAAAAGTCAGTCGCAAGGCCCACCATGACCAATTCAGAAATCCCCCGGGTTTTGAGATAGCCGTCCAATCCTGTCGGAGTGGTCCGGTCATTTTCAAAAAACGCCGAATAACTGTCGATATGTGGCCGAAATCCTTTCCGAATGATCATATCCGCCCGGTCCGTGTTAAGATCAGGATGAAACGCTGCTCCGGGGCTGCCTTGAACACAATGATCAGGCCATAGAACTTGCGGCCCATACGGCATTTCGATCAGCTCCATCGGGACCTTATGTTCATGGCTGCTGGCAAAAGAACTGTGGCCTGCGGGATGCCAGTCCTGCGTTAAGATGACCGTCTGAGACTGTGTCATTAAATCGTTGACCGGCGCAACAATATCATCGCCCCCCTGCACAGCGAGGGCACCACCGGGGCAGAAATCAACTTGCACGTCGATCACGATCAGCGCTGTTTGTGACATTTTGAGCCTCTCTAAAAGCCTTGTTTGCGGCGATCCTGCCGTGTTTAGCCTATTGGTGCAAGCGCACTTTTTTTGCAAATGAGCCGATAGTTTTTTCAAAGACTTGCCCATAAGCGGCGTTCATCGTATGGCCCTGTACATGTTTACCGTGGCAGCTCTTTATCATTTTACCCGTTTTGATCAGCCGCAGACGCTCAAAGGTCCGCTACAGGATAAGTGCAACGCTCTGGGTCTGACCGGATCGCTTTTACTGGCCCCTGAGGGGATCAATGGCACCATTGCCGGCAACCAAGATAATATAATCGCCGCGCTAGACTATTTACGAGCTCTGCCTGGCTGCAGCGATCTTGAGTATAAGCTGAGCCATGCCAGTACCCCGCCGTTTCCCCGTATGAAGGTTAAGCTGAAAAAAGAAATCGTGACCATGGGTCAGCCGGATGTCGATCCAAAGGCGCGGGTTGGCCATTACGTGGAGGCAAGGGATTGGAACGCATTGATTAATTCTCCGGATGTGGCCGTGATTGATACCCGCAACGATTATGAGGTGGGGATTGGCAGTTTTGCCGGCGCAATCAACCCAGACACCGAATCGTTTCGTGATTTCCCCGCTTGGTGGGAGGAAAATAAAACCCGCTTTCACAACAAAAAGGTTGCGATGTTCTGCACCGGAGGCATCCGCTGTGAAAAATCCACCAATTACCTGCTGGGTCAGGGCGTTGAGGAAGTGTTCCATCTAAAGGGCGGCATTTTAAAATACCTAGAAGAAGTGCCGGCTGTCGACAGTACCTGGCAGGGCGCGTGTTTTGTATTTGACGCCAGGGTCTCGGTTGAACACGGGTTGACTGAAGGCCCGCATCAGCTGTGCTATGCCTGTCGTCGTCCGATCCTGCCCGAAGACCGCGACCGCAGAGAATACGAGCACGGAGTTTCGTGTCACCAATGCATGGAACAGACGTCAGAATCTGATAAAAACAGGTTTCGTGAACGGCAGAAACAAATCCTGTTATCGCGCGCACGTGGTGAGACACATATGACTGGTTTCGATGGCTCATAACCGCCGATAAGCCGTTTTAACGAAAAGGGCGCGTATCCATTGTTGTTGACGGTCATCGGACACAGCCCCAAAATTGACTGTGAGCCCGCCCGGGTCTGGGGTTGCCCCACCCCGGCGATCCGGGTGTACCGGCGCGACGCGAAAAAAGCCCAAGGATCCTGTTCACTAGTGGTAAAATCGACAGCAAAGAGGCTGGAAAATTTGGACTGGTACTGAAATCTGTTCCTGATAACACGCTGAACGCTGAAGTTGAGACAATGACCGAACAGATGTCGCGGGCCCCGATTAACCAACTCAGGCTCTTAAAAAATTTACAAAAGGGTAGGGATGGCCTTTAGAAAGGCCGCTGAACTGTGGTAAGTTACATCATTCGTGGCAGTAAAAAATACTTGGTTAAAAAATGGCAAAAATACTCAGCCCCTGTATCGACATCTGCAAATTCAAGCGCGAGGGGCATTGTATCGGCTGTTCGATGACCAAAGCACAGAAATCAACGTTTAAGGCGTTGAAGAAGAAAAAGCAGCGCGCCGAATTTATCAACACTCTGCTTGAGCAACAAAACCGTTTGGGCGGGTATGAGGCGTGGCCCCAAGCTTATCGCCGCCGATGCCTCAAAAAAGGCAGCAAGGATTTATTGGATCAAATGTCCGGGGCCTCATCACCCTAGGTGGCTGCGCAAAAACCAAGCAAACTTTTCATGCTTATGGCCGCGAGAAATACACAGATCTTCAGTGAGCGTGTCACCATGATTGGCCGCGGTTTGCGCACAGCCTGCCAGGGTATCTGATAATGTTTCCTGCGCGGCACACATCATTTTGATCATTTCTTTATCGCTCGCATGGCCACTATGTTCATCAACTTTTGACCGCTTTAACATGCCCGCCAACGTGCCATCTGCATGGGCATTCAACGCTTTGATCCGCTCGGCAAGATCATCCTGCCCAATAAAATGATCTTCATAGATATCTTGAAATAATGCATGCAGGGGCGCAAAGGCCATGCCAGTCACATTCCAATGAAAATTCTGGGCCAACATTGTTGTGACAACGGTTTCTGCCACCGACTGATTGAGCGCATTTACTATTTCTGTCCTTGCATCGGTCGCCAATGCAGCTGCTGTCTGATTCATGAGGGTAATCCCAAGGTTTGTTACTATAATGATGGCTGGCTTGACATCAGCTGAGAGCAAAAAGGCTCATGCGATTGGTCTGGCTTGCTGCTATAGTCACAACATACACAAGTTTAAACCAATGCCAAGAACTTTTTAGAATCGTTCTAAGTCTGATAAAATGTCTCAGACATTGAGTGGATCAAAAAGGCCAAATTGCGCTTAGCAATATGCGGCACGCGTGACCGGATGAGAAACTCAAAACTGTTGAAATCTGCCCCCGCAGAACTTTGAATAAGCCGCATCAGCCACGCCTCATCAAAGGAAACTTCGCGAACCCCAGGTGCATAAAAAACCGGCTTTTTCCCAAGAGCTTGGCACAGGCATTTCACAAGCGTTTCGGCATAGGCGCGCTGCGCCACGGTTTTATCATGCGTCAGCACCGCACAGGCCTGATATAGATCTGCGCGCGCCGCAGACCGACATTCCAAAGCAACCAGGCGCAAGTGGTTCAGCGCCGTCATCGCCGTATCGTTCAATTCCGGTCGGGAAGACCAAGCCGAGGTATCATCCGCGTAAAGCCCAACTGGACGCATACTAAGCACTCCATTGATTGGCGACAGTTCAAAACGTGATGAGATCCTGTCACCGTCTATACCTGACAAATATGCTATGTTAAGCTGCAGCGCAATATCTGATCAAAAACTCTGGTGATTGTGACGTTTGGAAATTGACAAATTTTCATATGTGGCCGTCTCCGCTCTTTGAATTATACACCAATACATCTAAAATCCTTTTAATATTTCCAAGTTAAGTCATATAAAAACAATAGGTTGCACTCTATGCTCACAAGCTATTTGATTTATACAAAAGACACTGCGGCAATGGCTGCATTTTATCATCAAAACTTTGGATTTACCGCCCTGCAAGAACAAGGCGACCGAATCGTTGAATTACTACCCTCTGACAGCGGCCCCAGTATCATGCTGCATCCGTTGGCCCACGGTCGAAAAGATGGCCAAACTCTGGTCAAGTTGATCTTTGGCGTGCGCGATGTCGCCGGCTTCTGCACCCGGGCGCGTCAAAACAATTTGGTATTTGGACCCGTTCACAAGGCCAATGGTTATGAGTTTGCAAACGCCAAAGACCCGGATGGGCATCCGATACAAGTCTCATCGCGCATCTATCGCAAAGGCGCCCAACGCAACCGCCCCAGTCCTTAATCAGACAAGTAATCTGGTGATGGATTACACACTTATCGAAACAGTTTTCTGTGCTGTGGTTCCCGTTCGTTCCACAATGGTGCAAAACTGTTACCAGGATACCTAGCTGCATTTTTATGCAAGTGTGTCGCATTTCATAGTCTGTGTGACCGATCTTCCTATGTCCCTTTCAAAACAAACCGCAGTATCAAAGGGCAGAAAAATGAGGTGAATATGCGCTATTCCGGGTTCAAAGTGATCAAGGAAGCCTTGACAGGGCACAAGGGTTGGACGCCAGCATGGCGGGACCCAGAGCCACAAAGTGCCTATGATATTGTTATCATCGGCGGTGGCGGGCACGGCCTTGCAACGGCCTATTATCTGGCCAAAAAATATGGCGAGAAAAAGATCGCGGTCCTTGAGAAAGGGTGGATCGGCGGGGGTAACGTAGGGCGCAATACCACGATCATCCGCTCGAACTATCTGTTGGACGGCAATGAGCCGTTCTATGAAATGTCGCTTAAACTGTGGGAGGGTTTGGAGCAGGATTTCAATTATAACGCAATGATCAGCCAGCGCGGCATTCTGAACCTCATCCACAGCGATGCCCAGCGCGACGCCTTTACGCGCCGAGGCAATGCCATGATCCTCAACGGCGCGGATGCCGTTATGCTCAGTACCGAACAGATCAAAGCCGAATATCCGTTTCTAAACGTCAATAATGCGCGGTTTCCGATCAAAGGTGGTCTGGCACAACGGCGAGGTGGCACAGTGCGACACGACGCGGTGGCTTGGGGCTATGCCCGCGGGGCCGATAGCCGCGGTGTTGATATCATCCAAAACTGCGAGGTTACCGGTTTTCGCATTGAGCACGGCGTCTGCGTCGGGGTCGAAACCTCACGCGGCTTTATCGGTGCGAAAAAAGTGGGCGCCGCGGTGGCGGGGTCATCGGGCCGGTTGATGGCCAAGGCAGGCATGCGCCTGCCGATCGAAAGCCATGTGCTGCAGGCTTTTGTCTCCGAAGGTCTCAAACCGTTATTACCCGGAGTGATCACATTCGGGGCTGGGCATTTCTATTGCAGCCAGTCCGACAAGGGCGGTCTGGTTTTTGGTGGCGATATCGACGGCTATAATTCCTATGCACAGCGCGGCAATCTACCCGTTGTCGAAGATGTCTGCGAGGGCGGCATGGCCATCCTGCCGGCCATCGGGCGCGCGCGTCTGCTGCGGATGTGGGGCGGCATTATGGATATGTCGATGGATGGCTCGCCGATCATCGACCAAACCCATATCGGTGGGCTCTATTTCAACGGTGGTTGGTGCTATGGCGGCTTTAAAGCGACCCCGGCCTCCGGATTATGCTTTGCCCACCTTCTGGCAACAGACACCCCCCACCAAGTTGCCACCGCCTATCGATTCGACCGCTTTCAACGCGGCTATATGATTGACGAAAAAGGCATGGGCGCACAGCCCAATCTGCATTAAGGACTGCCCGATATGATTATAAATCACCCGCTTTTGGGGCCAAGAGATGCGCAGGAATTTACCTATCTTGGCGACGCGTCGCTGATCGACAGACCCGATTGGCAAGCCGACGACGCCGCCGAGCAGTTCTATAACTATCAATATTTGCGCAATAATCCCGCCGGCGAACACCGCGAACTTTGGTTTCACGAAGGCGGTGACCGCAGCTGGTTGGTTGTCACCCGCAACACGGTAACCCATGAAATTTCAAACGTTGAATTGGCCCGCGATGTGGCCCGCATGCAAGGGCGCAGCAAATGACGCAGATAAACCGCCTCGCCGGAGGGCAGGTCGACCAGACCAAAACCCTCAATTTCCACTTCGATGGTGCGGCCTATCGCGGTCACCCCGGCGACACACTCGCCTCGGCGCTATTGGCCAACGGTGTGCGGTTGATGGGGCGTTCGTTCAAATACCACCGCCCGCGTGGTGTTTTGAGCGCCGGCTCAGAAGAACCCAACGCGCTGGTCGAATTGCGCGGCGGCAACCGGCAAGAACCCAACACCCGCGCCACAACGGTAGAATTGTTCGACGGTTTGACGGCCCAAAGCCAGAACCGCTGGCCGTCGCTGACATTTGACGCAATGGAGATCAACGATAAATTCTCGAATTTCCTTACTGCGGGTTTTTATTACAAAACCTTTATGTGGCCCGCAGCGTTTTGGGAAAAGGTATACGAGCCGATCATACGCAAAGCCGCCGGATTGGGGTCATTGTCGCAACAAGATGATCCCGATTGCTATGACAAAGGGTTTCTGCACTGCGATTTATTGATCATCGGCGCCGGACCCGCAGGTCTTGCGGCCGCGCTCACAGCCGGAAACGCCGGTGCGCAGGTGATCGTCGCCGATGAGGATTTTGCCTTTGGCGGGCGGTTGAATGCTGAAACTATTACCGTTGGGGACCAATCAGGTGCAGATTGGGCGGCACAAACCGCCGCCGAACTGGCGGCAATGCCAAACGTGCGCCTGCTGTCGCGCACCACAGTGATTGGCGCGTTTGACCATGGCATTTACGGGGCGGTTGAACGGGTTTCAGATCACGTCGCCGTGCCCGACACCGGCAAGCCACGACAGATTCTTTGGCGTATATATACCCAACGGACACTGCTGTGCACCGGCGCTTTGGACCGGCCCATTGCGTTTGAAAACAACGATCGTCCCGGTATCATGCTGGCCAGCGCCATGCGCAGTTATGCCAACCGCTGGGCCGTGACACCTGATCAGCAGGTTGCCGTGTTCACCAACCATGATGACGGCCACCGAACCGCTACGGATATGTTGGCCAAAGGCGTCAATGTAGCGGCAGTGATCGATACCCGCGAAAACGCCCCCAGAATTGCCGATTGCGAATTAATTGCCGGAGCACAGGTGATCGACGCTCAGGGACGCCTTGGCCTCAAAGGGATTAGGCTGCGCACACAAGACGGCGGGGAACGGGTCATTCGCTGTGGCGCTCTGGGGGTCTCGGGGGGGTGGAATCCCAACGTTCACATGACCTGTCACCAACGCGGAAGGCCCGTATGGAATGAGAGACTGGCGGCGTTCTGTCCCGGGGCTGACCTGCCGAGAGGTATGTTGGTTGCAGGCGCAGCCCAAGGCGATTTCAGCACCGCCGCAGCGCTTGCAAAAGGCGCTGCGGCCGCTGCCGCTGCGCTATCAGATATTGGCATCATCGCCAGCGTACCGTCCCAGCCCGAGACCGAGGATGGCGACGTCAACATCACGCCGTTCTGGTATGTGAAATCCGGCAGCGGGCGGGCGTGGCTCGACCAGCAAAACGATGTAACAGTGAAAGATATCAAACTC
>Ga0206131_10006860_pt1 | contig 11548 bp, 11 predicted proteins | sample Helgoland_Spring_FD_148636 | JGI IMG/M metagenome (GOLD analysis project Ga0206131, IMG submission 148636) | Pelagic subsurface seawater microbial communities from Kabeltonne, Helgoland, North Sea - Helgoland_Spring_Bloom_20160517_1 | ecosystem: Environmental > Aquatic > Marine > Epipelagic ... | reverse complement strand
AGCGGGTTGCCCGAAATCGGCCTCCATGAGCAGTAAACCCTCTGGAATCTCACCAGTGGGCGGCAGGTTTGGTGAAATCATCCATGCGATCTTCCCGCGGTCACTTTACTTGGCCGCTGAATTTTCAACAAAACTTGCGCTAACTCCGACAGGCTCCTAGCGTTCTTCTAATAGGAGATTCGGTGTCATTGGGCTATGCGGTTAGGGCTCAAAACGTAGCGGGGACGACACACGATATTCTTCATACTGGCGAGAACGCCGCGTTTACCAGTAATGGGATTGATAAGATTGATGGATGGTTAAGTAATACAGGCACTGGCGATTGGGATATCATCCACTTTAATTTTGGGTTGCATGACATCAGTAGAAGCCCTGATACCAGTGCTCCGACACGAACGAGCGAAGTTGATTATCAAAATAATTTAAGAACATTGGTGGACAGGATGCGTGTGCACAGCCCGTCTGCCACAATCATCTTTGCAACAACAACCCCTATACAAGCTCAGAGCAATAGAAACCCTTCAGATGTTCCCACTTACAATGCCCTAGCGTTGGGTGTGATGACTGAAAAAGATGTATTAGTAAATGACTTGTATTCTATGATGCTCCCCAACTTAGCGACTTATAGTAGTGACGGCACGCATTTTACACCCGATGGGAACCAGTTCAACGCGGAGAACGTGGTGGCGTATATTAACTCAGTTCCGGAACCTTCAACTATGTGGTTTGTATTTTTGGGTGGAGTATTCATTGTAAAGAGGAGGATCCGAAGCTGTTAACAACAAAGATCAATAAATTAGAAATACATTATGATAATAACAACACTTATCGAGCTGGATCAGCAGGTTGCTGATTCTGAGGCTATGAAAACAGCCATTGAGTTCTTGAAAGCCAATAGGAAAGGAGGGATCCCTGAGGGCCACTTTGAAGTCAATGGGGGAGAGCTCTTTGGATACTCACAAGTTTATCAAACTGAAGCGCCCGCCGAGAGCGTAGTTTATGAAGTACATCGCAAATATATCGATGTGCAATATATTATATCAGGGAGCGAAACCATGAGATGGTTACCACTTGATGAACTGACCGAGACCCAATCTTATGAAGAAGAGGGGGACTATTTGTTGGGTGTGGCTGATGGTTGTCAATATGGGGAAACGGCTTTTAAAGCGGGGCAAGTCATGCTGATGTATCCGAGTGATGCGCATGCCGCATGCTTGACTAAAGCTGAGGGTGTTCAGGAAGTTAGGAAGCTGGTAGTTAAGGTTCCTACGAAATAATCAATCAACCAACTGTGAATCTGTTACTGGAGGTAAATAAGTGATATGAAATCGTTAAAAAACAAAAAAGTATTAGTGACGGGCGCGGATGGCTTTATTGGCAGTCATCTGGTTGAAGAACTCCTTGCTGAAGGATGTAAGGTGCGGGCTTTTGCCTATTATAACTCATTCAATTCATGGGGATGGCTGGATTCGTTACCACCTGAAAAATTGGCTCAAGTAGAAGTGGTGACCGGCGATATCCGTGACCGTGGTTCTGTTTCAACGGCGATGGAGGGTATTGAAGTTGTATTTCACTTGGCCGCATTAATTGGCATTCCCTACAGCTACTATTCGCCAGAAAGCTATGTGGGAACGAATATTACAGGCACCCTCAATGTGCTTGAGGAAGCAAAACGTCTAAATACGGAACGGGTGCTCGTGACATCTACCTCGGAAGTGTATGGCACAGCGCGCTATGTGCCGATCGATGAAAACCATCCTTATCAAGGGCAGTCGCCCTACTCAGCAACTAAGATTGGATCAGACCGCATGGCTGAGAGCTACGTCAGGAGTTTCGATTTACCGGTGACCATTGTCCGCCCATTCAATACCTATGGCCCTCGTCAATCTGCACGCGCTGTGATACCAACGATCATTAGCCAACTTTGCAAAGGAAAAGAAGAGATTAAATTGGGATCCCTGACACCGACCCGGGATCTAGTTTATGTAAAAGATACCGCGCGAGGATTTATCGAACTCTCGAAATGTGACGCCGCTATCGGTGAGGAGGTAAATATTGCTACTCAACAAGAGGTATCCATTGGAGAGCTAGCTCAGAATCTGGTGAATCAAATTAACCCCGAGGCTAAAATTATCTCTGACGATGAACGAATCCGTCCGTCTAAGAGTGAGGTGGAGAGATTATTGGGAGCGAATGGAAAAATTAAAAATCTCACAGGTTGGGTACCGAACACAACGTTAACAGAAGGGTTAGCCCAGACCATAACTTGGTTCTCAAATTCTGAGAATTTGAAGTCATATAAAGCTGACATTTATAACGTTTAAGGGAAGAAGCAAAAACCGATTTATGAGCGATAATTCATTTATCCCCTTATCCGTACCTGTCCTGGGAGGCAATGCTGTGCAATATGTGAATGAGTGCATAGAAACAGAATGGGTATCCTACGTGGGAAGCTATGTTAGCCAATTTGAGCATGACCTGGCCGAAAAGAGTGGCGCTCCCTATGTAGCGGCGATGAATTCTGGCACGTCGGCATTGCACATTGCGTTGATTATGTCTGGGGTGGGGATGAATGATGAAGTTATCATGCCTGCTATTACCTTTGTTTCACCAGCGAATGCTGTGCGCTACTGTGGGGCATGGCCAGCATTCATCGACATTTCAGAAGATGACTGGCAAATGGATCTTACCAAGACAGAAGACTTTTTGGCAAACCGCTGTGAACGACGCCAAGGGCAATGTTATAATAAGCTGACTGGTCGTCGTGTTGGGGCTTTGATGCCAGTGCACCTACTTGGCAGCATGGCTGATGTGGATGGTTTTGCGGAGTTAGCTCGTAAATATGAGCTGCCATTGGTTGAAGACGGAGCAGAGTCACTCGGCGCAACCTACAAAGGTCGTAAAATGGCAGAACCCTTGCCGGACTTTTCAGATGTGCGCAGATTTGTTTGTACCAGTTTTAATGGCAATAAAATAATCACCACGGGGGGCGGTGGAGCCCTGTTCTCATATTGTATCGAGGACGCGGATAGGGCCAAGCATTTAAGTACTACGGCGAAGAGCGATCCTCTGGAATTTATTCATGATGAGGTGGGCTATAATTACCGACTTACAAACCCTGCGGCCGCATTGGGTTGTTCGCAGTTAGAAAAATTAAACGAACATGTGTTGAGAAAGCGCGAAACTGCTGCGAGATATGGCGATATGCTGGGAGGGGACAGCCGTGTTCGCTTGATGCCTGATTCAAAGTACGGGAATTCAAGCTATTGGTTGTATACCATATTGTTGAAGCAGCGTGCTTCGTTGCCTGTTATCAGAAAACTAGGTGATCTTGGTATCCAAACGCGCCCGTTATGGAAACCCATGCCTCAACTAGGCTATCTCTCTAAGAATTCCCATATCGAAAGTTATGAGGTCGGAGATAGGGTTCAGCGTTCAGCAATCAGCTTGCCTTGTTCGGTCAGTATTACTCTATCAGATCAAGAGCGGGTCTCAGAAGTTCTTTTGTCATTATTAAATCATGAATAAAAAACATGACCTTGTAGGCTGGGACAAAGCTTGGAGTGCTTTTGCTGAGGTGCTTGGGGATGTTCACAAAAGATATCCAGAATGGCTGGCTCTTACTCGCTACTTAGTAGGTGTGGTCGCTACAGCGCATCCTTCTAAATCTGGTCTTGCACCGCCAGACGGGCAAGTTTCACCATTGAAATCCGATGGAACTCAAGAGGGGGTATTATTTATCCCCATGTTTGATAGGGATTATTGTTTGGGTGTGTGTTATCGTCTTGCGAAAAAATTTAAAAAGTCAGCTCCCGACAACGACATCCATTTTATTATACCACACGGCAAACTAACCGAACCAATCGCAAATGATCCAGATGTGTTCTGGCATTCCAAGGAGGTGCTTCGTAAGCCTCATTGTGATGTGGGTTTGTGTATAAGGGGAGTTATGACATATCTCAGAGCTTGTTGTGCACTTGTTTTTGATAAAAGAACGAACAAGGCGATGGCTGTTGACTTCGGCTGCTGGCCGTTACACCTAGCCAAATTTGTTGGTATTTATTACTGGCAAATCGCTGCGGCTAAGAAATTCTTGCGGAAGAATAAAATCAAAGTGGTGGTTACTATTAATGATGTGGTGAAGCCTGCAGCGCCATTCATTTCAGCCGCAAGGCAATTGGGACTTGAGACAGTTGTCCTCCAGCATGGCGCACCTGGGCCGCAGAGTGCTCCGTTTATCGCCAAACATGGATGGGTATGGGGTGAGACAAGCCGTGATTTGCTATGCGACTTTGGAGCAACGAGTGAGCGTTTAGAGATCATTGGAAATTTGGAAATTGATTGCTGTAGGTATGCTTCTGAAATATCTAGTGAGGTGGGATATGAACTCTTGTTGCTCAGTCAGTGGAGAGCAAGCACGGGATGGGGGGAACCTGAATTCCAGCAATTCTTTTCAAACGTTGCTTCTGCAGCTAAAGTGTCAAAACATCCATGGACGCTTAAAATCCGCCTGCATCCTAATGAAGATGAGCAAGTAATGCAGAAAATCATCAAGTTGATAGATCCGTTTGAAGTCCCATACGAATTCAGTATGAGCGAGACTTCTGTGGAGGAAGATATAGCGTACTCTGATTTTGCTTGTACCGTAAACTCTTCGTCGATCATGCATGCCGTCGCAGCCTTGAAGCCATGTGCGGTGCTGATATCTGCGGTACTCGAACAGCGTGTGGGGGCACCGCTGCTTCAAAGAAGTCAAGTAGCCCGTGACACTCAGGAACTTGTCGAACTTTTGAACAATAAGGTGCCCTTAGAGCCCGAAGATCGAGAGACCATCATAGCTAATTTCGGAAGATCTAACGGAAAAGCTGCAGATAAACTAGTGGAACTCATGCGTGATTAACCAAAAGCATTCATCATTTCATATTCATGTTCAACTTCGAAAAAATACTTGCTGAGTATAGGGACTATTTGACGTTTTATCACGAGTGCCGTATTCCCAAACATCCGTTTTTTGACCTTGATTCAAATCAAGTGGATGAACGGATGTTAGTCGTTTCCAGTCCCTCTCGCATGGGGAACCATCTATTGATGTCAATGCTTGACGGTCATCGTGAATTACCATCGGTACCAGGCGAAGATGGTTTTCACATGTTTAGTTTCACTCGTGCAAATTTTGATATTCACTCCTTTATGCAGGATATTCGCTCTGAATCCAATATTGAAGCTATGATGAACATTGCGAGCAATGGTGGAGGCAGTAAGTGGCGAGGGTTCTCACAAATAAAGAATGAACAAGAGGCTTCGCAGAAAGGCTATTCAGGAGTAGGTGGGCATAAGGTATCGGCTGTGGTTGATTTTGAGGACCTTGTGTTTGATATTAACTATGCAGCATACAAAGATTTTTTAGATGGGCATAACGAGAGGTTACGAAAAGCAGGAGGGTATAACGAATTACTTGTTACGTATGCGCAAGCTCTTGAGAAACTAAACCCAAATCCAACCAAGTCGTGCTATAACAGTTACCTCGTGCACGGGGCAATGCGAACTCAATTACTTTGGTTATGTCAGACAATGCCAAACGTAAGGATACTGAGCAGCGTCAGATCCTTCCCATCTTATGCAGTTTCTCAAATTAAATCAAGATACGGGGATGTAGAACTAACGAAAAAGAGATTGCAAGAGGCTTGGGAACATTGGTATCATAAAGTAATTGATATACTCTATTTGAGGCTTCATTTTCCCGAGCAGTTTGGACTGGTGACATTCGATGATCTGGTCGAGGAATCAGGTGCAGCCCAACAAGCCATTTGTAGGTTTCTAAAAATCGACCATGATGAATCAATGGGCTCAGCGAGTATATTTGGGTTTCCGGTGAAGGGGAATTCGTGGCAATCTCGAACGGACAAACAATCGGGGCAGTTTTATAAACCGGCAAATCATCTGAGCGCATCTCAGATCCCACCTGAAGCCGCGGAGATATGGGATAGCGTTTTAGCTACAAAGTTAAAGTAATTACATAGAGTTTAATCATGAATTTGGGCCAGGTATCACAAAAAATCCGCAGTATAGTGAGCATGCTATGGCGTTTCGAATTACGTTTGAGGGGAGTGGATTTGGGTAAATCTGTGGTTATTAATGGGAAGGCTGTTGTGACCCGTTTTCCTGGCTCATCGGTCCAGATAGGGGACAACGTGATATTAAACAATAGCTTGCGCTGCAATCCACTCGGCAATTTCCAACCCTGTGTCTTGCGTTCCCTGTCTAAGGATGCTGAATTACTGATTGGCAATGATGTGGGCATAAGTGGTGCTACTATTTGTGCTGAAAATTCTGTATGTGTTGGGGAACACACCATCATCGGCAGTGGCGCGATGATCATGGATACCGATTTTCATTCTCCGGATGGTGAATTTTCATGGGGAAATGCAGAAGCCGGGCGAGCACAACCTATTAAGATTGGGAAGGGGGTCTTTATTGGGACTCGTGCAATTGTACTTAAAGGAGTCAGCATAGGTGATCGGGCAGTGATTGGAGCGGGTGCCGTGGTAACGAATGATATTCCTGAGAGAGCCATTGTTGCGGGAAATCCAGCCGTCATCGTCAAAAAAGATTGGACGTAACTATTTACGGATAGCATAACACGGTTCAGCAAGAGAGGCATCAATGTGGTCACGATAAGCTATTGTTGTGGGAGAGCAACTGCCGGAAACCCGGCATCGTAATGAAGAGTATACAAACTGATTATATGAAAGTTGACAAGAAGATGAATCTGCTTAGAGGTATGGTAGATCTGAGGCTGCTGATCGTTCTCTTGTTTGGGCTTACAGCAGCTGTTTTTGTTGGAACTGTAGTAGGTAGTGGCGACTTCAAAGAGGCGTATATCTATGTGTTGCTAATTGTCGGGGTCGGCGTTATGGCGACGATGCACCGAAGCTACTGGATGCTGATTCCCTTTGCGATGGTCGGGGACTTTCCAGCAGTTCCACTCGGGCCAGTAAGTATGAAATTAGGCGAAGCTTGGCTCCTTGTTTCTATGGTGTTTATGGTAATACAGGCAGTTCATCGCCGTCGATTACCAACCTTGTTTCGTATGGAGGCTTTGCCGGTGTTTTTGTATACTGGCTGGGCATTCGTTATCTATTTGCTAAATCCAGTCGGGTTGAGTTCGATGGGGGCATCTTCTGGGGGCTTGCGTTTTTATGTGATGATTGGGCTTTCATTGGTTGCCATTATTATCTTGATGAACCAGACCATCGATCAAGCAAAGGCGAAAAAAGTATTGGTTTTAATTTTACTAGGTGCGTTCCTTGGTTCCGTTTGGAACATAGGCTGGGTATTATTGTTTGGCGATATTTCTGATGGTGGGATTTCTACCGGTGACGGAGGAGGTTTTTATGGCTGGTCACAACAATTGGTTACGGTGCCCCATATTTTAGTGATTTATCTAGTATCGAGATATTCAGTAAAGATGCTATTGCACCCGCGCAATTGGTGGGCAATTGGACTTTTTTTGGTATGCATTGTAATAGGTTTTTTATCAGGAAAGCGCTCCTTGACGATGTTAATGTTACTCTACCCCATCATAGGAGCGATGATGAGGAGAGAGTGGGGGGCTGTATTTTTAGGAGGGTGTTTGGCGTCCTTGATCATATCAGGAGCCGTAATGGCGCATGGGCCGGGATTTGAGCTTCCAAAGACGGCACAGCGTGTCCTATCGATTATTCCATTTATCTCTGAGAGGGAATGGGATGGGGATGTTCAGGCATCGGCCTCAGGTGGTTTTCGGGAGACGTTAAATAAATATGCATTGAGAGAAATCGAGGAGAGGCCGATTCTCGGGGAGGGGTTAGAGGCAGATTTTGATTTATTGTGGCAACTACGCTATGATCCCGGAGAAGCTTTTGAAGAAGATGATCACTTTCTTGGACTAACTTATAAAGCAAACTCAAACTGGCACAATACCTGGTTGGGCATATCAGCCGACTTTGGAATACCCGCGGCCGTCATTTGGGCAATGATCTGGGTGTGCTTGATAGTGGGATGCCGAAACGCGATGAAAGGGTTAAGCGTCTTTGACTGGCGATATACGCTCCTGATGTTTATTCTGCTGTGGACGCTCGGCGACTTACTCCGATCATGGCAATTTGGACATTCAGCAATCAATATCTGGCAGGTGGCCTGGCGTGTTGGAGTGTGGTTGGCGGTCAAACAATCATTGCAGAATGCGATGGAGGATGGGGAGGAACAACCCAGTGAGCGGAATAGAGCCGAGGGAGAATTAAGTAATTAGAAAAGTTTTATTAATGAACGTTGATTTTAGTATAGTTACGCCGAGTTATAATTACTCCGCGTATATTCGGGAAATGCTTGATAGTGTAGTAGCTCAAGAAGGTGTGACGTTTGAGCATCTAATTTTTGATGCGGGATCGACCGATGGGACACTCGAGATCATTCGTGAATACAATCACGTAAATCTAACCGTAGAGCCGGATAAAGGCATGACGGATGCCATCAATAAGGGGTTTAAGGCAGCCAAAGGGAAGTGGGTAATGTGGCTCAATACGGATGACCGTCTGAAAGCAGGTGCACTTGCCGCAGTGAAAAAGTTTGCGGAGGCAAAACCACATGCAGATGTCATCTATGGTGCTTGGGATTTTATGGATGGTGCGGGCAAATATCAGCGCACGATGCAGGCATTCCCTTTTCAAAAATTGATGTTGGCGCATCATAGTTGCTATATTGCATCGACGTCGACGTTTTTTAGGCGTGAGACGACAATGGGTGAGGGGCATTTGCTAAATGAAAAATTCATGTGTGTCATGGATGGGGAGTATTATTGCCGCCTTGCTTCAGTAGGCAAAAAATTCATCCATTTTCCGAAGGTGTTGGCAGACTTCAGAATGCATGGTGAAAATATTAGTTTAAGGCATTTGGATTCAAATGATGTGGATGGTGTTCTTAGCCGTCAGTTACAATTGGCTGAAAACATAACGATTCGAAGAGTTTACGGATTATCGTTATTTAGGAACTCTCACTTAAACGGTGTCCTGGATTGCATTCTTTTTTACCTGCTAAAATTGCACAAAGGTTTTTTGAAGTTAACCAATCCACAAGAGAAGTAGGAATGCCTACCCATGGCTATCTCTTTGGCTTATAGCGTATGGGCAAATTAACAATCTCATGAAAATAATTCTCACAGGTGCATCTGGCTTTATTGGCACCAATCTCATGTCCACACTCATTGATGGACATCATGAGTTGCTGAATTTGGATATTAGCCCAGCTTCTAACCAGGAGCATGAACCATACAGGGCAAACGTCGATATCATGGACGGCGAGGCATTGTCTAAAAGTGTCACCGATTTTCAACCTGATGTATTCATCCATCTCGCGGGCCGGACAGACTGTGATGAAAACACAACGGTGGAAGAAGATTACCAGGCGAATGTGGAAGGTGTAGAGAATGTGCTTGAGGCTGTCAAAATTTGTCCTTCGATTGAGAGGCTTATCATGACGTCCACACAATACGTCTGTGGTCCAGGTCGTATGCCTGACAATGATGAGGACTATTATCCACATACGGTTTATGGTCATAGCAAAGTTGAGACAGAAAAATTAACTCGTGAAGCGAATTTGAAATGTGATTGGGTGATTATACGTCCAGTCAATATTTGGGGACCCTATCACGAACGTTATTCTCGAGAGTTTTGGAAAATTGCAGACAAGGGGCTTTATCTGCACCCGGGTGTTCCTAGCCCAACTCGGACATACGGATATGTTGGGAATATTGTTTGGCAGATACTAAAGATGATTGAAGCCGATAGACAAGTGGTAGATAGGCAGGTCTTTTATGTGGGAGATAAACCAATCAACATTGAAAAATGGGTGATGGGGTTTTGTCTGGGTTTTAGAGGCAAAAAACCAAGGGTTATTCCTATGTGGATGATGCGCCTCATGGGAAAAATGGGAGATTTAATTTCTAAATTCACAGGCAAGCCGTTCTATATTACATCATCACGGCTTAGAAGCATGACCGGAGACTACTATGCTCCGATGGATAAAACCTTCGATGTTTTTGGCGAGCCTCCCTACACCCTCGAGCAAGGAATTAACGACACCGTAGAATGGTATCGCAGCAAAAAATAGAGCCGAGACGATGAGAGTTGTTATATCGGGACAAATGCCGCCTCCCATTGGAGGGCAAAACTTGAATGTAAAACGGTTTTACGATCTATTAGACAGTGAACCAGAAATTCAGGCCGAGCATTGGCGCATGGAGTTTACCAAAAGCACCAAGTCGTTCCGGAAATTTGGATTAAGGAAGCTCGTAGAGCTTGTTAGGGTCGTGTTTCGGCTGTGCAAGTTGCGTTCGGGAGGAAAAATGGATGTGATCATCTATTCTACGGGAGGTCCTCATTTGGTTCCGATTATCCGAGACATTATTCTTTTGCCCATGGCATGCATGATGTCCGAAAAGGTTTGGGTGCATTTTCAGGCGGCAGGAATTGCTAAAAAATTACTGACATTGAATCCGATTCTACGTTGGTTACTGAAGCGGGTGCATGGTATGTGTTATGGAGGTTTGGCCTTAAGTGCCTACGGGAAAGAAGATCCGGTATCTCTCGGGATGCAGATGATAGATGTTTTATATAATGGGTTGGAAGATCACGCAGCCACACAAGCTAATCCTGTTAACGAAAAACCCACGAAGAAAAAAGAACAAGAAACAGTGATGCTCTATGTGGGCCATATCTGTGAGGATAAGGGAGTTCCTGTTTTGATTAGAGCATTTGCTAAATTAAGTAAGAATTATCCTGATCTTCGTTTGAGACTGGTGGGTCAGTGTTTGACTCCCTATACACAAGATCAATTAGAGGACGAAATAGGGTGTTCAAAAGTAGGAGAAAAAATCCAAGTGACGGGATTGTTAATGGGGGATGCACTTCAACGCGAGTATCGAGACGCCGACATGGTCGTTTTTCCATCGGTGGCACCTTATGAATCATTTGGCTTAGTGCTCGTCGAAGCGATGATTTGGAAGCGACCTATCATAACTAGCCACTGGAGGGCAGCGGGTGAAGTTATGGGGGATAATCCAGGTGGAATCTGCTACGAGATAGGCAATTCACATGAAGCAGCCTTGGAAAAAGCACTTCTGCAAGTAATGGAATCACGGGAAAGCTGGCCGAGGTGGGGCAAGATGAATAGGCAACGTTATGAGAAATTATTTTCTATTAGATGTCTACGAACGAATCTTCTCAATATCATTAACAAATAGGTGTTCCGGGAAGTTTTGGAGTGCTGAAGTGCTGAAGTGCTGAAGTGCTGAAGTGCTGGAGTCTAGGAGTCGAAAAGTCGAAAAGTCGGAAGTTGAAGATGAATGGTTTGATTATAGTTTTAGCCTGTGCTGCCTTGCTGGTGGCTGGGTTGATTGGGATCACATTGAGTGTGCCACTGCAGGCGCCTGCGGTGATTTTATGTGGAGTTGCAGCCATTCTGGCTGCGGCTCAGGTCTGGAAGTCCCTCCTTCGCCAAGGCTTCGGCGGGC
>Ga0206131_10006859_pt1 | contig 11550 bp, 10 predicted proteins | sample Helgoland_Spring_FD_148636 | JGI IMG/M metagenome (GOLD analysis project Ga0206131, IMG submission 148636) | Pelagic subsurface seawater microbial communities from Kabeltonne, Helgoland, North Sea - Helgoland_Spring_Bloom_20160517_1 | ecosystem: Environmental > Aquatic > Marine > Epipelagic ... | reverse complement strand
AATGGACTTTGCTGCTGATTATAACTATTATTCTGAAAAATCTGTTAATGTTTTTGTTCTTGACTATCTTGGTGAGGGTATTGGAGGAGCAGGAGGAGGTGTGAGTGCTAATGACCCATTTATGAAAGTTAGAATTTTATCTTCCATTTTTAATCATCATAAATTAGCCCACGAAATTGGACATTTTTTTGGTTTATCACACACTTTCGGAAATTATGAGCCAGGACAGGAAAATATGCCTAATGCTTGCGAACACATAACTAGAAATATTAACGACCCCAATTTTAATGCTTTAACTCACGGTGACAAACTAAATGGTACAAATGCTACACCTTATCGATGGAATTATGAAGGTGTAGTATTAAATAGTGATTGCAGTTACAATGTAGAACAATCTGATGCTGTCGATTGCGAAGGTACACTCTATGTGGAGCCCGAGTTTAAAAACATTATGAGCTATACTAAAGATCATTGTTTTAAAGAATTTAAATCTGCCCAAGGATTACAAATGCGCTGGGTTGTAAAAGAATTATTTCTTGATGAGTTAAATTTTGTAATAGACACCATTCATCGTAAAGAACTTTACAAACCTTATAAAGGAGAATATTTTGTTGCTGGTCCTTTACCAGTAGATGAAGGAGGACACTTAAATCCTCCATTATTCCAAAGAGGTTTTGATTACGAATTTGTAGATTGTAGTGATGCAGGAACTTATAATGAACCTTCTCCCTACGAGGACACCTCTTTTTCTTACAGCGGAGTTGTAACATCGTATGATTCAGATTTCCAAAACAAAATTGAGCATATTAATCATACAGCAATTCGTATCTTGCAAATAGATAACGAACAACCAAGAATGTGTTATAATAATTATAACAGAACCCCAACTGGTGGAACAATAATAAAGTTTAATGATAATGTGCTAAATACAAATGTAACTATTACACCTCAAGACTCAACAAGTATTAATAATACGGACTTAATTCAAGATTTGCAGCCTGGACTCTATAATGTTATTAAAAATTATAATGATGGCTCTCAAGATGAAAATCTTATACAAAAACAAAACAATGAGTAAATAATAACAAAGAAATAAACTTTGTCGTATAAAATACTCTGCATAGTATGGCAAAGTTTATTTCTTAAAATATTGAAAAAATGAAAAAAATAACATTAATAATTATTTTTATATTTTGTGTAAACTCGCTTTTAGCCCAATATACTCTAATTCCTGATTCTGAGTTTGAACAGAGATTAATAACCCAAGGTATCGATACAGAGGGTATATTAGACGGTCAAGTATTAACTGATGACATTGATCATATAACTGCATTATATATAGAATCTGACCCCCCAGTGTTCCCTTATATTTATGACTTAACGGGTATAGAAGATTTTGTAAGTTTAGAAGATTTAAGGTTTAGTAATAATAAAATTGAACAAGTAGATTTAAGTAATTTATCAAATCTAAAAAAACTATTATGTAGGTTCAATTCTTTAACAAGCCTTGATTTGACTAACAATGTTTTATTAGAAAATATAGATATTGATAATTGCTTTACAGGAATCTGTGACCAAGAAAATACATTAACAGAAATTAATTTAAGTAATAATATTAATTTAAGACGGTTTTTTTCTGTTAATAATTATTTTATAGAATTAGATTTTTCTAACAATCCTTTATTGGAAAGTTTAACCACATCATTTAATGAAAACTTAATTGATCTCAATATTAAAAATGGAAATAATTTAAATTTAAACCATTTTGTTGCTACTGAAAACCCTAATTTAACCTGTATTACAGTAGATGACCCTGTAGCGGCGACAAATGGAGACACCTCTCCTTATGATAATTGGAACATACAAGAAGGAGTTATTTTTAGCGAAGATTGCGCACTTAGCGTTAACGATTATAGTCAAGCAGATATAAATATTTATCCAAATCCAGTAAATGATATTCTTTACATAGAAAATAATGAACATATAAGAACTAAAAAAGTTACATTTTATGACGTTTTTGGGAGAGTAGTTTTTAGCGAAAAAAATAATTTTAATCAACTAAATTTTTCTAATTTAAACAGTGGTATTTTATTTGTGAGAATTGAAACAGAATACGGAACAATAACTAAGAAATTAATAAAGGAATAACAAGTACATTGGGTAACACCGTATAAAAATAATAGCCGAGATAACAGTAAATATAATCATTGTAGCCCGAATAAAAATTTCAACAACCTGAAAAATACTAGTTCTGTAATCGGCTACTATTCTTATACAAACCCGTTACCCAAAATACATTAAATGAGGCAAATAGTGCAATTTATTATTCTAGTAAGTTTTACTTCTAATATTACTGCTCAAATAGTAAATATTCCAGATCCCATTTTAAAGTATCAACTAATCACTTTCCCAATTGCCGATTTAGGCAATGGGTTTAATGAAATTGCAGACACTAATGGTGATGGGCAAATACAAGTAAGTGAAGCAGAAGCTGTCTTAGGTCTTCAATTAGTAGAACAGTCTATTGCAGATTTAGAAGGCTTGCAATATTTTATAAATATGGAAATAATAGATTGTAGCCAAAATGGCTTAATTGATTATATCCCCACTACTTTTTGGCCCAACTTAGTTTACCTAGAAAGTGATGCTAACAATATTGTAAATATAGACGTTACTCAGAACCCCTTATTAGAGGTATTAATCCTTGATTTTAATCCGTTAACAAGTTTAGATGTTGCCCAAAACTCATTATTAAAAGAGTTAAGTTTATCCGGTTGCCAACTTTCTAATTTAGATGTTACCCAAAACCCTATTTTAGAGATATTACATTGTAATGGTAACCAATTAACTAGTTTGGATATCCAAAACGAAAATAATAATTTATTATGGTCTATGATTTCTGTAGAAAACCCAAACTTAACATGTATTCAAGTTGATGATGTTCAGTACGCCAATAACCAATCCAATTGGCATAAAGACGAAATAGCCATTTATAGTGAAGATTGTAATTTATCTTTAAATGAAACTGAATTACAACAAATTATTAATATTTATCCAAATCCAGCTAAAGAAAGTATATATATAGAAATTGCCGAGAATATTGAAATAGAAAAAATAACTATTTATGACATTTTAGGAAAAATAGTTTTAACAGAAAAAAACAGTTTTAATAAGCTAAATTTATCTGACTTAAATAGCGGAATCTTATTTATAAAAATTGAAACAGAAACAGGAACGATAACTAAGAAAATAATAAAGGAATAGCAAAGTACATTGGGTAACACCGTATAAAAATAATAGCCGAGATAACAGTAAATATGACATTGTAGCCCGAATAAAAATTTCAGTAACCTGAAAAATACTAGTTCCGTAATCGGCTACTATTCTTATACAAAACCGTTAGCAAACATTAAACTAACCAAACCCATTCTATTATGAAAAAATTATTATTTGCGCTAGTCATCATCTCAATATTAACAGGATGCAAAACTGAAAAAGAAGAAAATAAAATGGATTTATACTTATCTCTTATACGAATAGGCGCTTCGTTAATGCTAGCTTTTTTAACCTTTTTTGTACTTAAAAACACAAGATTTAGCACCTTTAAAATCTTGTAGTGAAAATGCTTGTATCCCTTTAATAAAAGCACTTAACAGATTATGACATCTTTTTATATTCCTTATAACAACAAAGATGTTACAACACTAAAAAAGAGGGTTATGTTTGTAGTGATTTAACAAATCTAATAGGTTGTTATAACTTGGGTTTTTACTATTGCACCTTAACTTATTCCATTCCCGAAATAAGGTTTTTTTATTTATTGTTTTTAACTTTTTAGCTGCAGCAATAAACTTTAAAAGTTTAATCTTATTGAGTTCATCTGTTTTACTTTTTGGGTTGTTTATGATATCTAGATTTTGATATAACTTTATTTTCCTTTTTATGTTTCTTATATCAATAGGTTTCTTTTTTGCTTTGTCTATTAAAATATTATCTACCTCATTAACACCTAAACGTTCTAAAACAACCGAACTTTTATGCAAGTTTTCAAATGTTTTTAGATTAGTAGAAACTAAATTATAAATATCATCACTTGGGTTTAAACCTATGTAATCTATTGATTTTTTTAAATCTAAATTATCAGTAATAACATATAATGCATCTAATACCTCATCTTTATTATTGAGCCATTGAGTCGCAACCAATATCTTATTTTTTTCGGATTGTTCTTTACTTTCGGTTGTATCAATTTTAGTTAGCGTATGGTCTTTAACTTCAATGATATTAATATTATAGTTTAACTCTAAAAAATGAATGTATTCCTGTTTTGTCATCATACCAAAAAAGGTGCTTGCAATATCATAAGCGAGAGCGTAATCATTTACAGAACTATTTTCATAATAAAGATACCTAGTGCTGATAATCCCCTTCTTATCGGTATCGTTTACATCAAATGTTTTTGCATCTGTAGTAAGATTTTTTTTAGTTTCTGAAAATGCGTGGTAAGGGTTCCAACTTCTTAATGTTTGGTCTTTAGTTTCTTTGTAGTAAAAATAGTTTTTGCGGTTTTGGTCTGCATTCCTAAAACGGGCAAAGAATTGTTTTACAGATTCAGGCATAGGCTTGTAATCAGTTTCAATAAAAACGGCATCAGTAAATCCGCTTTGTTTTATACTTAACCCCTCATCAATTATAGAGGTTGTAATCACTAATTTTATAGCATCATTAAATTTGCTTTGTGAAGTAAGTTGTTTAAAATCTTCACTTTTTTTGATATGAATATCTGAATTTAAAATAAGTATCTCATTTTTCTTATATTTTTTTAGTTTTAATAATTCTATTTTTAAATTGGTCGCAACGTCTCGGCTGTTCACTCTTAAAATACACTTACCATTTACGCTTTGCAGGTGATGTAGGGCTACTTTCAAAGGCGTTCTATTATCTACTGTCATAGTAACATCAACGGGTTTTAAAAGTTCTTTTTTTACGTTCACTAATTTATAACCAATAGACTTAAAGAGTTGATTCGTAGTTCCTGTAAGTCCTATAATTTTATAAGAATCTAAAAGACTTGTAAGATTCTTAATAGTTTCACGTTTATAACTGTTTGCTGTTATTAAATTATGCACCTCATCTATAACTACATAGTCAAAAGTATTAGGGTCATTAAGGTGTTTATATCCTTGCTCATAGGTTGCCATAACAATAGATGCCTTTTTTGCTTTAATATGCTCTTCGGGTGTGCTATTGCCGGTAAGGGTAATAATGGTTGGAAACTCGGCTTTTGTTTGTTCTACAATCGCTGTCAATGGCGCTAAAATTAACAATCTTTTGTTGGGGCGGTGTTTTATGAAATCCATTAGAAAAGAGGTTGTTTTTCCTGTTCCGGTTTCTGCAGTTAAAATGATTTTGTCATTAGCATCTGAATAGTCTAATATATTTAGTAACTGCTCACTAACATACATTTTTATATGGAGCGTTTTATCATATTCAATAGTTAATGGTTTTATTTTTAAGTAGTCATAGAATTGTGTTTTTTCAGCAGGAGTTTTTGCATTATCATCTGCAAACTTCACCTTGTTTTTATAGGGTGCATTCACTAAATCATAACACGCTTCAAATATCTGTTTACCTCTATTGGTTGCCCTTTGTTTTAGCCTCTTTTCAGCCTCTTTAAAAGCATTTTCTTGGGGTTCTATATCTTTATAACCTTTTGCTTTCAAGTCCTTATAAAAACGTTTCAAATCATAGGCATAGCTTCCAAATAAATAAAGTTTGAAAGGGGTAAATACTTTATAATCTGAAAAACTACTACTGTAATTGAAAAAAAGATTGTCACCCACTTCTCCTGTATCTTTACTTGAAGAACGTGGATGTTTATATCTGTTTGATGTTGTTTGTGTAAACCCATTATCCAATAGAGCGCTATGAACGCTATTATCTTTATTGAATTGATATTCTATTGAGCCGAAGGATGTCCTATTGTCTTCATATCGATATTGTATCGTACCTGTTTGTGATGTTTTTGCTACTTCAGTAACATTATAATTAAATGCATAAGGTTGTAGATTAATATATCTTTTTTCGTTTTGATGAGCCAAGTAGCGAACTTGACGGTATTTGTTTTGTGCATTATCAAAATCAGCATTTACTCCTAATTTGTTTTTTAAATAGTTACATACGGCTTTACCAATTGCTCTGTGTTTTTTAATTTCGGTATTGCCAATGTCTGTTAATTTCGGAACATACAAAATACCGGCAATACCTCTGACGCTATTAGAACGCCATACCATAACCGCAATATCCTGAAGCATTCTAAAAACCTCAGCATTATTATAAGCATTTAATAGATGTACATTCTCTTTTTTTGTTGGTTCGTTTTTTACATCAATATCAAAAAACAAAAACGGAGTGTCTTCATAACAATCTGCGCCACTTGTACCGTCTTTATACAGACCCTTGAGTATTGCAATAGCGTTATGTTTAGATAACTTTTGTTTTATAGTATTTAGCCGGCCTAATAATTCATTTAAAGTAAGGTGTTGTTTTACAGGTTCTTTACCGCAACCGACTTTGTAATAGTTGTAAATTTCACTAAAACAAGGCGTGTTTAGCTTCAAATCAGCACCATTAATATGATGCGTTATACCTACTTTATAATCTGTTATCTGAACGACTTTGTTAGGGTCGCTCATTAACTTATTTTATGATTTTAGGTGCTTCTTTGGTTTCTTCTAAAACTTTAACGGGCTGTGTAAATCGTAGGCCTTCTTTTTCAAAAACTATATGTGTTTCAGGCTTGCCCTTATATACTACAGGTTTAAATAAAAAGGTATTCCCGTTTTTATCTTTGCCTTCGTAAGTTTTATAATTGTCTAATTTAATACTAAAATAAGATATTTCAATTTCTACTTGTGTTTCTTGAACTTTTATAACAGTTGTTTTCATCTATCTATTATTTTAAAGTTCTACGATTGCATTATCAATATCTTCCTGACGGTATAAAACACGTCCACCAATTCCAACGGCTTTTAGTTTCCCGTTTTTATTCCATTTGTTTAATGTAACTAGTGAAACGTTTAGCATTTTAGAAACCTCTGCTCTACTTAAATAGGTTTTTGGTTGCTTCGGTTCAAAGTGAAGTTTTAGGCTTTCTAATTGAGTTTTTACGCCCTCAATAATAGCGGTTTGAAGTTGTTCGGGTGTAACCGAGATAAATTGTACTTGCTGCATAATTAATATTATTTAATTGTTTGCAACAAATACACGTTAGGGATTTTTTAGGGATTCCCTAAAAAGAAAAACTACTCTATTTTTAAACCAATATTAATAAGTTTTTGTATTACCTTTTCTACTGTTTTATCAGTATTGTAAGGGCTTTTGGATGGGTCACTCTTGTTAATTATAGGATTGATATATGATTGTATAGAGGTTGTTTTTTCTCCTAAACATAAACTTAAATACTCAGCCAAAGAATTTGTAGAAACATTAAAAGGTTCTTTTTCTTTTAAGAAATCTATAACTCCTATTTCATTTAATGCTATTATTTTTTCAGTAAGTTTTGAATTACTGTAATCACTTAAAACCTCCTCTTTTTTGTCTTTTAAAAGTTGATTTATGCGCTCTAAAGAATAGGTCTCTAAACTTTTATTATAAACTAAATCAAATCCGTTTTCTTTAGCTCTTTGACATAAGTATTCAAATCTTTTTATTAATGAATAATTAATTTGTTTTTTAAATTTTTCATAGCTAAGTATTGTATTCTTATCAAAATAATCTGAATAAAACTCTTTAAATTTATAGTTATAAATACCCTCATCTAATTCATCAGTTATAAAACTAATTTCATCAGTATCAACAAATTCGTTTTTATAATCTTCTAAACGCTTGTTGTATGTTTTCTTATAAACATCAAAACTACATCCTAAAAAATAATCAGTCTTGCAATACTGATTATATTCAGTAAAAAAACTAACCGTTATATCTTTTCCAAAAATGTTCGGCATAGGAACATTCTCCTTAATATCTTCAGTAGGATTTGAAGCGTGGGGGCCGTGATTAGAAAGCCACTTATGGCTTTCTGAAATTATTTTAAGGGTCTCCTTTAGAACGGTATAATGTTTGTAATTTTCCAATTTGAACGAGTTTTAATATGTGTGGGTGTGAATATAATATAAATCTCTTATAGATTTTGGGAAGATACATTTTTTATAACCTGAAGCTGAGGTTGTGTCTTCTCCTTTAATGCTTGTAAAGTATAGAAATCCGCAATTTGTTGTGCAAAATCTAAACTATCTTTTCCTATATAATTTAAGAGCATTTTTTCAGAACTGTGGGCGGATATGCTCATAATTAAAGGAGTTGGCAATATTCCGTATAAGTTGGTGCAAAACGAGCGCCTGCAAACGTGGGAAGCCATAAGTTCCCACTTTGGATATGTCCCACTAATTTTTCTTTTGTCTTTATTTCCTTTACCTTTTTCTAATACCGTAATTTTGCCTCCTTCTATTGGCTCGTGTATTTCTGCAATCTTGCAAATCTCTTTGATATACTTATTAAATTTCTGAATAGATATTTTATAAGGCAAGCCGTTTTGTATTATTTCTTTAGTTTTTGCAAGAACGGGGATTGTTACATTTTTATCTGTTTTTTGTTGCTTTAATTCTATTACATCCAAACCGTTATGGTTTACAAAGTTGGTTTCATCTAACATCAATAGGTCGCCACCTCTTTGTCCAATATTACAACCTAACAATAGCCATTTACGAGCGTTTTTAAGGGCGTCATTTAACAACACTACGTCTTCTATTGCTTGTAATTCTTTAAGGCTTAAATACAGTATATTTTCGTTATTAGGCTTTGCACTTTGTATTTTTTTAAACTGTGGATTTATTTCAATTCCGTAAAATTCAGCATCTGTACAAATTGTTTTAAGGTCTGCAAGTTTCTTTAAGGCTGTACTCTTTTGATACATCTTTATATTCAATAGATATTTTAGAAAACCCTTTGCAAATTTCACATCTACATCTTTGACTTTGAAAGTATTTTGCTTTTGATACTCTGTAATTATATTTAGAAGTGAAGTATAAGAATTAACTCTACTCTTTGACAAACCTAAATCCCCCTTTGCGTTTTTCCTTGTTGGCGCTTCATCAATTATGCTTTGTATTGCATCTGTTAATAAATCGCTTTGAGTAGTTTCTGTAATACGTCCGAAATAAACATCTAGATTGTGTTTTAACCAATCTTTATTTATTTTTAAACCATTGCTATTCCCATCGTTGAATTTATCTAAAATAAAGGCTTTAAGTTTCAATAAATCCGTTGTAAGGTTTTTATTGGTTGCAGTTGATTGTTTTGGTAGATTGGTTTTTATCTGCCATTCTTTAGAATTAATAAATAAATCTGTTTTTGCTTGAATATCTAATTTACGACCGTCAAGAACCCTAATATAAATATTTGAAGTATCGTTTTTGCCTACCAATCTGAATTTAACCGTTGCCATACTATTATTTTAAAAAATTGAACATTCAAATATAATTCTTTAAAATATTATTTCCGACATATTTCCGACATTTTATTAACCTTACTTAATTTTGGTTGATTTTAGTTAACACACTAAAACTCCTTATTTTAAATACATTAATTAACTTTAAAGGTATTACAGAGGTTTTATAAGGGTTTCAAAAGGTGTAAAAACGTACGGGTTCAAGTCCCGCCTTGAGTACAAAAGCCCTTGTTAATCATTTGATTTTCAAGGGTTATTTTGATTTACATACTTTAAATTTCCGACCTGTTTCCGACATTTTTTAAAAGTATGTTATTTGAGTGCATTTACTTCATCAATTCTGAGAGCATCAATAGCTTGCTATCTTATCAATAATCTATTACAATATTAGAGTTAGAGAGCCAAATAAAAATCACTTAGGCTTATAAAAAGCCAAAAAAATCCAACTAATTTATTTTATTTCTAACCACAATCGCTTAAATATATCGGTTTTCTTTTGAGGGTGAGTCTTCCTGAAATGGTATATTACCCAATGGTTCTATATATCTGACATATTAAAATATGGCTGTATTACTTCGTGATACCTAAAAACACTTGTTAACGTTATATATAATAGGGTTTACTAATATCATAGTGCCTATGGTTTGTTTAGGATTGTAAAATATGGTGTTGGGTCAAGCCTCTGTCAATTGGTATGTGCTATTTTATATCTACGTATTGAATAATATCAACCGTCTTTATATTCTACTTTTAAGAAGTTTAAACCTTTAATCAAAAAAAAATATTACCTTTACCAAGTATTTCGAATTCAACTTTTGTTGAATACCAACCGAGTGAAGACACCACGGTGGTAAAACAATACGGACGCAAGGTCAAAAAAAACGTAAGTTACCTCTATCCCATATTAGTATCGAAGTACAAATAGCAATTGTCTAATTAATTATTATTTGTATGAAATTTTTAGAAACAATCAATGATGGTAAATCCATCAATGACAAAAGAGTTTTCATTTTGGAAACTGAAGAAACTATTTTTGATGTATCAGTTAAGCACTATCTAATAGATGAAGGAGATTGTCTGAGGCTACACTATCAAGTTGATGACTCTAAAAAGTTAGAGGAAACGAGATACTCAGTAAAATCAGGTGATTATTTAAATAAAAAAGATGTTATTGACATTATAACAATGCAGTTTGAATCAACTCGTCTTTATAATGGTATACCAAGATTTGGGTCACCCGGTTTTTTAACAGAAGAAGATTTTAATAAAATTATTTCAGGGATAAAAAGTGAATTGGATAAAAACAATGATTTAGCAAATACATCTGCAACTCCATTTATAAACTATCTTGAGGCACAGTCCCTAAACCCAACTCCGAGTGGTCACAATAAGTATTCTTGGCTCGCAGATTGTCCTTTTTCAAATCACGGGCACTATATGATGGTTTCAACTAAGGAAAACACATACGGATGCGGATGGTGTAAGAAAAAAGGAAACCAAATAGATTTAGAGAATTACTTTAAAACCTTATAAGGAGTTAAATTATTTAGGGTTTTTCCTAATAGAATAATATTAAGTTTACTTTTTAAAATATAGTGACTCCCAATTATAAGTAAGGTTATCATTAAGTTGATAGCCTTTTTTATTATCTAAATAATTGATTACATATAATACACTTAATATTTTTATATAAATTTTCATACTTTTGGTTTAAAACTAATATGAAACTGACAATTGTCATAATTCAGAACTGATGTGTTGTATATATATATATGAACTCTCAAAAAATAAGGGTATTAGATGTCGTTTTCTAAACTACTTTATCAATTTACAAGCGATAAAAAACAACAAAACCAATTGTTATCAGATAATATTAGCCGATAAACGTGCATAAAACTAATGATATAACAAGTTGTAAGTAATGCCGAAAACCCACGTATTTGAATGAACAAAACAATATTTGAAATTACCAAAATGGACTGTCCATCGGAGGAAAATTTAATCCGAATGAAATTGGACGTAATTTCAAGTATTGCCAATTT
>Ga0206131_10006850_pt1 | contig 11559 bp, 12 predicted proteins | sample Helgoland_Spring_FD_148636 | JGI IMG/M metagenome (GOLD analysis project Ga0206131, IMG submission 148636) | Pelagic subsurface seawater microbial communities from Kabeltonne, Helgoland, North Sea - Helgoland_Spring_Bloom_20160517_1 | ecosystem: Environmental > Aquatic > Marine > Epipelagic ... | reverse complement strand
AATTAAACCAATACGACCACCCATCGCATGGAAGAATAATTCTTGTGGAGTTAATCCAGAAATGAATGAATTTTCAACAAATCCTCTTGCCGTTGGTGTATCATCATATTTTGTGTAATGAGGAAGCGTTCTATCTTCAAAACCATAGGGGACACGTTTGCCATCTACTTGTTGTTGTCCTAGACAACTAATCATTTGAGAAATATTAATTTCACTTCCTTTACTTCCTGCGTTCACCATGATTACAAAACGATTATCTTTATCTAAACTATTTAATCCAATATTGCCTGCTTCACTTAAAGCTTTTCCTAAAATATTATTTACTTCAGTTTCAAATACTTCAACATTTGTTTTTCCTGTTTTATTTTCAAATAATCCTAAATGTGTTTTGTCAATTAAATGTTTAACATCTTTTTTCTTTTCTAAAATAACATTTCCAATTTTATCATTTGTTTCATTATCTGCAATTAAATCACTAATACCTACACTATATGAACTTGTTTTCATGTATTCAGTCACAATGTTTTGGAGGTCATCTATGAATTCAGCGCATTTCATATTACCAAAATCATTACAAATTCTTTGAAGTAGTCCCTTTGAACCATCACCAAGTACTCCTTTTTCGATTTGACCTCTTTTAATTTTACCATTTACAATTTCTAACACTTTATTTGATATATCAAAATCATCTTCCTCTTTGAATTTTTTTGTTTTATATTTGATCGTAAGTGGGGGGATAATTTGTGATAAAATATCAAAACTATTATTTTCAGTTCCTTTTAATTCTCCAAGGTTTATATTTTTAAAAGTCATTAGTAAATTCATCATTTCTCTATCCGTAAAATTAACATTTTCTCTTGTAAACCGGTGAATACCAAGTAATGAATCTTGGAAAATACCAACAATTGGTTTATTATTGGCAGGACTTATAATTTGCCACGGGACTGCAGCTAAATTTAATAGTTCAGATTCTGATTCATTATCTTGAGGCATATGTAAATTCATTTCATCCCCATCAAAATCAGCATTATATGGCTTTGTATCTGCAACATTCATTCTAAATGTATCTCCTACTGGCATAATTCTTGCTATATGACACATCATCGACATTCTATGAAGCGTTGGTTGTCGATTAAATAATACAGAATCTCCATTTAACATATGACGATGTACAATATCACCATTTTCAAGTTCAATCGACTCTCTATCCACATATCTTAATGAAATATTATCTCCATTCACTTTTTCTAAAATTTTAGCACCTGGCCATTCATCTGGACCATTATGAACAAGGCGTAATAGAAACTTTTTATTTTTTTCATTTACAACAATAGGACTTGTAATATTTTTAGCAATTTTAATAGGTACTCCAAGTTCACGAATTGATAAATTGGGGTCAGGAGTAATAACCGACCGGGCGCTGTAATCTACACGTTTACCCATAAGATTTCCTCTAACACGCCCAGTTTTTCCTACAATTCTTTCTTTCACAGATTTTAATGGACGCCCAGAACGTTGCGCCATTGGAGCATTTCCTGGAATTTTATTATCCACTAATGTAGCAATATAATATTGAAGCACGGTTGACCAGTCATTAATCATATTGGCTGGAGCATTCGATTCTATTTTTTCTTGTAGTGTTTTATTTGCTTTAATTATGTTAACAATAATATGACTAAGATCATCTTCACTTCTTTGTTGAGCATCATGTTTTACAGATGGTCTTACAGCAGGCGGTGGAACCGCCAGTACTTGACAAATCATCCAATCAGGACGTGACCATTTTGAACTAAATCCCATAAATTCAACATCGTCGTCAGATATTTTTTTAAATTGCTTTAATACTATTTCGGGTGTAAGTTGTAATGTTAAATTTTCACCACCATCCGTACCTTCCCATTCCGCAATTAAATTTGCGAGTCCCTCTTTTTTAATTTTTGAGGGTTGTTTACAACCACAACCTGTATCAGTTTCTTCTCCACATCGTTTTACTTTACTTGCTAATGAATATACCATATTCCATCTAGCATCACCTGATAATTCAAGAAGATTTTTGTGACTTTCTTTTTGGATTAAAAGATTACCACATTTAATACATGTACAACGAATAATTTTTAAGATAGACGGTAAATATTGAACATAAAATAGTGGTTTTGCTAATTCTATATGACCAAAATATCCAGGTGTATTCATATAATTTAACCCATCAGTTGGACATATAATACCGGGTTCAAGAACTCCCATACGAGGATCGAATAATCCATTAATAACCGGTTTATTATTAATGTATGTCTCCCTATTTATAATTTCAGCAACAGAATTATTTCTGATTTCATCTGGTGATAAAATACTAAATTGGATACCGATAATTTTAGAGGGTGATTTTTTATAATTGTTGCGAGACATTCTTATGAATAATAATAAGATTATTATAAATCAATTTATTTAATAATATAATTAAAGTTTTCTTAATATTATTGTTAATGAATGTTGAAAGGCCAAAAAAAAGACATCGTACGACGTGTAACTATAATATAACTATAGATGAATATGAAACCGATGATGACTCATCTTCTGATTTTGTATTATCTGATAATGAAGAAACGGAAGATGAAGAAGAAGAAACGGAAGATGAAGAAGAAGAAACGGAACAAGAAGAAGAAACGGAACAAGAAGAAGAAGAAACCAAGCAAAATGTGATAAAAAAAAATATTAATCTTTTTAAAAACCTCATCCAGAATAATCAGTTTGATGCTACATTAAATTCTGAAGAAATGAAATATTTTAAAACTTTGAATATGGAAGAACAAAAAACATTATTATATAAAATTAATGAAGTTTCTGAATATGAAAATGATTTAGTTCCTTATAGAATAAAAATTGTAAATTCAGCTCTACCTATTTACTATAAATCAATTGCTTATAAAAAATTAAATATGCTAAACACCCTTGAACCAGGAGGAGGTGAATATTATAAGCAGAAAAAATGGTTAGATGCGTATTTGTCAATACCCTTTAATATATATAAAAATACACCTTGTTCTTTAGAAAAAGATGGAATATTGAAATGTCAAGAATATATGAAAAATTGTAAAAAAATAATGGATGATTCAGTTTATGGGTTAGATGATGCAAAGAGCCAAATTATACAAATGATTGGACAGTGGGTAATTAATCCCACATCTATTGGACAATCAATCGCCATACAAGGTCCCATGGGTACAGGTAAAACAACGTTGGTAAAAGATGGGATTAGTAAAGCATTGGGAAGAGATTTTGAATTCATTGCATTAGGTGGTATTAATGATGGTTCTTATCTTGATGGACATTCCTATACATATGAAGGAGCAATATGGGGTAAAATTGTGAGTACCTTAATTCATTGCAAATCAATGAATCCTGTTATATATTTTGATGAATTAGATAAAGTAAGCGATACACCAAAGGGTGAAGAAATCATTGGTATATTAACACATTTAACTGATTCTTCACAGAATATGAATTATACAGATAAATATTTTAGTGAAATAGAATTAAATTTAAGTAGATGTCTATTTATTTTCAGTTATAATGATGAATCTAAAGTAAATACTATATTGAAAGATAGAATGTTTAAAGTCTCTACGAAAGGTTATGATACAAAAGATAAATTAAAAATATCAAATCATTATTTACTTCCTACAATTCAGAAAAATATAAATTTCAATAATGAAACAGTGATATTTAGTGATTCAATTATTGAATATATTATAAAGGAACACACCTATGGAGAAAAGGGTGTCAGGAATTTAAAGCGCGCGATTGAAACAATATATTATAAACTGAATATTTGTAGATTAATGGGAGGTCAAACTTTATTCAAAAATGAAATAAAAAATATAACATTTCCTTGCACGTTAGACAAAGAAATGATAAAAATTATGCTAAAAATGGATGAAAAGAATAATTTATTTCAGACAATGATGTATTTATAATTACCATGATGAAAAATTATCTCCACCAAATGAATTTGCTGACATAACATCATTTGGAGGTCCTTGATTGCCTTGGGGCACATCATACATTTGATTAAAATCTTGTGTATTTTGTTGTTTGGGTTGGGTCATATTGAGATTGGATGGTAATAATTGGTCATTTGTGATAGGTCTTGATACTGGCGCCATATCTTGTTGTAATGGCTGAATTACTCTAATATTATTTTGATTTGGTTGGTGTTGGGGGGGTGTATTTTCTCCATTCCAATAGGATAGTGTTCTATCAAATAATATATTGATTTTTGCTCCTAATTTTGTTTGCATAGTAAATAAAATAATAACAAGAGGTAAAATAAAACTTATAGAATCGTATTTTACATATTCACACTTGCTATATGTCGGGATATAGCGAATAACTCTATCAGAAAACCAAATAAAGAATACGACTAAAAATAATTGAATGATACATTCACTGCCAATTTCTACATTTCCTTTTGTTTCATCTTCTGGAGGAATATAGTTTTTTATAATTTTTAAAATAATAATGGTAGGAATAATTGCTAAAACTGTATATTGAAATAAATTTAATACTTCGCATTTACTTTCATCATTAAAATAAAAAAGATAATTTAAAAAATTTTCTCCTTTAGTTGGTGTATCTTTTATAGTTTCGCTAATAGTATTCATATGTTTTATAAAAAGAAATTAAATAAATAATTTAGAGTATTATTTATTTAATAATTAATGTTGAGAAAAGTATTGAAAACAACAAAAACATATTATGGCGAAAGAGAAGAACACGATGAAAATCAATATATATCATTGGCGAGTGATATAATTGAACACGGAGATTTGTTTCTCGGGCGAAATGGAAATACAAAAGCGATCATTGGGTCTTCAATGGAATTTAATTTAAGAGATGGTATTCTTCCTTTAATGACAACAAAAAAATTAGCCTGGAAAACTTGTTTAAAAGAGTTGTTATGGTTTATATCGGGTTCAACAGATAATAAGATTTTAAAAGGTCAAAATGTAAAGATTTGGAATGGGAATAGCAGTAGAGAGTATTTAGATTCGGTGGGTTTGTCTCATTACCAAGAGGATGAATTAGGTCCTGTATATGGGCACCAATGGAGACATTTTAATGCTGATTATAAAGGAACACAATATGATTACCAATGTGAAGGTATTGACCAACTTCAATATATCATTGACTCTCTATGTGACCCAGAAAAAAAATATTCCCGTAGACTTATAATGTCTGCTTGGAATCCTTGTCAACTTCACGAAATGGCGTTACCACCTTGTCATATTTTAGTACAATTTAATGTAACAAAAAATGATGAACTAACATGTTCATTATACCAGAGAAGCGGTGATGTAGGTTTAGGAGTTCCATTTAATATAGCGTCTTATAGTTTTTTAACACATTTAATTGCAAAACATTGTGGTTTAAAAGCTACATCTTTTCAGTATTTTTTAGGAAATTGTCACATATATGACGACCATATTGAGCAAATGAAACAACAAATTGTAAATGAACCTTATAGATTTCCTACATTAAATATAATCAATAAACGAAAAAATATAAATGAATATTGTCTAGAAGATTTTGAAATACAAAATTATCTATCACATCAAGTGATAAAAATGAATATGCGTAGTTAAATCATTATAATTATATTAAATATAAATATGAGTAGTTCAGCCGGGCTTTCTGCTGCAAAACGTAGACGAACAAAACCAAGTAATGCCCCCCCGACAAATGGAGAAACAGAACAAAATATGACGGATACAAAAAATGAGGGTCTTATTTCCATAAAGGATATTTTATATCTCCATGAAAAAATTATTCATACGAACGATAAAAAAGTTAAGGATAGTTTAAAAAATATACAAAAAGATATAGATGTATTAATATCAAGAGGTAAAATAAATGAGAAAAAAATAAATGATAACAATAGTGCCATTGAAACATTAAAAAAAAATGTGGGAGAATTAAGTCTAAAAATTTCTAATTTACAAGCGAATTCTCAATTAAATGATGATTTAATCAAACGTATTGAACTATTAGAAAATAAAATAAAAATAGATGAAACACGTGACGTAGAAGAAAAATTATCAAAGGTATCAATAGATAATGAAAGTGATTCAAGTGAAGAAAATTCAAATTTAGAATTAAATGACTAATTATAAATTAGAGAGTAAATTATATAATTATTATTATGGGTATTCCTTCTTATTTCAATCATATTGTGAAAACAAAAAAAGATGTTTTAGAAATGCTTAAAAAAAATAATAATTATAATATTGATAATTTTTATTTGGATTGTAATTCAATTATATATAATATACTTCCACATATTGACTATATAAACAAGGAAGATTTTGAATATAAATTAATACAAAATGTATGTAAAGATATAAAAAATTATATATTATTGATTTCTCCTAAAAAAAAGGTATTTATCGCTTTTGATGGATTGGCACCATTTGCCAAAATGAAACAACAAAAAGAAAGAAGATTAAAAAGTGCATTAGAAGATGATGATTCATTTCCTTGGAGTCGTTGTAATATTACACCTGGTACGCCGTTTATGAATAAACTTGACATTGCTCTTCATGATTTTTTTGATGATTTAGATTTAAATTGTATTGTCATTATTAGTTCATCACAAGAAGATGGTGAAGGGGAACATAAAATATTTGATTATATTCGAACGAACAAGTCCTATCATGAAAATACAAATACTATGATTTATGGTTTAGATGCGGATTTGATTATGTTATGTTTATCACATTTAAAATTAACAAATATTTATTTATTTAGAGAAACTCCATATTTTATTCATTCGATTGATGCTTCATTAAAACCTAATGAAAATTATATATTAAATATAAAAAATTTATCAAAACATATTGAAAATGATATGGGTTCAAATATAATAGACGATTATATATTTTTATGTTTTCTCCTTGGTAATGATTTTTTGCCTCATTTCCCGGCCTTAAATATACGAACAAATGGCATACAAATATTAATGGAAAGCTATAAAAAAAAAATGAATCATAAAACTTTAATTAAAGATAATATAATTCAATGGAAAAATGTAAGATATTTATTAGAATATTTATCAAAAGAAGAAGAAACAAACCTAAAAATAGAATATAAAAATAGAGAGAAAATGGCGAAACGAATGAATCCTAAATCATTACTTGATATTCCATTAGTGGAACGGGATGAAGAAGAATTATTAAATCCAAATATAAGAGGTTGGCAAAAAAAATACTATAAAATTTTATTCAAAAATGATGATGATGAAATAAGAAAAAAACAAATTAGTTTAAATTATATAGAAGGTTTAGAATGGACATATAAATATTATACAGAAGGTTGTGTCAATTGGAAATGGAAATATAATTATTGTTATCCTCCTTTATTAGAAGATTTATTTAAACATATACCTTATTTCAATGGTGATATTATAAAAGAAAATTATGAACATATGACAAAAGATGAACAATTAATGTATGTTATACCATCAAAATATAATTCAATTGTACCACATTTAATGTTATCTAATGAAAAATATACATTTAAATGGGTATATTGTAGATATAATTGGGAAAGACATATATATTTTGAATAAATATCCTATATATATATAATGAACTCATTACAAAATATATTCACAATTCTATCATTTATGACACCAATAATACTGGTATTTTTATTTTTTTTTATTTCTATTATTAATCAAAATGTAAAGGGACTTGTATTCATAGCAGGAGCTTTATTGGCTTCTTTTATTAATGTAATATTACAACAATTAATAAAGAGCCCAAAACCCTATGGCATTGGAAATCCAACTACGGAAGGTTCTAGTCAATATGTTGGTGTTAAAAGTCATGTATGTGACATGTATGACGTATTTAGTTTAACCACTAAATACAATGAACCTGCTTCTTCTAGTGTATTCGTCGCATTTACAATTGCTTATTTAGTTTTACCGATGACATTTAATAATCAAATGAATTATGGTTTAATTATATTATTATTTTCTATTTTTGCTGTAGATTCTATTTCTAAGGTTACATATGGATGTAATACAAAAAGAGGTATTGGTCTAGGTGGGGTAACCGGGTTAATTTTAGGTGCTGCGTGGTATAGTTTATTACATCATTCAGGAAATGATAATATATTATATTTTGATGAACTAGATAGTAATAATGTTTTATGTAAAAAACCGAGTAAGCAAAAGTTTAAATGTGCTGTATATAAAAATGGAGAAATCATTACAAATAAAAATTTTTAAAATGAAAATTTATCTTTATTATTCATTAAAAATTTAGAAAAATTATTCAATACATTATTTTTATTTCTGAATATCATCATTTCATTTTTTATAGATGATTTTTTTCTTAGATTATTAAAAAATCTGGTTAATACTTGATTTAAATCCTTCGTTTTATATATTTCTAAAATTTCCTTAGTATAAATCTTTTTTTTTAGTTTTTTATTAACAATATTATGAAAATCAAAGATAAGATTTTGTAAAGTAATCTTATTTATTATTTTTGATACATTTATTTGGTTTAATAATTTTGTGCTATGATATCTACAATCTGGACAAGGTATAATAGAACAAATTAACTTATAATAATTAAAAATTTCTTTAATAAAAGTTGGGTTTTCAAGTTTAATTTTTTCAATTAGTGTATGAAATAAATCCCATATGGCGTTGCCCCATTCATTTTTAGATACCATTATAACATAAAGATATTTTAATTATCATTATAATGAATTATAAGATTGAAGGATATAAAAATTTTGATTTAAAAAAAGAATTATTGAATTATAATGAGAATGAAGATAATACTTGTTTATTAACAGGTGAACCACTTATTTATAATTATATTACACTAGAATGTAATCATAAATTTAATTATTCATCCCTATTTGAACAATTAAAATCAATAAAACTAATAAAAAATTATTTTAATAAAAGAAAATTAAATATTGATGAAATTATGTGTCCTTATTGTAGAAATATTCAAACTTCAATCATGCCTTATATTGAAATAGAAGAAAAAAAAAGAATTAGGGGAATAAATCATCCTCAAAAATATTGTATGGAATTCAAAAAATGTGAAAAATGTAATGAAAATGCTTTCGAAACAAATAATGGTATATTATGTTTAAAACATTATAAAGAAGAAGAAATAAAAAAATCAATCGTTAAATATAAAGATGAAATACAAATGTATAAAAGTAAAAAATGTAGTGAATTAAAAGAAATATTAAAAGAACAAAATAAGAAAATAAGTGGAAATAAATTAGAATTAATCCTTAGAATTATTGATTTTTAATTCTATATTTTTAAAAGAATCAGGATTATAGATTAATTTACCTGAAGGTTTATATGTATCCGTATCTTTATATTTATCATTGTCATTTATTTTCATTTTTTTTACATTTTTAGTAATTAACGATAACCCATCATTTGTTTTATCATTTTCTATTGTATCACCATTACCATCTATTTTTACTCCAGTTTTTTTCTTAATTTCATTTCTTACATAATTTGGTACCCAATGACTCCATGATATAAACAATAAATTAGGATGAGTATATATAACTTTAAATCCATTGTCACGTAAATTATGTATAACAAATGATGTACATTCATTTAAATTATACCGAGGTATACCTATAATGATTTCTGGAACTAAATACCAACAATATTGTTCTGCGTTATTTTTATTAGAAATATGCTTAATTTTACTGTGAATTCTTTTTATAATTTTATTGAATACTGATAATGTATTTAAATTTTGCTTTTGTTTATTTTCATATAATTGATCTAAATTTATTTTTGTATCATCATCTTCATCATTTAAAGTAAATATAGTTTCCATAATTGTTGATAAGATAAAAAGTAATTAAAAATTACGACATTATATAATTATGGTTATTAAACATATAGTTTTAGCGGGAGGAGGACCTAGAGGTCTACGGACTTATGGAATTATAAAAGAACTTCATAAGAAAAATTTTTGGAGACTTCAAGAGATTGAAAGTTTTTTTTGTTGTTCAATAGGTATTTTTATTATTTTATGTATTATTTTAGAATATAATTGGGATGATATCGATGATTTTTTAATAAAAAGACCGTGGCAAGAAGTTTTTGAATTTGAACCCGATGATGTTTTTGAATTGTACACATCAAAAGGTTTATTTTCTAAAAAAGTTATTATTGAAGTAATAAAACCTCTTTTATCCGCAAAAGACTTAAGTGTTAACATTACATTAAAAGAGTTATATGAATTTACGAATAAAAAGGTATTTATGACAGTTACAAATATGAATGAACAATATCTAAAAAAGGAAATGATATCACACGAAACACATCCAGAATTAAAATTGGTGGACGCTATGGCAATGACCTCATGTATCCCCTTTTTGTTTGAGCCTATATTTTACAAAGGGGGATGTTATTTAGATGGAGGCATTATATGTAATTTTCCATTAATTGAATGTATGGAATATACAAATTGTAAAGAAGAAGAAATTTTGGCGATTCGTTTTTCAATACCCAACTATCCTAAAATAAATGAAACTACAAATATTCTTGATTTTATGAATATTTTTTTAAAAAAAACACATAATAATTTAGAAGAGGGACATTTATATAAAAATACGAAATATACAATTGTTTGTAACGTTCAAATATCGTCTTGGGTTGATATATTAAATGACTGCGAACTAAGAAGAAAACTAATTCATGAAGGGGAAGAAGATGCAAATGTATTTTTATTGAATACTTGTATTTAAAAATTCTTTTAATGTAGATACATCCGGTTTTGCGTCATATTCTATAATTTGACCATTATATATGAGTTTAATCGTAGGATATCCTTCTATTTTATATTTATTTGCTAATTCCTTTTCTTTCTCGCAATCCACTTCTACGAAAACAATTGGAACTCCATTTACATTATCGCCTACTTCATTTTTAAGATTATCCCATATAGGTTTGGCTTTTTTACAATAGGGACACCAATCAACCGAAAATAAATATAATGTTGCTTCATCAGATTGTCCATCCTTTATAAATTCTTTATTTGCTTTATACACATTTTCCATTTGTGGTTTTATTGTATTGAAATAAATAAATAGTGCTACACCTATAAATACAATACAAACTCCAAAATACATAATTGTTTCTTTTGTTGCATAGGTTGATATATTCTCTTTCATCTTTTTAAAATCCATAATATATTATAAATATATTAGATTTAAAATATAAACATATTAATTATTATATTTTAAATGATTTATCGAGATATAAATAATAAAATTATAATATTAAATCAATATGATTTTATAAATGATGAAGTATTTTATCTTGAACTTTACAATCTTTTTATAAAAAAAATTGTATAATATATGAAGACTAAAAAAAATATATTTACTAAAAAACATTTTACAAGTTCTGATGGAATGGTAACCAGAATATGGGGACCAAGTATGTGGCATTTCTTACATACTTTATCATTTAATTATCCAACTCATCCTTGTAAA
>Ga0206131_10006847_pt1 | contig 11561 bp, 10 predicted proteins | sample Helgoland_Spring_FD_148636 | JGI IMG/M metagenome (GOLD analysis project Ga0206131, IMG submission 148636) | Pelagic subsurface seawater microbial communities from Kabeltonne, Helgoland, North Sea - Helgoland_Spring_Bloom_20160517_1 | ecosystem: Environmental > Aquatic > Marine > Epipelagic ... | reverse complement strand
GATTGAGTGCACTCAAACTATTTATATTGTGGGAGGAGATTTTTCTTATCATAATATCACTTGGCCAGAGGACCATTTACAATTGTATGGTTGTGGGGTAAATACTCATCCTGATTATTTGCCAGCAGAATACGGAAGACCATCTTATGAGTATATGACTTGTAGTATGGTGGGTACATCGTACAAAGATCAGGTTTTTAATTTTGGACCCGACTGTAAAAAGATTTTAAGAACATGGACTGTTTTAGACTGGTGTAATTACAACACAGGTGCAGGAAATCCTGGAATTTGGAAATATACACAAACCATTAAAATTAGTGGAACCAGTCAACCTGATTTAGTTTGTACTCCTAGTATAACAATAGATGCAACTATATGTGACAGTGCCTATGTAAGTGTACCATTGGTTTTTGTTAACGGTCAAGCATGTTATGGTGGTTATGGTATTACGAATGATTCAAGATTTGCAGATTCAAATGGTTCAGATGCATCAGGAACATATCCTATTGGAAAAAGTATAGTTAATTATAGAGTTGAATATTCTTGTGGTCAGCAGATGATTTGTAAGACGGAAGTTATTGTTAAACAAAAAGGCCCCGTTCCTTATTGTCTTGCAAAACTAACAGTTGCTTTAATGGGAGTTGATACAAATGGTGATGGCGCAGTTGACGATGGTATGGCTGAGCTTTGGGCACAAGACCTTAACCATGCTAGTTACCACCCTTGTAATAACGCACCTTTGAAATTTTCTTTTTCTTCGAATGTAGATTCAACATCAAGAATATTTACGTGTGCTGATAGCGGTTTTAATGATGTACAATTATGGATAACTGATGTTTTCGGAAATCAAGCATGGTGTGCAGTGACAGTTATAGTGCAGAATAATGCTGCGAATATTCCAGACTGTGTTTTGGACTTTGGGGAAATGCCAGTAAACGGAGACATTGTTGATTCACAAAACGAACCTTTAGAAGATGTTCAAATCAGCTTAAGATCAAGAGCTACAATCAATACAATTGTTTTAGTTGATACTACTTTGGTGCCCATTGTTGTTGATAGTTTCGTCAGTCAAGGTGGACAAATGTTGTATGTTTTTAATTACGAAGAAAAGTATACCTATTCAGAAGAGGTTGTTGAGATCAATACACCTCATAACATAGAATTGGCTTCAAATTCAAATGGAAGGTTTGGTACTGAAGAAGTTGATATGGAAAGACACTATAGAATGCGTGCTTATAAAAAGAACGACATGTCTAAAATTGATCAAACAGATATTGATATTCTAAAGGCGTATTTAAATGAAGAATATATATTCACAAATATGTATTCATTTTTAGCAGCGGATGTTAATGAAGATGGAAATATAAATCATGAAGATTTAGATATTTTAACTGAATTGTTTAGCGGTGAGGAAGACGAGTGGCCAAGAGAAAGGCAATGGGTTTTTTACAATGCAAAAGACTTAGAAACGGTTACTGGAAACCCGTTGAATGAAAATATTCGTTATCAGATTTTTTTAAGGGACGAGGACTTCTATAAAAGGGATTTAGCATTTACTGGAGTCTTAAAAGGTAACTTAAATGAGATGGAATCTAATTTTAAAAACAACGCAGTTCTTGAATTAAGAAACGATAATAATCTTAATGTTGTCATTTATCCGAATCCCTTTACAGAAACAATTGCCATTGATAATCCAACAAAAGGAGAAATGAAAGTTTCAATTTATGGATTGGATGGGCGATTGATGTTTACAAAAACAACAAATGATAGATCAGTTAAAATTGAAAATTCTACAGACTGGAATGTAGGAACATATTTATACAAAGTAGTAAAAGGAACAGACAGTAAAACAGGAAAAGTAATTAAGATGTAATCGTTCTTCTTTTATTTTAAGACATAAGTTCTAATAAAAAATATAGTAATCGCTAAATGGTAAAACAACATTTAGCGATTGTTATTTCCACTCCAACGTCTCAATCATTTTACTGATATCCAACTCGAGAAAATCATAAACAGGAGCTATAGAATCCCTATTAACAATATCATTAAAATAAAGGCTTCCTCTTAAAAAGTGCGAAGTACTATCGGTTAAAAAAAACTGAGTAGGAGAGGCAACGGGCCCGTCTATTTTAAAAACCAACCCATAAATATTTTTTTCTGCAATGTTGATTTTGATCTCGTCTCTATAACTTGCTTTTACATTGTGTTTATTGACCATTTCAAAAGCATCCTGAACCATTTCATCAAGGTCCGCTCTATTGTCAATCGGAACGTAGCTCATGTGTATGTTTGTATTCAACTCATTACAAACCAAATCAAACCAGCAAGTATATTGTTCCTCGTTCTCGGTTTTATTATTGTCCTGATTGAATATGAAGTATTTTGGTATCGTCATGGAGAATGGGCAATTGTTGCTGCTAAAGCTTTGGTAATCCTTTATAGGATACACGACCTTAGGATAAACTCTTGGTTTCGGTAACGGTATACTCATGTCCGTACAAGATAAAAATATAGAAATAACAAGTATTGTCAAGGTGAGAATTCTCATAATAGTGTAACATGAATTTTTTCAATCCGTCTTTTTGAGACAGATACAATTTTAAATTTAAAAGGATGTAGAAGTAAGGTTTTATCCTTTTTAGGAATATGTCCGATATGTTCCAAAATCAATCCTGCCAATGAATCAGCTTCACCTTTAATATTTTCAAATATATTTTTTTCAACGGGGACAATTCGTGCAACATCATTTAAAAGTGTTTTTCCTTCAAATATGTAATTATAGTCATTGATCTTGATGTAGTCCACTTCTTCATCGTCATCAAACTCATCCTTTATTTCACCAATTACCTCTTCCATAATATCTTCAAGAGTTACAATTCCGGCACTGCCACCAAATTCATCAACGATAACTGCTAGGTGTAATCTTCGTTTTTGAAACTCTTTCATCAGGTCATCTATCTTTTTAGATTCTGGAGCGTAGAGCACGTCGGTTCTGATAAACTGTTTCCAATTAAAACTTTCATCCTCTAGGGAATAACCTAGTAAGTCTTTAACATATAAAATACCAGTTATATTATCAAAATCTTCTGAATAAACAGGAATTCTAGAAAAGCCACTCTCTTTAATCATAGTCATCAACTCACCATAACTGCCTCCTTCTTCAATAGCGATAACATCAACCCGAGACTTCATTATTTGTTTGGCAGAAACATTTCCGAACTTGATAATACCACGCAGAATATCAACCTCTTCAGACGATTCATCTTCATTGTTTACTGTTAGAAGAATAGCTTTGTCAAGATCCTCTTTGCTTGTATCATCAATACCTGTTCGCTCTTGAATAAACTTAGATTCTAGTTTAGATGACCAACGCACCAATAACATACTAAATGGCTTGAAGAAACCGGAAAGGAGGCTCATGGGTGTTGCCATTAATTTTGCAAATTTCATATTGTTGAGATTTGCATAAATCTTAGGTGCAACTTCACCAAATAGAACAAGTAAAAATGTAACGCCAACAATAGTAATTAGGAAACTTAACGTACGACAAATATCATAAGGTTCGAGAGGTATAATTTTAGAAACAGCCTCGGCCCACGATAAAAGTATTTCATCCCCCAAAACATTTCTAATTAGAAAATCAGAAATAATTACAATTGAAATATTGATCAGGTTGTTACTGATCAGTATTGTTGCCAATAAGCGACGCGGTTCACTTCTAAGTTTAAGTATCTTATTGGAGAGTTTATTTTCTTCCGTTTTTATTTCATCTAGGTCTTTACGACTTAAAGAAAAGAAAGCTACTTCTGAACCGGACACAAGAGCTGATAGTATTAATAACAATATCAAAAACAACGTAACGCTTATAATCGTCATCGGTGTAATGGAAAGTGCAACAAAATTAAATAAAAGTATAAGGGGGGGCTCTGGGTCCAAGGTTTTGTGTTTAATTAAAAAATTTAACCTTCCTTAAAATGGAAGGTCATCATCTTCTTGAGCTGCTGGTTTCTCAGTACTGGCAGGACTAGCAGCTGGTGGAGTAAATACTTTGACAGCAGGAGCCTCGTCCATTGCACTAGGGAAACTGTTAAAATTACCACTTCCAGCATTCTCACGCTTGTCTAATGGTTTCAGAAGTTGTGCCACAACCTCTGTAGAATACCTGTTATTTCCTTCCTTATCTTGCCATTTTCGAGTTGTCAGTTTGCCTTCAACAAACACTAACGATCCCTTTTTTAAATCCCTTTCAGCTCTCTCAGCTAAAGATCTCCAAAGTACGACATCGTGCCACTCTGTAACTGATTGCCATTCTCCAGCTTTGTCTTTATAGCTTTCACTGGTTGCTAAAGAAAACTTTGCTACTACAGCACCACTCTCTAATCTTCTTACTTCCGGGTCTTTACCAAGGTGACCGATTAAACTTACTTTATTATACATTGATAGATTTATTAAGTATATAATTTTTTAACACACTGACAAAAGCCATTTATTTATGGTCGTTCTCCCGTCCGTGGAGTTAAATCTAAAATAAAGTTATGGATAAATCATTTAAATACAAATCAATTAGTCTTGGTAAGGCGTATTTGTTGATATTTTCAACGTTTATAAGAAGATAATTGTTGAATACGCCCTTTTTAAGCATTAAATTATAATCTGCTTGACTGATATATGTTTTGTAAAACACAGCGCGAATGGTTTGATGCGTCAGTTGGTGCTTAAATATTTTGGACGTTAAGACCTCTGACGGTCTAATTTTAATGTTTTTGGGCATAACAAAACCATGCTCTTCTTCAAGAGCTTCTAGTTCTAGTAAAGGAAACTCATATAAACCCTGCCAAATATCTTTTTCTGATCGCTTGATGATCAATGTCTTGCTGTTATCAATTATAAAAAAGCAATATTTGAAATAGCGATTTGTCTTTTTTATGCGCTTGGCTTTGAATGGTATTTGATCTTGAATATTCTTTTTATAAGCGATACAAGACTTTTGAAGTGGGCACGATTTACAGTTAGGGTTCTTAGCCTTACATTGCAAGGCACCAAACTCCATAATAGCTTGGTTAAACACTTCAGGACTCTGAGTATCGCACAACTGTTGGGCCTTTTCTTTTATTAACTTCAGAACTTTTGGATTATCGACGGCTTCATTTATTCCATATAGTCTGGAAATTACTCTGATTACGTTTCCATCAACGACTACTTTGTTTTCTTTATAACTAAAGCTTGATATAGCGGCGGCAGTATAAGCACCTACGCCCTTGAGTTTTAACAAATCAATGTAGTTGTTTGGGAAAATGCCGTTGCATTCATTAATGATGTAATTGGCAGAGAAGTGAAGGTTTCTAGCCCTAGAATAGTAACCCAGTCCTTGCCAGTTTTTTAGTACATCATCAATAGGGGCACTTGCCAAATCTGTAAGAGTCGGGTAGACCGATATAAATTTTAAATAGTAACTGGTTCCCTGCGCAACTGTAGTTTGCTGTAAAATAATTTCTGAAAGCCATATTTTGTATGGATCAATGGTTTTTCTCCAGGGTAAGTCTCGTGCATTCTTAGAATACCAAGTTACAATATCTTTGGCCGTTAAGGTTGGTTTGGGCATAAGTTATATAAATAAAAAAAGTCTGTTATTTTTTACAAATAACAGACTTTATAATCAAACAACCGAAAAATTTGCTAGGCTGTTAATTTTTTTCTTATAGTGTGGTAGTCTCCATAATTACCTTTAATGGCAGCTTTCAATTCTTTTCTTGCAAAGAAGATTCTACTTTTAACTGTGCCAAGAGGTAGATCCAATTCTTCAGCAATTTCTTGATATTTGAAACCAGTATAATGCATTACAAAAGGTTTTCGTATTGAATTATCTAAGTCAGCAATCATGGCCTGTAACTCTTGCATCAATAAATTGCGATCCACATCATTTTCAACTGCGTTTCTACCAGAGTTTATATAAAACATATTATCAGTAGAATCCATGATTGTATTGGCCTTTACCTTTTTACGGTAGTTATTAATGAAGATGTTTTTCATAATTGTAAACATCCATGCTTTGAAATTAGTACCTGGTCTAAACTTTTCCCTATTCGAGATAGCACGAAAAGCTGTTTCTTGAAATAAGTCTTCTGCATCTTTTTGATCTTTAGTCAAATTATATGCAAATGCGTTTAGAGAAGATTTTAGCAAGTCTATTTTGGTATAAAAGTCAGTTGCTGTCATGTTATTTTGTTTGTTTAACAAATCTAAGCAAAAGTTAAACAAAAACAAAGTTTTGATTAACAAAAACGCCAAATAGTTAAACAAAAAAAATATAATAAATATATAAACAACTGATTAATAGCTTGTTATTCAAAAACAAATATTGTGAACTTTCAAAAAGTATTGAAAGTTTGTTCAGCCGGTGTTTTTTAAAAGCCCAAGTGTAAAAAGTACTATTAATTAGGATGTATTTACTTTTGGGAGCCCCGGAGTAACCATAATGCGATGACGCCAAAGAAAATATTGGGCAACCAAGCGCCCAGGGCTGGCGATAATGATAAGTTGTTAGAGAATGTGGCAGCAAACTTAGATAGTATTACAAACGCGGCACCAATTACAACTCCTAAGGCAAGGTGTAAGCCCATTCCTCCGCGGACTTTTCTTGCTGCAACCGCCAAGCCAATAAGTGTGAGAATAATAATTGTAAAAGGTTGAGATTGACGCATATGTTTTTCGATGAGAAAGTTTTTGGCTTCACCAAGACCGCGACCCTTTTCTCTTTTTATAAATTCATTTAAGTCCCTGGTGGTCATGTTCTCCATTTGCTTCATGTTTTGGATAAAATCATCTGGAGTAAGATCGAGGATAGAATCTTTTGATTGTCTATCAAACTTGGTAAGGGTTTCTTTGTTTCCATTAAATTCCCGAATGCTGTAATTTTTAAAAGTCCATTCGTTGGGTGCTTTTTTGAATACTAGTTTTTCTGCCTTTAAAACTTCAATCAATTTGTTATCTGAAAACTTTTCTAACCTAAATGACTGCGCGGTTGTATCTGCACGCCTATAATATCTAATATAAACCTTCTCGTCAGGGTTTAAAAAAAAGTGCACATCACTGTTAAGTGTTTTCTCATGCTTCTTAGAAAGGTGCTCTGCTTCGAAGTTGTTCTTAATCTTGCAACTATGAGGAATCACATAGTTTTTACCAACCCACAAAAGACAGGCAATAATGCTTGCTGAAACAATGTAAGGCCAAATGATTCTATTAAAACTAATTCCACTGCTTAACAGAGCTACAATTTCTGAGTTTTTTGCCAAACGAGAAGTGAAAAAGATAACCGCAATTAAAGAAAATAATGGCCACATCATGCCATTTATCCAAGGAATGAAATTTAAATAGTACTCACCAAGAATTCTCGAAATGGGTAGTTCGGCATCAATAAACCGATTAATCTTTTCGCTAAAGTCGATAACCACCGCCATTAAAGTAATAAGTAGCATCGTAAAAAAGAAACTAGATAAATACTTCTTAATTATATATATATCAAACTTTTTAAGCAAGTGTGTTTTCTATTATAAACGTGTCATTAATCTAGGTACTAAACTGTTTTTCCACTCAGAAAATTTTCCTTCTACAATTTTTTGTCGCGCCTGTTGCGTTAAAGAAACAAAGAAACTTAAGTTGTGAACACTGGCAATCTGTAACGCCAAATACTCTTTAACTTGAAACAAGTGCCTTAAATATGATTTTGAATATTTTCTTGAAAGACTAGAAGTACTGTTTGCATCAACAGGGGAAAAATCTTCTATCCATTTAGCATTTTTCATATTGATCACACCTTCACTGGTATACAACAATCCATGACGCGCGTTTCGTGTTGGCAATACGCAATCAAACATATCTATACCTAAGGCGATACATTCTAATATGTTTTCTGGCAAACCAACTCCCATTAGATATCGGGCTTTATCTTCTGGCAACACATTGGTACAGGTCTCCGTCATATCATAAAGAATATCATGTGGTTCTCCTACTGATAAACCTCCAATTGCATTGATAGTTCTATTTTTTTCAGCAATAAACTCACAAGACCTTACTCTTAGGTCCTTATAAACAGAACCCTGAGCAATTGGTGCCAAAGATTGCTCGTAACCATATAAGTCCTCGGTAGAGTCAAATCGGTCAATACACCGGTCTAACCAACGGTGAGTAAGCCCAAGAGACCTTTTCGCATATTTATAATCACAAGGAAAAGGTGTACACTCATCAAAGGCCATTATTATATCAGCCCCTATAGAGCGTTGGATATCCATTACGCTTTCAGGTGTAAAAAGGTGTTTGCTTCCATCAATATGGGATGAAAACTTAGCTCCGGCCTCAGTGATTTTACGCCGATCGCTTAATGAATAAACCTGATATCCACCCGAATCAGTTAACAAGGGTCGATCCCAAGACATGAACTTATGGATTCCACCAGCTTTTTCTAAGACATTTATTTTTGGCCTTAAATAAAGGTGATATGTATTGGCCAAGATTATTTGAGCCTCGACTTCCTGAATTAGGTGTTCTTGTTCAACAGCCTTTACTGTAGCCTGTGTACCTACAGGCATAAATATTGGTGTTTTAATCTCACCATGATCCGTATGTATCACACCTGCACGAGCTCTAGAACCGGGATCTTTTTTTATTAAGTCAAATTTCATCGAGATAAGCCTTTTTTAGATCGCCAAAGATAGCAATTACAATGTATCAATGTTTTAATGACCTGATGATTTATAAATCAAACAATCTTTTTCATATATATTTGGTTTATAATGATGAAATCACATCTAAAAACCTAGTGGCAATATGAAGATCTATAAATTTTCAAGAATACTTTCTATTTTACCAGCAATCGTGTTAGGGTGGTTTTTCTATAAAATGTTTATAGACCCGAACTTTCCATATATAGCATGGGCAATTTTGCCAGCGGCAACTTTAGCATTGTTGTATTTGTTTCAACCTCAAATAGATTATTGGTGGCTGGATAAAAACCCAATTGAATTAGATCCAGAAATAACGCTATTGTTGGAAAAGACCAATCCAATATACAATAGGTTAAATGAAGAAGATAGGGCTAAGTTTCATAAACGTATTTATTTATATGTTGAAGGCATTGAGTTCAAGTCTAAAGGGTATGAACGTGATGTGGATGTGTTATTTGATGTTAAAAACATGATTGCACAAGTTCCAATAACAATGACCCTTAACCGAAAGCACTTCTTATTTAAAGACTTTGAGCACATTATAATGTATAAGCATGCTTTCCCTTCTCCAGTATTTCAATTTTTGCACACTGTAGAAACACATTCAGAAGATGGAGTCATGCATACGCTGAGGCATTTGTTAAGAGTAACCCAAAACTGGATTTTCCAACAACCCCAAATCAACTATGGTCTTCTGTTGAAACTATTTCGGGGTTTACAAAAGATCAGATACTTGGTACGTTAGGGTTTGAGAAAATTGATTTATTATATATACTAATAACTATTTACTTTACCCATCAAGATAAGTTTAGAAAAGAATTGCCAGAGATTATAAAACAATTGGATACGATTTTTGAAGAGGCAGTTTAGTTATGTGTTAAGCCGATGAATGGTTTTTAAAAGCTAGAGCCTTCTACCCTCCAGGAAAACCCAACATATCTCCCATCCCAACGGTGAATAACCAATACCCGTAAATGGTATGTTCAATAAAAACCAGACGAAGTGATTTTGTCTTTAAGTAAGTGTACCCAAAAATTAGTCCGCCAAGAAAGGTTATAACCAGAACCAAGGTGTTCTCAAAAAATAAATGACCTAAAGAAAACACTAGAGCATTTATCAAAACAAGAACCACATTGTTTGTAAAAAGAGACCGATACCGATGAAAGAAAAAACTACGGTATAAAACCTCTTGAGGTAAAACCGACATGAAGCTGTAAACAAAAAAAATAACAACCCAAACAATCGGATTGTTTCGAACTACATAAAACAATTGTTCAGAATCATATATATACACAAAGAAAATTGTTGCCGGAATTAGAAGCGCAAGAACAGTAATAATCTGTTTTTTCAAATCAGTAGGAAAGCCTTTAGCACCCCCTTTAAGAAGTGTATACTTTTCCTGACTTAAAACCGACACAACAAAACCAAAACCTAAAAGACCAAGTGTAACTTTTATCCAAATACCAATTGACAAACATAGAGCCATAGGAAGAATTACAAATAGTGTAAGGAACTCTAAAAATAGCTTAGTCTGATTTTTCATAGCTTAGAAGTTTTCACAAAAACTTTAAGTTTCAAATTCATAATTATGAATTCATAATCCTACAAACTTTGGAAAAGTTTATAGCTTACTTCCATTTAATATTACACCCAGCACTTGGTATTTGAGGAGTAATCTCATTTATACCCAGTAACATAGCGTCTAACGCACTGCGCATGTCTGCACCAGTTACAGGAATACCATTACCAGGTCGACTTGAATCTAAACGTCCACGATAAACAAGCTTATTGTCATGGTTAAAAATATAAAAATCTGGCGTACATGCAGCCTCATAGGCTTTGGCTACTTCTTGTGTTTCATCATATAGGTAAGGGAATGGGTATTTTAAAACCTTAGCAACAATACTCATTTTATCCGGGCTGTCTTGTGGGTAGTTGTCAACATCATTAGAGGAAATGGCAACGAAACCAACACCACGACCTAAATATTCATTGGCAATATTTACAAGCTCTTGATTTACATGAACTACAAAAGGGCAGTGGTTACAAGAAAAAACCACTACAGTTCCTTGTGTGCCCTTTATGTCATCATAAGAAATGGTTTGATGACTAACTGTATCGTATAGGTTGAATAGAGGTGCCGTTGTCCCTAGGTCCAACATTGTAGATTCTATAAGTGCCATAATTATTTATTTACATGAGTGGTTTATTCCTAAAACATATTTGTTGACAACATCAATTGCACTGGCAACATCACTACCCTTAAACCCTTTAATATTTTGATTGTTCAATTCTTTTTGGGCAAATTCAGTATAAGCACGAGATAAGGGCATATAGCTCCAGTGCCACTTTTCTTCATTGTAACCATATGGCCTTTTGTTATCTTTTTGTGTATATGGCCTGCAAAAACCAAAATCAGATGCATTGTTTTCTAACCAAGTGAACAACTTTAATCCTTCACCTTTTTCAAACCAGTCATTATTGAAATTATTAAAGTCAACATCTGTTCCCCAATGGTGTCTTGATGTACCTGGCATAGAACTGTATTCTAAAATCTTAAGAGCTCTTTCTTCTGGTTTTGTATAAGCCTTTGAAGCATTTTCACCAGTGCTCAATTTTGTTTCTCCCGTCCACTTTCTTTCCCAAATACCTTTTTGATAATCAAAATTTCTGGCTGCTGAACGGATTTCTAAGTTTATACCATCTTTTTTTGCTGCAGTCCACATTTTTAGAAATGCATCATAAGCTTGTTTTTTCATGTACATACCATGGCGATCTGCATACTTATCTGATACTTGTATAAAAGTTGAGTCAGTAGAGGGGTCGAAGTGACCAGTTATA
>Ga0206131_10006832_pt1 | contig 11582 bp, 10 predicted proteins | sample Helgoland_Spring_FD_148636 | JGI IMG/M metagenome (GOLD analysis project Ga0206131, IMG submission 148636) | Pelagic subsurface seawater microbial communities from Kabeltonne, Helgoland, North Sea - Helgoland_Spring_Bloom_20160517_1 | ecosystem: Environmental > Aquatic > Marine > Epipelagic ... | reverse complement strand
AGAAGCAGTCGATGAGATCCCAGTTATTGGGAATGGAGATATCACCACGCCCGTTGCCGCCAAGCACATGATAGAACTTACCGGTTGTCATGGAATCTCGGCAGGCCGCGGCGCTTTTTACAACCCCTGGATTTTTCTGCACACCCAGAAATATTTAGAAACGGGAGATCTTCCTCCTGAGCCCAGTTTTGAAGAAAGAATACGCGTGATGCGAAGACACTACGATCTTATGTTGGAAGTTTTTGGGGAAGATCGTGGATCTCTCCAGTTTCGTAAAGTTGCTCCGTGGTACTCCAAACGGTTTGGTCCGGTCAAACCGTTCAACACCGCCGTGGTAAAGATTAGTTCAAGATCTGACTTTGAGAGAGTTTTAGCCGATTACCTCGAGTGGAGAAAGAAATTCACCGATGACGGAGGAGAACTGCTTGAACGCTATCAAATGCCTCCAATGGTTGCCTCGTTTATGGAAGAAGAAGTTGAACACCAAGCAAAGCAGAGAAAAACAATTGCCGTCCCCAAAGGTCCTGTCGAAGTCTGGTAAGATAAGGTTCTAGGCCCGATTCCAAGGCATCTTGGCAATCATCATACCCATTCCGCAGGTATCGGTAACGCCGGCAAATACCAGACCTGCACCAACAAAAGCAGATAATCCAAATCCGCCAGGATGAACAAATTGTCCAACAAGTGCCCCGATTACAATCAAAGATCCGGCCGCAATTCGTACCTGTCTCTCGAGTGACATGACTTTCCTACCAACAACCACGGGCAAACCCGAGGACTGCCATGCCGAAGTTCCACCTTCAATATTTACAATATTGGAAAACCCTCCTGCTTCCAATTTCTCGCTTATTTTCATGGATCGCCCGCCCGCCTGACAAATTACATGAATTTCTTGATCCTCAGGGTAGTCCACGTGGTCACAATCAAAAGACTCCATCGGATGATTTAACGCCCCGGTTGCATGAACCGATCGAAATTCAGCAGGTGTGCGCACATCAATCAAAGGAATAGACGGCTCCAATCGGCGTTGATTATAACATTCTTGTACGGGTAGGTTTTTCATAAAATCAATCAGGTATGAGTGAGCTTAGACTTGATACATTTGAGGATTGAAAACACTTGAGGCTCTGAAATTTGATAATAGGTTTTCTGACCATTTTTTTCACGGGTAAGAAAACCACAACGCATCATCAGTCTCAGGTGCTCAGATGCTACATGGCTTTTGATTTCACAAATCTCAGCCAATTCGCCCACGGTTAACTTCTGATTTTCAAGAAGCAGAAGAATCCGAAGTCGAACCGGATGTCCAAGAGCACGCAGGCATTCCGCAGCATCTGTAAGCGATTTTTGCGGAAAAACTACATTCTGGGAAGTCAAAGTGTTAATATATCGATATATTACGATATTTGTATTTAATGCAAGTTTGAAATCGTAGCTATGGGTTGTCCGTTCTTGTTCCCATGATAAATCATTGCTAGGGTTTTCCGATCATGGCCAAGGAACCAAGCAAATTAAAAAATCTTCGGACTTGGTCATTAAAGTTCCCGCGGTCGGCCCCTGCGATCATTCTCGTTGGGGTTGCAGGAGCTGGTTGCGCTGTTCTCTTCCATCATACAATTAGTGCGATTCACAACCTGATTTGGAAACCGCTAAGCCAGGGCAGTCCTGAAAACTTTATTCTGGTCGGTTTTTTTATTTTCATGACCGTGGGCTTACTCAATGGGTTTCTTGTTGGTTCCTTTGCCCCGGAAGCTGCGGGCAGTGGGATTCCTCAGCTAAAAGTGGCGTACCGTAGGGATCGTGGCAGTATCTCATTTCGAACGGTATGGGTGAAGTTCCTGGCAGCAGCTGCCAGTGTGGGTGGTGGCCTAAGTCTGGGGAGGGAAGGTCCCACCGTGCAACTGGCGGGAGGGATGGCCTCGGTCATTGGAAAACGCTTTGGCCTTTCCCGTTTTCGCCGGCGCACCCTTACTGCCTGTGGTGCCGCCGCCGGTCTTGCTGCTGCGTTTAATGCCCCGATTGCAGCGGTTACCTTTGTACTGGAGGAAATTATTGAAGACCTAAACAGCCGGACCATTGGGCCCATCTTACTTGCCTCTTTTGTCTCCGTGATCACCCTCTTTATCCTCCAGGGATCAGAAGCGGTCTTTATCATTCCCACCGTCACCGAATTTCATGCATGGGTATACCTTGCAGCCATCCCTGTCGGTGCAGTCGCAGCTTTAGCCGGGGTAGGTTTTCAGAAAACAACCTTATCCTGGATGGCTTACATCCGGAAGAATTCCAGGCTCCCCTTATGGCTTCGGCCGATGATTGGTGCCCTCATCAACTGGGTTTCAGCTTCCCTTGTTTTCTTCTTTATCGCCCGCACTGGAGTTTTGGGTCTTGGCTATGCAGACCTCACCGACTGCCTCGCTGGCAACCTTACCCTTACCACCCTGCTTATTCTTTTCTTTGCCAAATGGATCGCGACCTCCTCGGCCTATGCCTGGGGAAATAGCGGCGGTATCTTTGCCCCAACCCTTTTTCTGGGTGCCATGGTTGGAGGAATATGCAGCCAGGGGATTGGCCTGGTCTTAGCTCTCGATCCGGATGCCACCCGCCTCCTTACTATTGTGGGAATGAGTGCCTGTTTGGGGGCCGTGGTCCGGGCACCGATTACCTCCATCCTTATTGTCTTTGAGATGACCCATGACTTTGCCCTGGTTCCCCCTTTAATGCTGGCAGCGTTGATAAGTCAGGCGATCAGCCGATCCCTTTGTCAGGATAATTTCTACAGCCAGGCCCTCAAGGAAATGGGCATTCACTTGGAGACAAACATCAGCATGCGCACCTTGGCAAGTTGGAGAAACCGGAGGATTTCATCCTTTGCAAATTTCGACCCGGCTTGTGTGCGCCAGTGGGACCCGGAATCCATCCAAAGACTTCTCGACCTGGGCCAGCACCGGATTTTCCCGGTTTTAAATGAACACGAAAAAGCACTGGGATTAGTAAAACGGAGCCAATTGGAAGATTTTTTAGTATCCGATCAAATCCCCAAGCCATCCCCTACTGTCACCGTAAGGCCCGACATGAGAATGGCGGATGTGGAGTCAATTATTGAGACAAGTGTCTTGCAAACGGTTTTTCTAACCACTGAGTCGGAAAAATTCCTCGGTATCTTCACCCATACGGATGTCACACGATCCCAGAACAAAGAAAAAGAAATCGAAGAGGCCTAACTAATTTTCTCGCGAGCAAACCACCCCGCACTGGATTATTCCCAGATCTGTTGCTCTTGCAGCTGTTTAGTCGCTGCTTCTGACCATCCCCGGTTGGCGGCCGGACTCGCGGGACTGGGATGGAGAATCTTTCCAACTTTTACCTGGATTCTGGCCAAGGCTTCCTCTGCCCGTTTTTGTGCAAATCCTCCAACCCCGATGAGCCATTCGGGTTTCAAAATTTCCACAACCTCTCGAAGGTGTTGATCGCAAATTTCTTCAAGGGGCTTTTTTTCCAAAGAAGGTAATTTATCGGGTGTACGGTTCTTTCCATTCTCTTCCATAAAAACCAGAGGACAATAATTTGTCACAAAATGTTCCCTAAAAAAATCCTCAGCTTTGGGAAACTTCTCTCCAAACATTCCCCATAGCCTTCGCCCACTCACCTCACTCTTTGGACATTCTAAACCCTCAATCGGGCGCTTTGGGTGTTCTCGACCTGGCTTTTTTACATCACCCAGCAAACCCATCCAGTCACGAACTGCTGAAACTTCTCCAAAAGGAACTCCAGTTTGAGCCATCCCATAAGGCCCAGGGTTCATACCCAGGAAAACAACGTTCTTTTTCCCCTGCCCTCCCAACTTCAAATACTGTTCATGTATGATCCATGCATATTCCAGTGGATTGTACACAAAGGCCGTAGGCTCGGAAAATGTAAGTTTCGATATATTTTCGTTCAGTTTTCGGACTGACTTAATCAGTGCTTTCTCCATCTATAAAACCTTTGCTCTATTTTCCAATTCCTCCCAGATCTCATAGCCTTCCAGGATTTCATTCTCCAACTGCTCGAGCTTTTTTTGGTCACTGGGAGGATTATTATCTGCATTCCGGTAATAATCAGGTTCCTGCATCAGGGCTGTAATTTGATCCCGACTCGCTTCCATTTCCTCAATTTTCTTGGGCAGGGTCTTCAAGGCTTCTCGTTCCTTATTTGAAAGTTTTCGCTTTTTAACCTCCCCAGCCTTGAGCTCTGGGGATTTGGCTTGGGCACTCCCTGTCTTTGGCTTTTCCTTAACCCGCATCAACTGACTCAGCCACTCATCACATCCCCCTGCATATTCTGATATCCCTCCCTTTCCATCCAAAGCAATCGTGGCAGTGACCACATTATCCAGGAAATCCCGGTCATGACTGACAAGTAGCATCGTACCTTGAAAGTCGAGCAGTCTTTCCTCCAGAAGTTCAATGGTTTCAATATCCAAGTCATTGGTTGGCTCGTCCAGAACTAACAAATTAGCAGGTTGAATAAATAGCTTTGCCAAGAGCAGCCGTGCCCGCTCTCCCCCCGAAAGCATCTTGGCAGGAGCCCGTGCGGTATCCGGCAAAAAAAGAAAATCCCGAAGGTAAGATAAAATATGTTTTTTGTGGCCATTTATTTCCACCGTATCCCCATTGGGAGCCACATTCTCAGCCACCGAAAGGTCTTCCCTCACCTGTGCCTTCAATTGATCAAAATAGGCTATCTCCAATTGAGTTCCATGATCCACGGTCCCGGAAACCGGCTCCAGTTTTTGAAGTAAAAGTTGGAGCAGGGTCGACTTCCCTGAACCATTTAAACCGACCACCCCAATCTTATCTCCACGCCAAATCGTGGTGGTGAAATCGGTAACAATTGGCTGATCTACCCAAGCATAAGATAAATCCTTCACCTTGATGACTTTCCGGCCGGAAGCCTGTGCCTGATTGGAAGCCAAAAGGTTTACCTTTCCCTGCACCTCTCTCCTCTCACTCCTCTCATTACGAAGCTTAAACAAAGCCCGCACCCTCCCCTCATTTCTGGTTCTTCTAGCTTGGATACCTTTTCGGATCCATACTTCTTCCTCCGCCAATTTCTTATCAAACACTGCATTATTTTTTTCCTCGGCGGCCAAAAACTCTGCCTTACGGATAAGGAATTTTTCATACCCACAAGTCCATGAGGTCAGTTTTCCCCGGTCTAATTCTAAGATACGGGTGGAAAGAGAACGTAAGAATGCCCGGTCATGGGACACGAAGAGGACGGCAAACTCCCCTTTCTTTAGAAAATCCTCCAGCCAGCGGATACCCGCAAAGTCTAGATGATTGGTGGGCTCATCAAGAATAAGTAAATGAGGTTCGGCTACCATTGCCTGAGCAAGCATAGCCCTGCTTTTATTTCCTCCGGACAATGTGTCAAAAACATCCTCCGGGTCCAGCCCGACCCGGTCGATTACCGATGCCACCCGGTGGTCCACACTCCAACCATCGGTGCGGTCAAGTTCAGCCTGTAAACGGTCGACTTCATCGCACAATTCCCCGTCTTCAGGATTTTCGGAAAGTTTTTGAGCCGCGGTGTTATACTCTCGAATGAGGTCGGCTTCGGCCCCCAATCCTTTCGCGACTAAATCAAAGACAGTACCCTCCACCCCGATTGGAATCTCCTGGTCCAACTTAGCCACCCGGAAACTATCAATTCGTTCGACCTCCCCCTTATCCGGCTTTACCTGCCCTGATAAAATCCGAAGTAAGGTAGACTTACCTTCCCCGTTGCGCCCAAGCAGACAGATTCTCTCCTTCTTTTCGATGGTTATACCAACATCATCAAGAAGGAGTGGTCCGCCAAAGGAAATAGTTAGGTTACGATAACTGATCAAAGCCACATTAGTGATCTAACTGATTTCTGCACCGGGAGCAAAACCAAACGACTCAAAAGCCTACACTTCCTGGACTATTCAAAAAAATCTCAAGTCAAAACATCTCTCACCTCAATAAGAGTACGGGTGTTAAAGACTTGCCTGGATGTAAGCCAACCCTTCCGGGCGGTGAGCACGCCCGCATGTTGAAAGTCAAAATGGTGCAGGGCATGAGCATCGGGATTGATACAACAGAGCAATCCTTTTTCCGCGGCCTTCCGCCAGTGCCTCCAATCCATATCCAAACGCATCGGGTTGGCATTGAGCTCAAGGATGGTGTTATTGGCCAGGGCTGCATCGATAATCTTTTGGATATTCATCTTGCTCGCCTCCCGTTTTAGTAACAGTCGCCCACTGACATGACCAAGCATGGTGACATGGGGCTGTTCCAAGGCCTTAATGATTCGACTGGTCATGGTCTCCTCGTCCTGCGTTAAACCATTATGTACCGAGGCAACCACATAATCTAAAGTTTCAAGTATGGATTCCTCAAAGTCCAAGCGGCCCCCGGTTAAAATATCGACTTCAGAACCGGCAAACAGATGGACCCGAAATTTCCCGCTTTGGTTAATCTCCCTGATTGCCTCCACCTGTTTTCCCAACCGGGCCTCATCCAAACCATTGGCTTGAAAACTTGATTTTGAATGATCGGCAATCCCCATGTATTCCCACCCCCTGCGGTCTGCTTCTTCAGCCATTTCCTCAAGAGTGTTACGACCATCCGATGCAGTGGTGTGATTATGGAAGCATCCTTTAAGGTCAGAAAGCTCAAGTAAATCTGGCAATTCATTCCTCTCAGCAGCCTCCACCTCTCCCATTCCCTCTCGTAAAGCGGGAGGGACATATGATAATCCAAGGGCCTCAAAAATATCCTTCTCTGAATTGGCAACCACAGGCCCGGCTTTGCGGGACGAGTCTTTATCCTCCTCGGGCCTTAACCCCCATTCGCTCAGACTCATGCCCAGGGATAAGGCCTTTTGCCGCATCCGTACATTATGATCCTTGGACCCGGTAAAGTGATGGAGGGCAAAATAAAACTGTTCGGCTGGAACCACCCTGATATCCGCCTGCATACCGCCTTCAAAGCGAACACTCGACTTGGTTTCCCCATGAGCAGTAATCTCAACAATCCCCTCCATTGAAGTAAACCATTCCATGATCGGGACCGGTGTGGATGAAGCCACCAAAAAATCGAGATCGCCCACCGTTTCCATGCCTCTGCGAAAGCTGCCTGCAGCTTCCACCCGTTCAACTTCCGGTAAAGCCTCCAGTCCTGGCAAAATCTTCTCCACCACCGCCCGGGCATCCCACCAGAGGTGACGGGCCGCGTAGGCCTCCCGGTTTTCAATACCCGACAGAATTTTCTCTTCGGTCTTTTTCCCAAAGCCCTTAAGGTCCGCCACCCTTCCCTCCTGGCAGGCCATGGTCAAAGTCTCAATGGAATCAATCGCCAGCTTTTCATGGAGAACCTTTATCTTCTTCCCACCAAGGCCGGGTATATCCAATAAGTCCATCAAACCTGAAGGGACGGAGGCAATTAACTTGTCATAAAACGCCAGTTCACCCGTTGCATAAAGCGTCTCAATTTTCTCGGTCAACGCCTTGCCAATCCCCGGCACTTCTCCAAGTTTCCTGCTTTGAATCACTTCCCCCAGGTCTTCTTCCATGGTTTGTAAAGTCCGGGCACCGGAAAAATAGGCTCGCACTTTAAACGGGTTCTCCCCTTTGATTTCGAGCATCGTTCCGATCCGGTCCAAAATCTCCGCTATGTCTTTTTTATCCATTACTTAATTTTACATACGAAATACGAGCCACTAAAATGAGAGAAGAAACAAAATGCATTCCTTTTTTCTTTAAATTTCTCGTGCACGGCTAATCGGTTACCCAAGAGACTGGCGTGCCCATAATCTTCGAAAATCATTAAGCCTCCGGGTACTAAGCGTTCTTCAAAAATTTCATCTATCAAGTATTTTGTTCCACGATAAGAATCACAATCTACAAAAGCTAAGCATAGCTTTTTGCAGGCCGATTTATTTAATGTTTCAGTGAAATCTCCCTTCACAAGTTCAACATGATTAAACCGTTCGAATTTCTGTTTAATCTCATCAAAATTAACTTTGTGTGTATCACTCCAAAAATGATCGACCCCAATAGACTCCACAGGAAAACTATCAAATGCATCAAACATATAAAGGGTTTTGGATGATTGCCTGGTCTCAAGATATCGTGCAGTTAAGTACCCACTTTGCCCATTAAATGACCCAAACTCAGCTAAGTCTCCCTGTACATTTGCTTTCAATACATGATTAACGCCCTGAATGAGATCCATAAAATCTCTTATCCCGGTCTTGGGTTCAAACAATTTACAAGATTCTTCATACAAACTTGAAAATTTTGGCTCAGGCAAATGAAGAGGCGAAATAAAATCATTTGAACTTTCGAACATTCTATCAATTGCGTGATTTTCTTTTTTAGGTATGACAACATATTCAAATGCTACATCTTTTGTTTTGGACTCTCCGACTAGATCCTTTCCAATGCGATGAATTTCATTTGCTTGTATCGAGGTAATACCGATGACAGAATCACTTAAATTCAAATCAGCTTGAGAAACCATGGAATCAAAAGATTCAAAAGATGAAATCATAAAACTTTCTTGAAGAATTTCTTTTAAATTGCTCCTGAAGTCTTGCTTCCCCCCCAAGAGGATTACCTTGTTAGTTCCAAGATTTTTAGCTGAAGTTATTATTCGCTTACTTAAAAACTCAACGGCCTCTTCGGTGTTTTGAGGGTCAGCCCAACGAAAATCTCGCGGAGCAACTCCCGCATTTACATCAACTGACATCGCAACCAAACGATTTCCAATCTTGTGCATTATTTTTCCAATCAAAAGGCATAAGTTCATCCACTCAATCCTAGATTTATCTAGGGTACTAAGTACAGAATAAACTAATATTTAAGAAGCGAAAGTTATTCTTTAGCATTAAACCTAAGGACCATAATTTATTGCTCCCAATGTTTAAAAGTTGAAAGATTGATGAGTCGACATTTGGACACAACCTTGGCCCTTGGTGTCGGGCAGAGTCACATCTGACTCGCCATCCGCCTAAAAGGAATTACCCGTCGACCATCCCATATTGGATTACCCGGCACATAACCAAACCTCGCCAACCGCGACATTATTGAAAACGATCTTGTTTCTTTCCTCAATTGTGACCTTGTGATCCGTGCTAGCTTTGCCCAACCCCATATAGAATTTCATGCTATGTTATTGGAGTACATTGTTTTCCGTGAAGATTCCGAATGATTTCGCCTTACTTATTCCACTAAGCAAAGGGAAAGAATAAAAAGTTCAAGCCTTGCATTCATACTCTCGTCACCTTCAGCTAATTCGATCATTCGTTTGCAGGTTGCGGTACCATTGGTCGCAGTAGCGAAAACTCGTTCCCCATTTGACCAAGGATTAAAGATGTACAGATGAGTCTTGGTCTGTATCGCACGCATGGGATCTCTTGATCGGCCGGCATTCACATGATACTGTTTAATAACAAAACTACGGTTCTTTTGCATTTCTACTGTAAGAACCGGGTAAAAAGAGCGGCCATCTGAACGGGATGGCTGTTTGACTTGCAGGGCATCCCTAACCGTGGGCAATAAATCGACCACCGACACCATGTGTGCTCTGTCCACTTTTCCTGCTTTGAATCACTTCCCCCAGGTCTTCTTCCATGGTTTGTAAAGTCCGGGCACCGGAAAAATAGGCTCGCACTTTAAACGGGTTCTCCCCTTTGATTTCGAGCATCGTTCCGATCCGGTCCAAAACTTCAGAAATATCTTTCTTATCCATCTGGAATCAGAATGATTTATTTTTGAAATAAAATCGAAGCAAAAGATTCTGGATCGTGAAACGATCGCCATACTCCCGAAAAAAAATTCTCTGAATCCTCTATTTTGACCTTGTCATAGGTGAAAGATCAAAGTTTTTAGTTCCTTGGTTTCTTTCTTTACATTCATCCCTATCAAACCGCTCATTATGCGCCGACTCAGCTGCCTTCTTTTCTTTTTTTCTTTTCACCTCATTGCTCAGGCTGTTTCCCTGCCTGCGGTTATCAACTCCCACATGGTCTTACAGCGTGATATGCAGGTTCCGATATGGGGTTGGGGAGAGGCCGGGGAGAAAGTGACGGTTTCCTTTGCCGGGCAGAAAAAAGAGACCACGGTCGGCACCAACGGTGATTGGATGGTCAAACTCGGTAAACTAAAAGCCAGTGCCACTCCCTCCACCTTGACCGTTCTGGGGAACAATGAAATCAAATTGCAAAATGTACTCGTTGGGGAAGTCTGGCTCTGTTCCGGGCAGTCAAATATGGAATGGCATGTCCGCCAATGTGCCAACCCCAACGAGGAAATTGCCGCGGCCAATTATCCAAACATCCGGCTTTTTGATGTACCCGGGCACACCATCCATCCCCAACCCCAAAGAAAGGGTCAGGGAAACTGGAATGTCTGCTCTCCTGCAAGTGTTCCCAAGTTCAGTGCCGCCGGTTATTATTTCGGCCGACGGTTGCATATTGAGCTCGACATACCTGTTGGATTGATCGGTGCCAATTGGGGAGGTACTCGAATTGAGCCTTGGACCACCCTGGACGGGTTTACATCGGTTCCCGAACTTTCCGCCCAGGCCAAAGAGGTGGCGGCCTACAACCCAAAAACCAAAGTTAATCCCCAGAAACCCAGCGCCATTTACAACTCCATGGTCCACCCCCTTACCCCTTATGCCCTAAGAGGTGCGATTTGGTACCAGGGGGAGTCCAATGGCAAAGAAGGTATCTCCTATTATCATAAGAAACATGCTTTGGTAAACGGATGGCGCCAAGCCTTTCAAAACCCAAACCTTGGCTTCTACTGGGTTCAGTTGTGCAATTGGAAACAACCCGGTACTACCCCAGGCGGCGGAGACGGATGGGCTAAGATCCGGGAAGCCCAAACACAAGCCCTCGATCTTTCACACACGGGCATGGCCGTGATCATCGACCTCGCCGATGCTCACAACCCCAACGACATTCACCCCAAGAACAAGCAGGATGTCGGTGGCCGGCTCTCTCAATACGCTCTCCACCAAACTTACGGCAAGAAGAATATTGTTCCATCGGGCCCGCTTTACTCCGGTCACAAGATTAAAGGGAATCAAGTGCACTTATCATTTAAACATACCGGAAAAGGGTTGATGGTGGGTAAGAAAGAAAAACTTCAACCGACCAGAGAAATTAAGGATGGCACCCTCAAGCATTTTTCTATCGCTGGGGCCAATAAGAAATGGCACTGGGCCGATGCCAAGATCGTGGGTAACCAAGTTGTGCTTAGTTCAAAAGAAGTGAAGGCCCCGGTGGCTGCCCGCTATGCGTTTACCATGAACCCCGCCGACGCCAACCTCTACAATAAGGAGGGTCTACCCGCCAGCCCCTTCCGCACAGACAACTGGTAAACAACTCAGCCACCACAATGGCATAGCGTCATTGCGAGGAGGGAGCCGGATCAACTGACCCACACACACCTGTCAAAGCGAGTAGGACGACGCGGTAATTCATCGTGTCTCAGGGGACGCGGTCGACTTGTCTCTACGCTTAGTGGTTCCCAGTGGATCGTCACGGGGTTTCAGCCCTCGCGATGA
>Ga0206131_10006827_pt1 | contig 11584 bp, 10 predicted proteins | sample Helgoland_Spring_FD_148636 | JGI IMG/M metagenome (GOLD analysis project Ga0206131, IMG submission 148636) | Pelagic subsurface seawater microbial communities from Kabeltonne, Helgoland, North Sea - Helgoland_Spring_Bloom_20160517_1 | ecosystem: Environmental > Aquatic > Marine > Epipelagic ... | reverse complement strand
ATTTAAGTCATTAGAAGAAATAAAATATAAATGGAAAAACGAAGCCATTTTTACCCCTAAAATAAACAAAAAATTAAGAAATAACTTATTGCAAGGGTGGCAACAAGCAATTAGAAAAACTTTAGCTTAATTTTAGCTTATGAAAAAAATATTAATAATAGGTGCTGGCGCAATGGGATCTGCTTTTGCTGTTCCTTGTGTTGAGAACAAAAACGATGTCACAATTGTTGGAACTCATTTAGAGGATAATTTGATAAAAGATATCATTTCAAATGATCATCTTCATCCTGGATTAAAAACAAAGCTTCCTAAAGAAATAAAATTTGTCCAATTCAACGAATTACAGCCTCTTTTAGAAAAGGATTTAGATTTAATTGTTGCAGGAATAAGCTCAATAGGAATTGAATGGTTTGCTCAACAAATCTCAAAAAATTATAAAAAAAAATTACCAATTGTTTTATTAACAAAAGGTTTATCGATAGTAGATAATGAACTTACAACTCTATCAGATAAAATTAAAAATCTACTAGAAAAGGATGGTCATTCACAAGTTAATATCTCTGCAATTAAAGGCCCTTGTTTAGCTGCTGGTTTAGCAAATAAAATGAGAACGGGAACAGTCATTGCCAATCGAGATATAAAAGAGTGTCAGTTATTGAAAAATATGATTTCAACAAATTATTATTCTACAGAAATATCAGAAGATATTACTGGAGTAGAATTATCAGGAGCAATTAAAAATATATATTCAATGTTAATAGGTGCGTCTGAAGGATTAAGTAATTCTAAAGCAACTAAAGAAATTCAATCTAAATATTTTTTAAATACTGCAGCCTCATTAATTCATAGATCAATTTCAGAAATGGTTGAATTTGTTTCTCACTATGGAGGTAAACCAGAAACAGTATATGGTTTGGCAGGTCTTGGTGATTTATATGTTAGTGCCATTGGTGGAAGAAATAGTTTAATGGGAAAATATTTGGGTGAAGGACACTTATATAATGATGCTAAAGAAAAGTTTATGAAAGATGTTACTGTAGAAGGTGCTCAACTTGCTTTGGAAATTGGACCAAAAATTCTTGAAGATCTAAATAGCAAAAATTTTCCACTAATGTTTAATATGTTAAATACAATTTGTGAAAATAAAAAACTAGAAATTAATTGGTAAATGAAATCAAATTGGAATTACCCAACAACTATGTGGGTTGGAAAAGATAGAATTAAAGATTTAAGCAATGCTTGCAAAACTCTTAATATTAATAAACCATTGTTGGTAACCGATAACGGTCTTGCTAAATCACAAATTGTAATTGATGTTTTAAACAATTTAAAAGAAAATGGTATTTTAGTTGAATTATATTCTAATGTAGTAGGTAATCCAACTGGAACAAACGTTACTGAGGGCGCTGATTATTATAATAAAAATAGTTGCGATGGAGTAATAGCTTTTGGAGGTGGTAGTGGCCTAGATGTTGGTAAAGCAATTGCATTTATGTCAGGCCAAACACTACCTATATGGGATTTTGAGGACGTAGGGGATAATTGGACTAAAGCAGACTCTCAAAAAATAGCACCAATTATAGCTGTACCAACAACTGCAGGAACTGGATCAGAAACTGGACGTGCTTCTGTAATTTTAAATGAAGAAACGGGTGTTAAAAATATAATTTTTCATCCTAAATTTTTACCTTCAATAGTCATATTAGATCCAGTTTTAACTGTTGGACTTCCACCAAAAATTACAGCTGCAACAGGAATGGACGCTCTTGCACATAATCTAGAAGCCTATTGTGCTCCAGGATATCATCCAATGGCTGACGGAATTGCTTTAGAAGGTATGAGAATAATTAATGATTGGCTATTAGAAGCTGTCAATAATGGATCAAATGTTGAAGCAAGACAGAATATGTTAACAGCAGCTAGTATGGGTTCAACTGCATTTCAAAAAGGATTAGGTGCAATTCACTCATTAAGTCATCCTGTAAATGCTTTAAATAATATTCATCATGGTTTATCCAATGCAATATTTATGCCTTACGTATTAACTTTTAACAAAGATGTAATTGAAAAAAAAATAATTAAAATTTGTGATTACTTAGAACTTAACGACTGCTCTTTTGATGGTTTTATTAATTGGATTTTAGATTTAAGAAAAAAACTAGATATGCCCCATAAATTATCAGAGGTAATAGATGAAAAAGATTTTGATCTTGATAGGTTATCAAAAATGGCTTTAGCAGATCCTTCAACTGGAGGAAACCCAAAGAAATTAACTGAAGCAGATATGAAGATAATGTACCAACATAGCATGTCAGGAGAACTATTTAAATGAATAATTTAAATATTCTAATTGTTGAAGGAAATATTAGAGAAGATAGTGAATTTTTTATTAAAGCAGCTGGAGCTTCTGCTGCAGATAATTTAAAAAATTTAATTTTAAAATTAGAGCCATCGACCAATACAGAAATTATAAATCCTGGACATGACGATGAAACAAAAAATGCACTTGAAAATATGAGCAAATATAATGGTATTGTGTTTACTGGTGGTGCAATGAGAATAAATGATATGACCGATGTAATTAAAAAACACATTAATTTTGCATCTAATTGTTTCGAACAAAAAAATAAAATTTTAGCAATATGTTGGGGGCTACAAGTATGCTCAACAGCTGCAGGAGGTAAAGTAAATCCAGGTAAAAATGGTGCACACATAGGAATTGCATCTGATGTAATAATTAATAACGAAGGTATGAAACATTTTATCTACAAAGATAAAAAAAATATTTTTACTTCACCAGCCTTTAATTTTGATGAAGTAAGTGAGATACCAAAAGATGCTATTCTTTTATCGAGTGACAAAGTTAATAATGTGATGGGTGTAAGTTTTTCTGCAGGAAACTCAGAAATAATTGGATTGCAGTACCATCCTGATTATGAATATTTTCAGATGCTAAACCTGATGGCTGGTCGAAAAGAACGACTATTTAAAAATAAAAATTTTTCTAGTGAAGAAGAGTATCAAAATCACGTCTCATACATACAGTCTGAAAATGAATTATTGAACTTTAACGATAGAACTTGTGAAGTTAAAAATTGGCTTAATTACTTAAAGAACTAACTTAAAATAAACCTTCAATCTCACCATCTTTATTAAGTTTTATAGAGTCTGCTGCTGGTACTCTAGGTAATCCAGGCATTGTCATAATAGCTCCACAAACTACTACAATAAATTCAGCTCCAGATGAAAGTCTAATTTCTCTAATTGGCAAAGAGTGTCCACTAGGCGCCCCTTTGAGACTTGGATCGGTTGAAAAACTGTATTGAGTTTTTGCAACACAAATAGGCAATTCACCAAATCCCGCTTCTTCAAAACTCTTTAGTTGATCTCTAATTTTTGTATCAGCTATAACCTCATCTGCTCTATATATCTCTTTAGCGATAGTCTCGATTTTTTTAAATAATGGGGTTTTACTCTCATATAAGAATTTAAAATTAGCCTCATTTTTTTCACATAAATCTGAAACATGAGCAGCTAATTCTTTTGTACCTTCACCACCATTTGCCCAATGAGTACATAGACTTGCCTTAACTCCCATGCCATCACAAAATTCGATTAAAGCTTTAACTTCACTATCTGTATCTTTAATAAAATGATTAACTGCAACTGCAACAGGTAAACCAAATTTTTGAACATTTTGGATATGTCTTTCAAGGTTTACAAGTCCTTTTTTAAGAGCATCTACATTTTCATTTTTCAAATCATCTTTTGCAACCCCACCATGCATCTTCAATGCTCTGATAGTTGCAACTATCACAACACAACTTGGTTTTAAATTTGATTTTCTACATTTTATATCAAGAAATTTTTCAGCTCCTAGGTCTGCTCCAAAACCTGCTTCTGTTACAACATAGTCTGCAAGTTTTAATCCTGTCTTTGTTGCAATTACAGAGTTACATCCATGTGCAATATTTGCAAAAGGACCACCATGAATAATTGCAGGATTGTTTTCCAAAGTTTGAGTTACGTTTGGTCTAATAGCATCTTTTAATAACACAGTCATTGGACCTTGAGCTTTTAAATCTTTTGCAAATACAGGTTTTTTATCTCTTGTGTATGCAATTGTTATATTTCCAATTCTCTTTTCTAAATCTTCTAAATCATTTGATAAGCAAAAGATTGCCATGATTTCAGATGCAACAGTGATATCAAAACCATCTTCTCTTGGAAAACCATTTGCAACACCACCTAAGTTAATATTGATAGATCTTAAAGAACGATCATTCATATCCATTACTCTTTTCCAAACAATTCTTCTAACATCGATATCCAGTTTGTTACCCCAATAGATATGGTTATCAATTAATGCTGATAGGAGATTGTGCGCTGAAGTAATTGCATGGAAATCTCCTGTAAAATGTAAATTAATTTGTTCCATTGGAACTACTTGAGCATAGCCACCACCAGCAGCACCACCCTTCATACCAAAAGATGGTCCAAGACTTGGCTCTCTTAAACAAACTATAGATTTTTTTCCAATTTTATTTAATCCATCATTTAAACCAACTGAAGTAGTAGTTTTACCTTCACCCGCAGGAGTAGGAGTGATTGCAGTAACTAAAATTAATTTTCCATCAGGTTTATCTTTTAAAGTATCAAGATATTCCAAGTTTATTTTTGCAATGTGTCTTCCCATAGGACTGAAAGCAGAACTTTCATCTGGTACATTTATTTTAGCTAAAATGTCATTTATAGGTTGCATTTTAGCTTCTCTAGCTATTTGAATATCTGACTTAACATCGCTCATTTAAAATCCTAAAGTTATAAATTTTTTAATGATGACTTCTTATCCTTTTTTACGATCTTTGGAAACTTCTAAAAAATATATATAAAAAAAATAAGAACTATTTATATTCATTGAGATAAAAATATCTGATGCAAAAATATTCTATATTTAATCTGGTTAAAAATGCTTTTTCAGGTCATCAAAACTGGGATTTAGCTTGGAAGGATCCAACTCCTAAAAAAGAATATGACGTTGTAATTATTGGTGGAGGAGGCCATGGTTTAGCTACTGCTTATTATTTAGCAAAAGAACATAATATTACAAATGTTGCCATCATTGAAAAAGGGTGGATAGGTGGTGGTAATGTTGGTCGAAATACTACCATTATAAGATCAAATTACATGCATGATGACAATGCACTCTTTAGTGAGTTTGGAATGGATTTATGGAGAAAGATGAGTCAGGATTTAAATTACAATGTAATGTTTTCTCCTAGAGGAATTATAAATCTTGCACACTCAGATGCTCAAATGAATGTTTATGCGAGACGAGGAAATTCAATGAGATTGAATGGAATTGATGCTGTTCTTCTTAACAGAGAGCAAGTTAAAGAAATTATACCAATGGCCGATTTTTCTGAAAATGTAAGATTTCCAATTTTTGGTGGATTAATGCAACCAAGTGCAGGAACTGCAAGACATGATGCGGTAGCTTGGGGTTATGCAAGACAAGCTGACTCAATGGGTGTTGATATAATTCAAAATTGTGAAGTCACAGGTTTCGATGTTAGTGGTGGAAAGATAAATGGTGTTAGAACATCAAGAGGTGACATTAAAGTTAAAAAAATTGGATTATGTGTTGCAGGGAGCACAAATGTGCTAGCAGAAAAATTAAATATGACTTTACCAATTGAAACTCATCTTCTTCAAGCATGTGTTTCAGAACCAGTAAAACCAATTTTAGATAGAGTAGTTACTTTTGGAGCTGGACACTTTTATATAAGTCAATCTGACAAAGGTGAAATGGTAATGGGTGGAGATTTAGATGGTTATAATAGTTACGCTCAAAGAGGAAATCTTCCAACTCTTCAACATGTATTAACTGAAGGAATAGCTATGATGCCATTTCTAAGTAAGTTAAAAATGCTTAGAACTTGGGGTGGAATAATGGATATGTCTATGGATGGTTCACCGATAATTGATAAAACGCATATAGAAGGTTTATATTTGAATTGTGGTTGGTGCTATGGTGGATTTAAAGCAACACCAGCATCTGGTTGGACATTTGCTCATACAATTGCACAGGATAGAGTTCATAAATTAAATGCTGGTTACAGTTTAAATAGGTTTAGCACAGGTCACTTACTTGATGAAAAAGGACTTGGAACAAAAACTTGGATTTCATAAATGCTTCATATCAAATGCCCTCACTGTGGAATGAGATCACAAAATGAATTTTCATATGGTGGTGATGCAACTGTTAAAAGACCTGAACTTAATAAGGAAATATCTGATCAAGATTGGGATAATTTTGTCTATAACAGAAAAAGTCTAAGAGGCAAACATTGGGAGTTATGGCAACATTTATCAGGTTGTAGGCAATGGATAAAAGTTGAAAGAGACACAGCTACTCATGAAATTTTTAATACTCTTAAAGCTAATGAGGAAATTTCATAATGTCACAAAGTTATAGATTAGATAATATTGGCTTAATTAATAGAGATAAGAAAATTTCATTTAAATTTAATGGTGTTACTTATTATGGATACGAAGGTGACACTCTTGCTTCAGCTTTAATAGCTAATGGAGTTCATTTGGTTGGCAGAAGCTTTAAATATCATAGACCTAGAGGTTTTTTTGGTGCTGGCGTTGATGAACCTTATGCAATTGTTCAATTATATAGAAATGGTGAAACTGAACCTAATATTAAAGCCACAGAGCAAGAGCTTTTTGAAGGTTTGGAAGCAACAAGTGTAAATTGTTGGCCTAGTGTAAATTTTGATATTGGAGCAATAAATAATTTTTTAAAAATATTTCTTCCTGCAGGATTTTATTACAAAACTTTTATGTGGCCAAAAAGTTTTTGGTACAAAGTTTATGAACCTTTTATTAGAAAAGCAGCAGGTCTAGGTGTTGCATCTACTAAACATGACAAGGAAAGATATGAACATAAATATGAATATTGTGATTTATTAATTGCAGGTTCAGGACCGTCAGGTTTGGCGAGTGCATATGCTGCAGCAAAAAATGGAGCACGAGTTATTTTAGCAGAAGACAAATCTAGATTTGGAGGAACACTTCTTACAAGTGAAGTAAATATTGGAAACCAATCTGGTAAAGAATGGGCCGAAGGAATTATTGCTGAACTTAAAGAAATGCCAAATGTAACAGTTAAAAATAGGTCACAGGTTTTTGGTTATTATGACCATAACATGTTAGTGATGTCTGAAAGAATAAGTGATCATCTACCACAAACAAAAAAATTTCATCCAAAACAAAGACTTTGGTATATTAGAGCTAAAGAAGTTTTAATTTCTTCAGGGTCAATTGAAAGACCAATAGTCTTTGGCAATAATGATACACCAGGGGTAATGCTTTCATCGGCGGCAAAAGAATATCTTAAAGTTTATGGCGTATTAGTTGGAAGAAACCCTTTAATTTTTACTAATAATGATAGTGGCTATGAAACTGCAATAGAATTTAAAAAAAATGGTATTGATTCAGTTATTTTAGATACCAGAAAAGATCCTCAATCTGAAATAGTTGATGAAGCAAAAAACTTAGGCATAAACATTAAATTTTCTTATGTAGTGGTTGCTGCTCAAGGTTATAAAAAAGTAAAATCAGCTGATATTGCAAAGATTTCAGACGATAAAGAAAAACTTGGTGCTGTAGAAAATATTAAGTGTGATTGCATATGTGTTTCTGGTTTTTGGACACCTACTATTCATTTAGCTTCACAATCAGGAAACAAAACAAAATTTAATGAAGATATCGATGCATTTGTACCAGGAACATCAAAGCAAAACGAAACTACATTAGGTGCTGCAAATGGAACCTATACTTTAGATGAAACAATAAAAAATTCTTTTGAAACTGGTTACGAATTATCAAAAAAAATTACAAATAATGATAACAAAATTTCTTTTCCTAACGTTGTTGAAAAAAAATCAACAACTCATGATAAATTTTGGTGTGTACCACTACCTGAAGGAAAAAATTATAAAAGATTTTTAGATTTTCAAAATGATGTTGCGGTTTCTGATGTAGAGATAGCACTTAAAGAAGGTTATCGATCAATTGAGCATGTTAAAAGATATACAACACTTGGAATGGCAACAGACCAAGGTAAAACAAGTAATTTAAATGGACTACAACTAGTATCTAATATTGAAAATAAAGTAGTACCAAATGTTGGTCACACCACTTTTAGACCTCCATACACACCAGTTTCTATAGGAGCAATTGTTGGAAGAGAAGTTGGAAAACATTCAAAACCTACACGAAAATCACCAATGCATTCTTGGCATGAAAAAAATAATGCAGTTTTTGTTGATGCAGGTGTGTGGTTAAGACCAAGATATTACAAACAGGGTGATGAAAATTTATTTGAAGGATCAAAAAGAGAAGCAAAAAATGTTAGAACAAATGTTGGAGTTTGTGATGTAACTACATTAGGTAAAATAGATATTAAAGGACCAGATGCAGCAGAGTTACTAAATAGGGTATACACAAATGCATGGTTAAAATTACCTGTTGGAAAAGCAAGATACGGTGTGATGTTAAGAGAAGATGGAATAGTTATGGACGATGGGACAACTACAAGAATTTCAGAAAACCATTACCATATGACAACCACTACCGCACAAGCTGCGAACGTTCTTTCTCATTTGGAATATTATTTACAACTAGTATGGCCAGAATTAAATGTAAATGTAGTTTCAACTACAGAACAGTGGGCAGGAGCTGCGATAGCTGGACCAAAGTCTAGAGATTTATTACAAAAACTATTTCCAAATTCAGATGTCTCAAATGAAGGCTTGCCTTTTATGGGTTACATGGAAGGAAATTTGTTTGGAGTTAAAGCTAGAATTTTTAGAATTTCATTTTCTGGTGAGCTTGCATATGAGGTAAATGTTGAGTCAGATAATGGAAATTTTATGTGGGAAAAGATTATGGAAGTTGGTCAAGAATTTAAAATCCAACCATATGGAACAGAGGCTTTATCAACTTTGAGAATTGAAATGGGGCACGTTGCAGGATCTGAGCTTGATGGAAGAACAATACCTTATGACAATTCACTTGAAGGAATGTTAAGCAAAAAGAAAGATTTTATAGGAAAACGATCTTTAAATAGAGAAGCATTTACAGCTGATGATAGACAAAAAGTTGTTGGCGTTGTTCCTTTAGATAAAAAAACAAGTATCCCAGAGGGATCACATTTAGTTAAAGACTCTAATGCACCATTACCAAATCCAAAATTAGGCTATATTTCAGCTTCTTGCTGGAGTGTTGAGCATGATAATCCTTTTTCTTTAGCAATATTAAAAGATGGAAAAAATATGATTGGAGAAAAGTTATTTGTAATGTCTCCACTTAAAAATAAAGTAATTCCAGTTGAGATAGTTTCTTCACACTATGTTGATCCAAAAGGTGAAAGGGTTAGATCGTGAGTTTGATATCAGCCTTAGCAAATGTTCATTCAACAGGTCAGTTTGGTGATTATGAAGGTAAAAATGAAAATGATCTTTTAAAAATTTCTGAGATAAAGAACTTATTAATAGTTCAAATAGTTCAGTATAAAAACTCTACAGCTTCAATTGAAAGTATAGATATTGATGGTTTAAAATTTAAAGATGAGCCATTAAATGTAGTGCATGATAATGATACAAGAATATTATGGAATGGACCAAAAAATTGGCTTTTGGTTTCAGCAAAAAAAGATTTATTAAATAATATTTTGCAAATTTTTAAAGAAACAGATTTTGCAGTAACTGATTTGTCTCATTCAAAAGCTATCATTGAAATAGAAGGAAAAGATGTAAAAGAAGTTTTAAAGAAAGGCTGTCCTTTCAATTTTAATACTTTGGAAACAAACAATTCAATAAACTCTACTTATAATGGAATAGCTTTTACGGTTGATATGCTGGATGAAAATCCAAATAAAGTAAGGTTATTTGCTCTTAGAAGTTTTGGCGAATCTTTCTATCACTCTATTACTGATGCGTCTCTAGAATTTGGTTATACATCTTTATAGTTTAAATACATTTAATCTCGAGTAGCAATATAGACACCTATCGAGGTAATCAAAAATCCAATTAAATCTAAATTAGTTAAACTTTCACTTAAAAAAAGCCAAGCCATGAAAGCAGATGTAGCAGGTATTAAAAAAAATATTGAAACAGTTTTGCTCGCAGAATTATTTTTAATTAAGAACATCAAGATTGTAAAAGCACCAAATGACACCAAGAATATTTGATGACTCATTGCAATTATAAATGTCTGTGAAAAATCAATGTATGGTTTTACAAAAAAAATTATAGCCAATAGGTGAAAAGTAAAACCACCTATAGCTTGATACATATTGCTTACTGACAAGGGTAAGTTATTACTAAGTTTTTTTTGCCAGATAGTAGAAGTTGTTATTGCAATTAAGGCTATTATAGTTGCAATTAATCCTGCAGTAGGAATTTCTGATCCAATATCAAAGCCTAAAACTAAAGTTGCTCCTATAAAGCCCAATAAAACTCCAAGCCATTGTTTAGTTGTTACCTTCTCATTTAAAATTGGTCCACTTAAAGCATTTGTTAGTATGGGTTGAAGGGTAACTATTAAAGCAGCAATTCCTGTAGGCATTCCTTTTGAAATTGAAAAGAAAACTCCACCTAAATATACACCATGAAAAAGAACTCCACTTAAGAAAGACTCAATTAAATTTTTTTTATTTATAAAAATTTTTTGTTTTGCGTAAAGACAAAATAAAAAAAAACCAAAAGCCACTAAAGCAAATCTAAAAGCCAGTGCTGAGAAAGGGTCGCTGTTATTTATAAAAATTTTTTGTTTTGCGTAAAGACAAAATAAAAAAAAACCAAAAGCCACTAAAGCAAATCTAAAAGCCAGTGCTGAGAAAGGGTCGCTGTTATCTATAATTGGTTTTGTTGTAATAAAAGCAGATGACCACAATAAAATAAAAATGAATGGAAAAATTTTAACCATTTTTGACTTATAGTTTAAATATTTACTTAGTATTACTAATAATAACCAAAATGAGCTAATTCTACCTTGAGTTGATTCTCATAATCAGTATTAATCAATTTAGATATTTATGAAATTTCAAAAAATATATTTTTTAGCTATAATTTTTATTTTTTTGTCTGGATGTATTCAATCTACAGCTTTACTTGGTCCCGGTGTTACATTAGCTACAACGGGAAATATTATGCAAGCTGGTTTGCAATATGGGGCAAACACAGCAATTAAAAATGAAACTGGCAAAGATGCATTTACACACCTAAAAGATGCTGTGGATGAAGAGAAAGATAGTCAAAATATTAAAACAATTGTTAGAAATACAATAGATAAAATATCGAAAAAATTAACTACAAATTAGCTTAAGATATCTAAAACAATAAGTTTTTCTTGTTTTGTTTCATTGCACCACATTTCATAACTTTCACAAATTCTCCACAGATGATCAAATGCTCTTTGAGATATTTCTAAAGGAAAGTGACTTTTGGTGTAATATAATTTAGGAATTTTCATCAAAAACTTAACCATAGAGTCTTTTTGTACTTCTAAT
>Ga0206131_10006826_pt1 | contig 11584 bp, 7 predicted proteins | sample Helgoland_Spring_FD_148636 | JGI IMG/M metagenome (GOLD analysis project Ga0206131, IMG submission 148636) | Pelagic subsurface seawater microbial communities from Kabeltonne, Helgoland, North Sea - Helgoland_Spring_Bloom_20160517_1 | ecosystem: Environmental > Aquatic > Marine > Epipelagic ... | reverse complement strand
CGAGCTTTTTTATGAACTGCACGTCCATCTCGTTGTTGCCGGTCTCCTGGCAATCAAAATCGTTAATCTTAAAGAACTTAAATTCAGTCATGTCATTCCCTAAATAAGTAAGCAACATACCCAAGCATTGCTGTCCAAAGGGAAGCGAGCACTGCTGTACCAATTTTTGCGGTATTAGCATTAGAAGCAGCTAGCTCAGCTACTTCTTCCAGCTTCTTTTCGCCCTCATCAAGCCGAAACTCATGGCGTTTCAAGCGCGCGTCAGTCCCTATCAGCTTTTCTTCAACGCGGGCTACGTTGGTTAGCACTTCGGTCAGCTTGTCTATCTTGACCTCAAGCCTGTCGAAACGTCTGTTTGTCTCTGGATCGGTCACTTGCGCATCCCCATAAGTTTCGATGCGCCCTTGATTCCAAATGAACTCGAGATCGCGATAAATAGAAGGTACTGATACCACTCAGGTAGATCGTTTAGCGTTGAGAATGCTTGCTGAACGCGCTCCACGACTGTCATGTCGTTAGCAATAATCGCGTAGCCCACCATAAATATTGGTATAGCTAATATTATAGTCCAAAACTCATCCTTCCACGAGGTGGCAGACGCATCTACCATCTTTGTTTCCCAATCCGAATCGTTCTGGATAACGCTCATTTTGGCTTCGTGTTTCGCCTGTTTCTCTTCTGCCTTGTTGCTGAGATACGTCTTGCCTAAATCTGCTACGGGGCCGAGAAGGGAAGTGAATATGCTCATAGTATTGTCCTCGCTATAGCGCCTATCCCAAGGATTGTCCCAGCGACTTCTTGGGGGGAGTTCGCGCGGCTGTACGCTGCGTCAAAAGGGCCCTCGCGCACAGTTTTCTCGAGAAGTTCTGCGGTTGGACCTGCTAATGACGCCAATGCAGATCCACCCCAATCTCCTGACCGTTGCGCCATAGAGATCAAAGCTAGCGGGCCATCAAGTCCAGCTCTTTGGAATATCTCACCGAAGTAAGTTCCGTAGTCCATTGAGTCAGTGCGCAGATACTTCAAGCTACCGTCGATACCAGGGATAGCGTAAGACAACCCAACTTTAGCGTACTCTCTGAGCTCTAGACCAAGAGCAGCTAGAGGCATAAACGCCGCCATTGTAAGGAGCAGCAGTGGTGCCATCGATGATGTTATGCCAGTGCCGTTCAAGATACGTTGGCCGATCTCACGCTCCACGCCCTCGAGAATTACTTTGTTGAATGCATAGATGAAAGACTTCAACTGCCATACAACAGCAAAACGCGGGTCAGATGCCCATACAGGTCTTTCAGCAGCGTTCGGGCGTAAGACGGAACTCTCAACAAAACGTGATAATGCCCCTTTTACTGCCGCACCGTCTTCGCCTTCAAACGAGAATCCGCTATCTTGCCATCGTCGTACCTGATCATAAGTTACACCTAGCTGCTGGAGATACCGCTCTGATCTTTCTGTAGGGTTGTTGGCGTGCTCAATAAGAAACCGCTTCGCCATACCCGACGCGAACTCTCTGGAAAGAGTTGTAAGGTATGACAGTCCAGTCCATGAGAAGAATTTGTCAGTTGCCATCCGTACTTTAGGATCAAGCATGTCGCTATCTGCTTGTGACATCCAGGCGTTTGCTGCGGCTTCTGGCATAACAACCCCAATGTCGTTTGCGAAACGCTTTGCAGCTTCTCTGTCTTTGTACTGGCTCACGACTTCTTTTGCGAACATCGTGAATCCGTTGAACTCTTTGGTCTGCACAATTGACCCAGCGAAATCTGGTATTGATGCAAAAGCTGCAAACGGGAGCAGGGTTACAAGGTTGATCGCCTGCACGTAACTGTTGACGGATCTCCAGAACGGGGACAGGTGCGTCACGTTCCCCAAGTAGGCGTTGAGCACGGCTTCCGCTCTTTCGCGCTCCTGCGGCGGCAGGTCTTTTAGCGCTGCGGCCAGCATGTCTTTGCCGTCTTTGTTTCTAGTAGCCTTGTTCCACTCAACGCGCTTGGTAACGTTGTCGAGGTAACTCATCAAAGCGACTTCAGGCTCTTGGATATACATCGCATCCCGCAACACGCTAGGGCTAACGTTAGCGGTTAGCTGTATCTTAGCCTCGACAGCTTCTGCTGGGCTGAATATTAATTCTTCTTGCTCCGCATCTTCGTCTGTATCTTGCTGCTTATCGCTCTCAACTATCTTCTGGTACTTCACGAGGTTGCGAACTGTACGTCTAACTGACTTCTCATTTGCCTGGTCGTCGTTCTCAAGGATTAGTTGTATAAACGCTTCAGGGTCATTCATAACCTCCTGCAAGTTAAGCAGAACAGGGAAGTAGTCGGGGCGGAACCCGATGTCGCTATTGGAGGGCTCTATATACTCGCGATGGAAACGTTCTAAATATTCACGCAACTGCTTGGCCTTTCGGTTTTGCAACTCCGCAGTAGGTGTAGAACCCTGTGCCTCTTTTAATGCATCCTGAACTTCTTGAGTGGTCCAGTCAGTACCCAAGACTTTGAATAGCTCTGCTCGCCATTTATCACGAGCTAACCCGCGTGCCTGAACGAAGCCTAGCCCTGATCTAGAGTTAGAGCGCACGTAGAACATATCAGCCACTTCGTCGCCCGCGGCGATACGCAGAATAGAATCTGCCCCGTAGATAAGACCGAGGATCTTCAGAGCATTAGGGTTCTTGGCTAGGAACTCGCTTTTCAGATTGTTGAAGTAACGCTTCCAGCTTGCTGCTCTTGCTGCTGCGCCGGTCTGAATATTAATCTCGTTCTTTATTGCTGCGACAACGGCTTTCTGCTCCCACGATGGCTCATTAGGTTCTGACATACCTTCGTTTGGCGGGGGTGGTGGAGGCGGCGTATTGCCTGCGCCACCTTGATCAGCTTCTGCTTCAGGTGCGGGTACTGCTCCTGCTTCAGGTGCCGGTGCAGGTTCGTCTACTCTTATAGCGCCGAGGGCAGAAGAGGAGGCAAAGACCTCACCTCTTTCGTTGTACATGGGGGCGGCTACTGTTTCGCGGTTCGATTGGCGCGCTTCGGTGACCCCGTCCATATACTTAGCAAACGAAGGCTTGACCTTATCCATTCGACGGAAAAGTAAACCACCTTTTTTACTTAACTCTTGCCAGAGTTTCTTGAATCTTTTGACTACGCTCTTGAAGTGGCTATCAGCTGCGTTCTTAGCGCCAGCCTTATCAGCCTGCATATCTTTCTTAACCCAAGCAGCGACTTGGTCTGCATACCACTCCTCAAAACCAACTTCTTCCCACTGCTTTACTGGGTTACCTTCGTCGCGAGCTTTCTTACGATCGCGGTTAAACGCAGCTATGAGACGCTTATAAAGCGCTTTGTTTGCAATTACGCCATCGATCTCTTCCTTGAACAACGCGTGCCCAAATTCGTGAGCGACTACCATTGCCAAGCCAGCTTCATTTACATTTCGTAAGTCACCAACAAGGATGACGTTGCCGCCCTCAAATCCCAGGAACCGGCCTTTGTTCGTCTTGGATACTAGCTGCCCAGCTAAACTTGACGCTAGGATTTCTCCTGCTTTTCGATTCGGGACGAGCTTACCTAATGAGTCAAATGCAGCACGTTCCAAAAAGGTGAAAGCCAACCTAGACTGATCTGACACGCTGTCTATGTGCTGAGTCATCTTCGGGTTAAACAAGCCGTCCTTCTGCAGATCTCTGACAAAAGCAGCTACGGCCTCAAGATCGCCCAAATCCAAAGGTTTGGTTTTCTTATCACCGTTCAATTTACGCAGGGCGATTCTTGCTTGGGCAGTGGTCTTTTTGTTGAGGTAGCCAGCTATTGTCTCGCGGAGCTTTTGATCTACACCCTTCATGCTAATAACAGCGGTTGGGACCTTCAGCTTTAAAACGCGAGACAGGCGATTAGCAAGCGTGGATACTAAATCGTTGACTTTACCAAATGGGAATGAAACCCCTGATGCCATACTAACCGCAGGTTTCGCTGTTCTGGCTGGACCAGTCGAGGGTGCGCTACCTGCTGGACGATTCTGCACTGAATCTACATTGCGCAGGTCTTGGATGTTTAAATCTGTCAGAGGAATACCGTCAGCGGTGCGAGCGGTGTTCTCAGCTATCTCAAACGGTTCTAGTGTGTCGCCATCTTGTTGGGCCTCACGAGAACTAGTGTCGATGCCCGACGCACCAGGAACGTAGGGTTTTAACAGATAACCTAGACTTACAGCGTTACCGCCGTCGTCGAAAGCCACTGTAATTCGGCTTATTTTTTTATCTAGTTCTTTGGTTGGATCCGCTATGTTTTCAAGGATTTCAGCGATAGGTACGCCTTGGACGTCTACTTCATAGCCCTGCATCTGTAACTCGCCAAGCATAGCTAGAAGACCCTGTCTTGCTGACTGGGTAGGTCCTTGACCGCTAAAGGTTCCAGTGCCTGCCTCTACTAATCTCTTACCTGCATTCATAAGATCAACAGGGTTAGCTGGTTGAGATTTGTTAGAACCAGGCGCTGTGATGTTAATCGTACGGAATTTTTGCTGACTTCTTTTAGCCTTATTTAACTCTAGGCTAATCCACTCTGATTTAGAGACTTCTCTATCGTTACCTTTACCATCTCTGAAACGGATCTTTTCAGTGCCTTCCGTTGTCTGGATCTCGATTCGATACGAACCATCAGTATTAATGGCTATATTTACCACTTCATCGGGTAGAGTTTTCTGCAGCGCAACGGCTCTTCTCAACATGCTGCCAGACATACGCTTGTAGAACGGCGTGCTGAAGTCGATGTCTTCTCCAGTCATAGCTGCGTATTCTGTTCGGGCTTCTTCTACGCCTTCGAAATTGTTGTCGCCCTCGATAGCCTGATATGAGTCGACAGTTTTTTCATCTTGCTGAAAAGTATAAGTCCTGGTCTCAGGTTCAAACTCACCATCAAACCTTTCTTCGTTTGTATCCTGGTCAGTCTCAAGGTCATCTGACTGGTCATCGTAGTCGTCTTCCATGTTGCGTATGTCAGGACCAGCCCGACGAGCTCGATCCGCCATGGCGTCTTCGGTAGACATGAACTCAACACGACCGCCGTCTGGCTTTATCTTTTCAGCAGCCGCTTGCGCTGCTTTCACTGATTCGGGGTCAACAGTCACAGCTTCTTCAGAGACTATGCCGCCATCCGCGTCATACACACGGAATACTGCTGTCTCCGCGCCAGTCTTAGTTGCGCTATAACCAAGCGCAGCAGAGAGCACGGCATCAGTCGCGCCGCCTTTCACTACGTTATTAACTACATCGATGTCTGTAGAAATTATTGTGCCGCGGCCAGGCACAAAAGCAGCGTAAGCAGTCTGCCCGTTAATATCGATTTTTCTTGGTGTTGTACGCTTCGCGTAACGCGGGTCGGGCTCAGTGCCTGAAATCCAAACAGCTTCTTTTGAGCTAGAAGGATTTAACATAGCAAGTATCTGAGCGTTGATATCAGCCTCAGATTCCTGCGCAGTTTGATCTGGGGTTACATCTGCAATATCTTGAGCAGCTCGGGCTCTAGTCATAAACTCTTTTATCGAGTCAGACATATCCGCAGCTTTTTCAGAGACTGATGCAGCTACGTCGACAGATTTTATGCCCGCTAACTCACGCGCGCCCTGTATTGCTCCAGCGCCACTTCCAGCTAATGCGCCACCGCCAACACTACCTACAAAGAACGCATTCAGACGTCGTAAGTTAGCGTCTGCTTCAGTAAACGTATCGTCCATAGACATACGGTTTCGGATTGCCAATTCTTCTTGCGCTAATTCTGCAGTGCCTTCTAGCGCGGCACCTTTTGCAAAATTTCTACCAGTAGCGTCGGCTAACCGCCCCATGACAGAGTTCGGGCCTGCAGACTTCCGACTGGCCTCTCTGCTAAGAAGCTTTACTAATCCCGCCTCACCAAAAACACCAATAGCCGCTTGTGGTAGCGCAACAAAGCCCGCCCTGATGGCTTGTACTCTATCAATATCAAGGCCCGATTCCAGAGCTTCGCTGACATTGCTTCCTGTCATGGGGGCATATTCAGAAACACCTGCGCCTAGAAGCGCCCCTTGTTTCAAACTTTTTTTGACCCCGCCGTTTCGCGCGATTATGTGAGCTTCTTTTGCCGCTTCAAAGGCTGCCTGCGCTATGTCCTGTTGGTCAGGAGTAGCTTCTTTTCTAGCGGTCGCTTCCACTGAATCTTTAATAATGTTTTTAGCAGCTTGTCGGCCTGCGCCTCGCAGCGCCTCTTTGCCCAAAAGCATAGCGATGCTGCCGACACCTGCCCCTGTAATACTAGATACAACACTAGCCATCAGCTGACCTGTGCCCGAGGCTGCCTGTTCTAATGCGCCGCCAACAGTAGGTTCATCAAGGAACTCTCCAAAAGTCTCTAGGCCCTGCATAGGTAAGGCTGCGAATTCTTCTGCTATTCGAGCGTTTTCTATTGAGGTTGCAACACCTTCATCGTCGCCAACTAATGCATTAAATGCCGCGCCCATATAGCTCATGTCAGCTGACATGGATTCAGCACCTGCGGCCATGCCGCGTTTAAAAGTTTCTACTAATCCTGTAGGTGCAACGCTTTGGTTATATGTCGCATTATCCGTAACCATGCCCAGAGTGAGGGCAGAACCCTTGCCCAGGTCGGAAACAAATCCTGCCACTGCATCAGAAGATGTCGGTTGTGGAGTCGCGGGCCTTCTGGGCTGCGGCGCGTTAGCAGGCATTGGGGCGGCAAAGAAGTCTGCTACTGCGTCTTGTTTTGCATTTGTTTTCTGAAAAGATTTAGCTCCGTCACTGGCCGAGCCACCTCTTGCTTGAGTTAGAAGGGTGGGAGAGTACATGCTAGCAGCGTCTGGAGTTTCAAATTGCACCATTGCTGCAATCATTTTTTCTCGGGTATCAGGGTCAGCTAGATCAATCTTGTCATCTGGATTGATGCCCATTTTGTCTGCTACGAACTTAGCATAGGCCGGAGTGGGGTTATTATCCTCGGGCGGTGCGAACCTATAAATAGCATCGTTAAGGTTATCGATGCCATGTTTAGAACCATAGTTCTTGAGAACAATGTCAGCTGCCCGAAGCCCACTTACTGGGTCATCGAACTTTGCATAGTTATTATCATCGCCGCCAGTCTGCCCAACCCAATCGTTAGCGGGGTTGTAGCGTATGTTTAACCAGTTGTTGTTACGAACTCCAAGATTCGACACGCTATTACCTTTTAATCAGAGGTGGTTTTACCATTCTTAGAGTTCTGCTCCGCAGCGGTAATTAATAAACCAGCTACGTTTGCTTCGTCGCCTGTTAAATCACTCACTGTAACGGCTTGGCTCAAGACGCCGTCTCGGACATAGGCAATCTTTGTAATTTTTCCTGCCCTATTTCTTTCGGCTACGCGAACGTTGTTTGTATCAAAATTTATTGTGCCATTAGGTTCTTGCCTGAAAATATCTTTCCAATTCTCACCGGAAAACGTACCGTTTGGATCAGATGCCGCCTTCGACTGGAGATACAAACCTAGCATGCCGTTTAGCGCGAGCATGCCAGCTTGTGCCTCTTGTGGGCCTTTTGTCCTCTTGAGCCTAGCTATAAAACCTGGAATGCGCCGAGCTATTATTAGTGCATCATCGGCGTCCGCTTCAAAATCATTGGCGGTGGGATTGCCTTCCTTATCCATCAAGCCCAAGTCCACCTGCATTTTCAAAAGGGCCGCCGCGCCCTCCTTAGCTATAGCCTCTGCTTGAGTGCCGTCATACTTAGCGAACTCAAGCTGGTAAGCTGCAGCTGCAGTAGCAGCTTGTGACCTAGCTGAATTAATTTGTTCTTGCTGCAATACACCTACTTCTTGATCACCACGGTCGATTAGATTTGCAATTCCTTGAGCAATACCAGCTTTTACATTAGTGTCGCCTTCAGCGGTAGCACCTAACACCCAGCCGAGCATAAGACCTTGCTCGCGATTTAATTCCTTAGCTTTGATTGCCTCTTCAAGCTGAGCATCAGTATCAATCCCCTTAGCTTTTAAGAGGTTCTTTATTTGAGCTTTCTGTTCGTCTGTTGGATCAGAAGTTTTCGACATAATAGCTTCGCGAACATTGCTGGCTGTCAACTCGAATGGGGGCGGGCTAATAACTGGGTCTGCTGGGGTTGGGGCTGCGCCTTGAACATTTGTCCCTTTGGGCACACGGCCAGGCCCTGTATTCGAAGGAGTACCGTTGAACATGGCATCCACACGGTTAACCGTAATAGGACTGCTTGAGGCTTTTATCGCTCGCGCGTTAGCGTCGCTTGCCTCTCTGCTTACGTAGGGGGTCCCTGACGAATAGTCTGTGTTGCTTTCTGGTATATCCGTAAGCTCAGAAAGACCTAGTTTTCGCCCAACTAAACTATTTTTAAAGTCGTCCCAAATCGCTGACCCAGCTTCAAATGGGCTCATAACGATGTCCGTCGCTCCTGCTGCTGACTTGCCAACAGTCTTGTCCCACATGTTTTCTATAGCCTGACCGTCGCCTAATTTATCAGCAACCCTTTGTTGCTCTTCGGGAGGAAGCGCATTCCACTTCTCTCTAGTCACACCGTTTTCAAAAAGTCTCTGTGCGAGTGACCCGTCAGGGTAACCACCTTCGGCTTCGACCTTTTCGTAGAACAAATCATCTGCTCTTTGCTGGCCTTCAGTTTTTAGCGCTTCAGGATCTCCGCCAACACTTTTATAGATATCCAAGAGTGCATCGAGCGCACCTTCTTCTTCAATATCAATGCTATTCACCTGCTGATAAAACAGAGCACGCTCGTCTTGGTTCTGGATTTTTTCAACTGCCAGCTTTAGTGTTGCCTCTCTAGCCTTTACTGCTTGTATGCTCGATCCAACAGCTAGAAAACTGCTTGTGTTTTCTAAACCGCCATCAGTGATCGCCGCTTGGTAACGTGCGTTTAATGTGTTCTGAACATCTTCTGGAGAGAGCTTTACTACGTCGGTGTTTTCGGCGCTTCGTCCAGTAGTCATGGGGACTATCGCTTTAGTGTCAAACCGCTCAACCATTGGTGTGTAGGAGCCGTCTTCGTTCTTCCGAACCGATACCACAGTAGCTCCTACGGTCTCACCTTTTTCATTCGTGAACTTGCGGTATTCTTCACTATCAGCACCATTAAACATGCTAATAGCGATATCTGGGCGCTGTTCGAGTAACGCTAATCCGTCTGTCTTATTCCACTCGTTGCCCACGCCAATCGCCGCATTTATGTTGCCAACCAAAGATCGTGCTTGATCCTTTCGCGCTATACGGGAGGCGTCTGCGTTGGCGTTGTCTTGCTGCTCACGGGCAATTTTTAAAGACTCGCGCTGCCGATTTTTATCGTATTGATTCGCGAACGTTTGCTGGCCTGTTTGTAATGCTGCTAATGAGCCTTCTAGAAGAGACATAGTCTGTTACCTTAAAATGCGAACGCGAAGATAGCCGCTGAAGCAAGGCCACCTATTGTGCTGTATGTTTGTGCTTTAGATGCTGCTTTAGCTTGATCGTAGGCGTTCTTACGCTGGGTCGCATTTTGAGCGGCGCTTTGCATCTGACCCAACGAGGAACGGTTGACGCCTTGACCAATATTAATTAGGTCGCCAATAGCTGCCTGATTCAATTCTTTCTGAGCTATACGAGCATCATTAACTGACTGAGCCTGGCCTAAGTTGTTCGCGCGAGCCAAGCCGCGAGTTTGCTCTTGGCGCTGGGCAGGCGTCAGGTTTACCCCGTAGCGACCCGCATTACGGTCTGCAATTCCAGACATTAACCCTTGCGCATTTGTGGAATTTTCGCGTGCCTGGTCAATAAGGGACGTATCGTTTTGCGCACGTTCTAAGAGTTCTTCTTCAAATTCTCGGTAGTTCTTTACGTAATCAAGATAGTCGTTACGAGTAATAGCAGCGTACGTTGCGTCTGGATCACTCACGCTTGGCAGGTTGCTGACGTAGTCCCCGTAATTATTAGCTCCGGCTGCTATCCCAGGCCCTCCAACAGGTAATGCGGTTCCGGCGGGTCCAATGGCCCCAACGCCTTCAAAACCCCCGCCGCTTACGCCAGGTATTCTTTTTCTACCAGTCGGGATTTGTGGCCGCATGGCTAGCCCTGCTTCGCGCTCGTTGTATTTAATCATTTGATCCATAGCGGCTATACCCTTAAAAAGGACTCGTGTTCATAAAATCTGTGTAGCCAAGACGATTGCCCAAGCCCTGTACCTTGTTACCTTGGTCATCGCGCGGGGTGAAGAACGAACCTTTTGGCTTCATCACTTGCTTACCATCCTTCATTACTGGTTGGTCTCCCGCGCCTAGCTCCGGTCCGCCACCAGTTTGCATATTCTTAGCGCCCTGCAGTACCAGAGAAGTAGCTACCTTTCCGAGCGCAGCAGTTGCAGCCTCGCGTTTTGTTTGTTTCGCCTTGGCCTGAGTTAATACTCGTGATGCGCCCATATTTCCAGCGGCACCCATGCCCGTTTGAGCGTCTGCCGCTTGGCCTCGTGCTGTCCCTAACACGCCAAGCTGCATGTTGTTCTTGATCTGCAAACCAGCTTTATCTGCTTGCGCTAGCTGAGCCTGATAAGCCTGAGCTTCAGCTCCGCCAGATGCGCCAGACGCCGCGCGGTCATAGCTCGCGGAACCCGCTAGAGTCTGCATAGTATCTGCGTTGGCGCGACCTCTTAGAACGTCAGCTGAGTCGTCAGTTTTAGATGCGTCGCGCATCTTTTGCAGCAACGGGTCGTACTTCTCTTTGAAGTACTTGTTCTCCGCCATAGCTACAGCTGCTGACGCTTTCTCGGCTGCTGACGGTTGATAATCTTTTTGTTTTGGTTTACTTCCCATTACACTTCTCTCGTATAAACAATGGTGTCTAATTCCCAACCTTGTGAAAGTATGTAGTCTTTCAGCTCGGGGACTGCTGACCTGACTTCCATTTTTACAAAACCTTGTTGTCTTGCTTGCCCAGCAAAAAATTCCTGGTGCTTGGCTACTAGATTCATGCCTTGTTTGTAGGCCCAAGCCAGCCAGATCAACATTGTTCTTTCCCCAGTAAATGTGTCTGTTTCACCCGTTGTCACAACAAAACCATGTTCTGTCGTCCATAACGTAGCTGCTTCAGATTCACAAGCTGCATACACATCACCTGGTGTAAATGTCAGCATAGGGTTAGCGTCTAGAATTTCTTGTATTGCGGGGAGCACCCACTGCCCATTGCAGGTGATGTCCGTTGCAATAGGGTCGCTAACCACCTCTGCCATATCTGTTACGTCTTGTGCGCCATGCGCCTGAACTTCCACCATATCGAACCTTCCTGGCTACGCCTGTGTCTGCGCCTCGAGCCTTACGCTCTGCGTTTTCTACACCTTGGCTGAATAATTGGCCGTAAACGCTCGCACCTTGTAGATCAGACCAATCTTTATTGGGAATCCGCAGGAGTCTAAACAGAGCGCCGTTGATTATTGTGTCTCGGTAATCGTTCATTACACTGTCGTCGCACGCCGTGCTTGTGTGGGTCGGCTTCAAGACGGCTCGGATAATTGTGCTTGAAACGCTTGTGACAGTAGGTACGGGGGCTAACCACACTA
>Ga0206131_10006819_pt1 | contig 11595 bp, 11 predicted proteins | sample Helgoland_Spring_FD_148636 | JGI IMG/M metagenome (GOLD analysis project Ga0206131, IMG submission 148636) | Pelagic subsurface seawater microbial communities from Kabeltonne, Helgoland, North Sea - Helgoland_Spring_Bloom_20160517_1 | ecosystem: Environmental > Aquatic > Marine > Epipelagic ... | reverse complement strand
TAAATTCCCCCAGTCTCTGACATTATCAATATTTATCTATTAAATAAATAGATAATAAATATAATTGAAAAAGAACTTTTTAAATTATATTTAATGAAAGAAAAAATATTAAAAAAAATTGAAAATCAAAATAGTATAATAAAAAAATTAGGAAAAGATAAAAAAGTTAAAAAACATAAAATAATAAAAAAAAAATTAAAAATATAAAAGATAAATACAAGAACTTGCAAGAGAAATTTAAAAAATTAAATAAAAAAAATAAAAAATGATATAAAATTTAAAGTCTATCATATAAATAGACACAATAATAGTTCCAAATATGCAAAATACTAATTCCACCACAACAGTTACTCTAGACAATATTATTTCAGAAACATATAATGACTACTCTAACAATATGAATGATGATAAAGACTATGCAAAATCTTTAGTAAATGTTCTTAAAAAATATAATTATTGGCCCGCTCTACAAGTTAAAAAATTCAAAGGAATTAAAAATCAAGTACTCCTGCATAATACATATATTCGTGAAGATATTGATGATTTTAAAGAATTATATGAACAATGTAGAAGTATTATTCTAGATTTTGAAGCAACTAATAATAAAGTTGTTGTTTCTTATTCTAGTAGTATTCCTTTAAGAATTAATATTGAAGATTATCAAACATCAATTAATACCAATGATAAATATTATGAAGCATATGATGGTACTACAATTACTTGTTACTATTATAATAATAAGTGGAATTATGGAACTACAAGTTGCCCAGATATTAATACGTCATGGTATTCTCATCCAACAAAAACACATGGAAAAATGTTTGATGAAACATTATGTGAAATTCTAGGTTATGAAGATGAAAATACAGTTAGAAATTATTTTAGCAAATTTTTAGATAAAGAAGAATCATATGTATTTACATTAATTCATCACGATAATATCCATATTATCAATTATAAAATGATTCTTGGTGATAATTACAAAAAAATAATACATATTAATAGTAAAAAAATAGCTACATATGAAGATGTAAATTTAGATGATATGCCTCTATTAAAATATAATATTACTTATCCAAAACAATTTAATAATAGCGAAGAAGCATTTAATCATATGAATAATAGGGAAAATAATAGTTATGGATGCATTATTAAAAGAAACTCAAATGGATATACACATCTTGCAAAAATTTCACCACATGAAGTAAAATATAGAGAAGATACTGATCCGTGTAATCCTAATCCATGGTATAATATTCTTTCAACATATATGAAAAATCGCGTAGAATATCATATTAATGATTATATTCGAGATTATAATCCAAGTATTGAAAAACTATATGATACTAATGGAAAAGAAATCGACCCAACATATTTAATTCATACATCAATTTGTACAATTAAAGATGTTTTATTTAAATTATATAGTGCAACAACAACATATAATATAAAGAAAAATTTATTCAAAATGAACAAAGAAATTGATAAAGATTTTTCTCCACTTATTCGATTTCATTTAGCAAAATTACGAAGAAGACAAATTACCGTATATAAGGGTAATCTTATTGGTAACCGCGATATTTATTACTATTTATGTCACTGTATTAGAACAAATGATTTAAGACAAATTATTCAACTTATTACCAACACAAGTGGTTATGACATTAATGAAAGGTCATTAATGTGTCTAGTGACACTTAATAATCTACTAAATTAAACATATTATGCAATTTAGTTACAAATATCTTAGCATAATTATAATGTTGTTTTTTATATAGATTTATCTAATAAACTATGTAAAGAAAGTTTTTTATCAATAGTGTAAAAAAAATTAAATATATATACTTTTATTTATGTATCCAATTGATTAATGTTTCTTATTATTTTTTCTTGAATATAATATATCTATTTAAAAATGAAAATTGTTTTTGAACAATATCCTTATCTAATTCATTAATATCATTTTCAAGTCTACTTAAATTTGATTTTTTATCAACCATACCTTTTTTAATATCATTAAAATCTTTTTCAAATGTATTACTTTCAACAAATTCTAAATTATATTCAGTTGCTTTTTCAATTAATAAATCTAAATCAACAAGATATTCAGGAATTATTTTTTGCGTATTTTCGATAAAGACACCAATTTGTTTACCGTATTTTTGATCATTATCTACAAAATTTTTAGTAATGGCCCATGTAATAACATCGGTATCTCTATCAATATTTTTAATACCTTTTATTGTATTAGTATTATTAGATTTGAATAAATTTTCAATAATATTACCATCCATAAATGTTGCAAAGAAAATACCATTTGTTTTTAAATTATTAGCAACATTGGAAAAGAAACCATTTAATTTTTTCTCACTTTCAAAGAAATAATGAATAGCGAATTGACAACTGCATACCGAAAATTTATTAGTACCTTTACCGGCAATATGCCTTAAATGATACTGATTATTGATATTTCTATTCATTACAATATTTAATATTTCATAACTTTCATTGTCATTAATTACCTTTGCAGCGTTACCATTATTAATAGATTCGGCACAATCACCTGCTACAAATACAATATCAGGAAAATACACTTTTTCATCTTTGCTAATTTTTCTAGTTTGATTTTTCTTTTTAATTAATCGCGAATATCCTCCACTTCTAGGATTATATATATTTCGTTTGACTAAATCAATAGATAATATGAATGAATAATTATATTCAACCCATCTATTCATATCCCCACCTTCTCCACCACATAGTTCCAATAATGAATTTCTATCTTTGGAATATTCATATAGTTTTTTCTTAATAGCTTGATTGTGAAAATTTAACATATGCAAAGATAATAAAGAATCTCTTGGAATATTTCTACTATAATATACATCATCAGATTCTAAAATTTTATCAGTAGTATCATTATATGTTTTATCTATATTCGTATCTTGATTACCAACAATCATAGCATTTGTAATACTATTATGAATTGAACGCCATACATTAATTGCAATATTTAAATCATTCATCGTTTTACTAATTTCCCCCTTTTTATAAAGTCTTGTTTTATCATCTCTGCGACGAAGAGGATTCCATCTGTGATTTATCGCAATTTTATTATTTACATCATAATTAAATTCAATAATCGAATTGTCTTCAATAACTTCATTATCATGAGTTAATATAAGTCCTTTAGTATTAATTTTAACATATGCTATTTCTACACCTGATTCATAATATATTGTAGGTTTAAATAATGTTGGTACATAAGACACTAAATTATTTCTTTGTTCTTTAGCGTATTTATAATCATATCTTAAACGCAAACCTTTAATAGGCCCTATATCTTCCCATTGTGAAGAATTATAACCTACAAATAATTTTAATTCTCTATATTTTTCGCCATTTTCATTTACAATTTTACCATATTTAACTAAAAAGTCAATTGAATTTTGTTCTGGTGGTTTCCATTTAAATAATCTATCCCATCTTACATTATCTGTAATTTGTATTGCCTTATTTGCATAATATGAATATAATGGTAATTTAGACGGTGTAAATATTAAACCATCTATTTCATATGGATATGATTTATAATTGCTCAATATTTCATTACATTTTGAATATATTGTAGAATCTTTGTCATTATATAAGAATTTCTTAACAGTAAATTCAACATTAGTTTTAGAATTTTGAATATGAGATTTTGCAAAATTCAAATGTTTTAATCTTGATACTTCACCGATTAAAGGTAAGTTAGTTATATTTTTACCTTTAATATAATACATATCAAATGCTGCAAATAAATGATTAGGTGAATTATCTTTTCGTTTGCTACAAGTAACATATTCACCATCAATTAAACTATTATATAAATTAGATTGAGCCGTCATACCTGTATTAATAACATTATAAGTATTATTAATCATATAAATGTCACCAATTTCATCTATATACATTAATAATCTTTCCCCATCTGCTTTTTCGGTTACTGTATAACCTTCTAAAATACTAACAGAACCATATTCCATAGGACTTATTAAGTTGACTTTTTCAAGAGTGATAGGTTTTGGTGTTAGTAACGGAATAGTATTTTTTTTATTATAAGACATAATTTTAATATCTTGTTTAATCAAATTATTGTATTTTTGTAGAACATTATTTTGTATTTCTTTTGTTATAATTTTGGGATATAATGTTATATAATGCAATAAATTCAGTACAGATTGAATAATTAATTCTTTACTTTTATTATTAAGATTAATTTCAAATTTATAATTTTGTTGTTTTTTGAAAATATTAGACTCTTTCAAAGTATTATAATATTCATCTTCACCTCTTTCTAAAATTACACAATATTCAATGTTATTTTTTTTATCAAAATATGAAAATTTTTTTGTTATTTTAAATTTTTTTTTATTTAATTGCCATTTTTCTGGTTCCTTATCAATGTTATTTTCTTTAATTATATCAAAATATATATGGTAATCAAATAAATTTTTTTCAACATTATTATATACTATATTTTTATTAATCCACTTATAATTATTTATATTATCATAAATATTACTATTACAATATTTTAATATATTTGATAAATCTGATATCAATAATATATTATTAAATTCATCTTCTATTTCTAATACTTCATTTTTAATATTTTCTTCAAAATCGGTATTAGAAATAGAGTTTATAAAATTATTGAATTCGTATTCAGTCCAATTTAAATTATTATTATCGATTCTTATTTTAAAATTTTCTTCTTTAAGTTCTAAAATAGTATCAATAATTCTTATTAATTCTGAATCATTTTTAAATTCCATATTTATAGTTTTCTCTATTGTATATATATATATATATTATTCTATATATAATAAATCAATTTTTAATTTTAATTATATTCGATAATTTCTACTATTTTATTTGTATTCCATTCTGTGAAACTTAAATTAAATAAACTTTTATATGTTATAGGATAATAATCACAAATAGATTGTATAAATATTCTTTCCTTATAACTAATAAATTTAACAATAAACATTTGTGTATTTAAGACAATATATTTAATACTCCATTCTTGTCGTTTTAATATTTGTATAAGATTAGTATCTATATTACATGTTTTAATATAATTAAAATAAAATATATTTTGCGCGTAATTATTCATATGTTAAAATACAACACTATACATTATTCATTTTTTAAATTACTTAAAAATAATTCTTTATTTTTAAAAAGAATAATGACAAGTAAAATAGGGTTAATTAATAATAGTGATTATACAAAAATTGTAAAAAAATTAAGAAATTTTTTTGATTCAAAAGGATTTGAAGAAGTTCATACACAAAGTAGATTAAGTATTCTCGCTGCATGTGAAGACCCAACAACAATAGCAACATATAATTATGATGGACAAGTTTGGCCATTACCACAAACAGGTCAAATGTGGTTAGAATATGAACTACTATCTAATCCAAATGCTAAAGGATTTTATTGTGTGAGCACCAGTTATAGAAATGAACAAAATCCAGTTCCCGGAAGACATGATAAAATTTTTCCAATGTTTGAATTTGAAATGAAAGGTGATATGGAAGAAATGATGAAAATGGAAGTAGAACTACTAACATTTTTAGGTTTTGGCAAATATTATGAAGGTAAAAAGTATCCAGAAGGAGATTATATTGATATTGCTAAATTATATGGGGTAAAAGAATTAGAACATAATCATGAAGAAGAAATTTATCATCAATACGGTCCCGTATATTTCTTAAAAAATTTTCCAAATTATAGTTCTCCTTTTTGGAATATGAAACAAGCACATAATAGTTCAGTTGAAGGAGGACACGCAAAAAAAATAGATATTATTATTAACGGTATTGAAACAATAGGGAGCGCACAAAGATCTACCGATAAAGATGATATGAAAAAACAATTTCATGAAATTAGCAATGGTAATTATGCAAATATTTTGTATAGTAATTTTACAAAAGAAAGGGTTGAAGCAGAACTTCAAGAATTTTTGGAATTTGATTTATTTGATAGGTCTGGTGGCGGTATTGGTTTAACTAGATTAATTAGGGTCATGAAAGAATCAGATTTATTATAATAATATTATACTATATAAGGATGTTGTAAATAGTTTATCTAATAATTCATTTCTTTCTTTTACATTTTTTTTTGCTAAACATAAATTAATTAATAATTTTGCGTTTTTAACATGATTATTTTTATAAAATGTTGATATTGGTTTAGGAACACCAAAATTTATATAATTATACTCAAATAATTTATTAATAATAAAATTATTTTCATAATATTTAAGTCTTGCTAGTGAAGAATAATAATTTTTAATATCATCTAATAAATATATATTATTTTCATAAAATATTAATGAATATATATAATTTATAATATCATCCGGTATATAATCAGGTATAATCATAATAATTATATTAATTATATTAATTATATTAATTATATTAATTCATTAATATTTTATAAAAATATTAGAATTTAATTACTAAAACCACTTGGACCAATTGGTCCTTGAAGTCCTTGTGCACCATCATTACCACGCGGAACTATTATAGTAATCTCTGTTAAATTTTTATCAATTATTTCTTGCGATGTAGGATAATTTGTTATTGGATGTTTTGCTAATATATTATTACCCTGGTCTATAAATTTAAATAATGGTAATTTGCATTTACATTCACTGCCGTTTCGTCCTGGATAACCCTGTTTACCTTGTAAACCGGTTTGCCCAGGCGGTCCTTGTAGTCCCATAGGTCCCATAGGTCCCATAGGTCCCATAGGTCCCGCATGTTCCTCGCTAGATATTTCCAGTCCCATTTTTTGTTGCACTGGTTCGAGTTTATCTGAATTACTAACAAATTCTTCATCTATATTTTTATTAATTATTAAAATGAATATTATTGATAATATGATTAATGATAGTATAACTAATATTATTTTACTATTATTTGTAAAATATATCATTATCTAATTAAGTATTTTTATTTTTTTTCAAATAATAAAAATCCAAAAGGACTATTTGTAATATATAATGGATAATTATTTAAATTTATATAATCTATTTTTGTATTATTTATAATTTCTTTTATATGTAAAAAATTATTGTTATAATAATAAGAAAATTTTGAATTATTTTTAAATTCTATTATTAAAAATTCATTTATATTATCATATATTGCTTCAATATAATTATTATACAATAATATATCATCAAATGATATATTTTTGATTAGTTTTTTTGTTTGTTTATGTTTTCTTAATGTTAATGTTTCTAAATAAGTATCAGTATGTAAAATAATAAAATTATTTTTATTAAAAAATATATTATTATTATTTGAAAATAATAATGTTTTTTTAATTTTTAATTTATTATTTAAAAATAAATTTTTAAAACTTAATACATTATAGATATTAATCAATAATAAAAAATATTTATACATCATTATTATATAATACTTATTTTTTATATATAATACTTATTTTTTATATATAATTACATATATTTAATTATATATAAAATATAAAATGTATTAAATACCAGTATATATAAATATAAAACATCTACAAAAGTTTTGAAAAGTAATAATATAGATTCCTTTATATTATACACATTGTTTTTTTTTAAAGTTAAATTATTTGCTGAATTAACATAATTTAATTTTGCTGCTTTAGTTAATCGATGTAATTTAATATTTTTATAATTATAAATAATTGGTGTTCTCATTATAAACACATATATATTATAATTAAATAATAGTATTAATAAAACCATTACAAGTTTTATTCTAAACATATAATAAAAATAATAAAAATAATAAAATATTATATCATTTTTTAATTAGAATAAGCTAAACCACCCATCCCAGATAATATTCTTAAAACATTATAATTAATTGCAAATATATTTATTAAACCAGTTTTTTCTGTTGCTATTTGTAAATGAGCACTATCTATTCTGGACATATTTAAAGTACCAGATGGTTGATGTTCCTCTGGTTTCAATGCAAAAGAATATAAGTTAATACCTTTTTTATATTGTCCAGGTGTGTTTTCATGATGTTGATATGGTTGTACTATTGAAAAATATTCTCCTTCTCTTTCACTAAATCTTTCATTTCCATTCAATTGCAATCTAACTAATTTAACAGGATTTTCGCATTTAATAGTAGTATCATTTTCATGTTCATAATGATTATACTCGTTAAATGGATTATTTGTAAAATTATTCCAATATGGTTTGCTAGCAGTAGTTTTTTGGTATTCGGCAAGGTCCGAATTAATGTCGCCGCCTGCTGGATTAGAATCTGGTTTTACAACCCAAACTAATTCTTTGCAAGGATGATTAAAATTTAATTTAACACTTTTTAGCGATTTTTGTCCATTTGACACCCCAGATGTTATTCTTTCCGAACCAGTAAATTGCAATTGTTCAATTAAATATTCATGAGATAATTGTGCAAATCTCCTTCTTTCATCTGTATCTAAGAAAATATAATCTACCCACAATTCAGCATCTTCTAATTCAAGAGAAGTAGAAGATGCTGAATCGTTTTGAACACCTCTTTCGTCATTTAAATAAGAGAAATTGCCTGGTGTTCTATCAACCATATCGTTTAATTGTGCATATTCAATATTAATTTTAACTTCGTGATATTGTAAAGCAATTAAAGGTAGCGATAAACCAACATTTCTACAAAACCAAAATTCTAAAGGGACATATATAGTATATGATGAGTCTTTTTCTAACAGTATGGAAGAATTTTGTTTATTACCACCAACCATTTTATCATAACCTTCTTTTTTACCAACAGGCATACTTAATTCATTCCATATATACATCCATTCTGAATAATGTTTATCCACGCGCTGACCACCAATTTCTAATTCTATATTTTTTAGTAATCTCAATCCAAAAAATGGTACTAATGCCAAAGGATGACTAGTACTTGTATTTTTTAATGTTGCTTTGAAATATATTCTATTTATTAAATCACCATTTCTAGTTATTAAAATACTTACTCTTGAACCAATATTTGAAGTTCCATTAAAAGTTTGTTCTATTGATTCTATAGCAAAATTTGTATGACGTCTATAAACTACTTTGAAAAAAGTAATTTGAGGATTACCAGTTAGATAAACATCTTGAGCACCATATGCTACTAATTGTAATAGACCACCTGCCATAATATATCTTTATACTATAATAGGAGAAAAAAAATAGTCTTATATAAATTAATTGCTGTATGCAATACCACCCATACCAGATAATATTCTTAATACATTATAATTAATTGCATATATTGCAAATACACTATTTGTATTATATTTTGCCATATCATAATTTAACGAAATAAAAGATGTATCTATACGAGACATATTTAGTGTTCCCGACGGTTGATGTTCTTCGGGTTTTAATGCAAAAGAATAAACATTTATACCAGTATTATTTGGGATATTTTCGTGATGCTGAAAAGGTTGTATTAAATTGAAATACATTCCATCTCTTTGAGTAAATCTATCATTGCCATTTAATAATAATTTTGCACTAATTACAGGATTTACTGTATTACTATTTGGTCCTAATTTATTTTTAATGTCGTCATAATCTGTTATTTCCGTAATATCTATTGCATTTTCACTATTTGTATAATTAAACCAATTTTCATTTTGTCTATTATTAGTATTGTTTTTTACAGTCCAAATTAACTCTTTTATAGGATGGTTGAAATTTAATCTAACTTTATTACTTAATGATTCATATCCTGTAAATTGTAATTGTTCAATTAAATATTCATGAGATGTTTGTGCAAATTTTCTTCTTTCATCAGTATCCAAATAAATATAATCTACCCATAAATGTGCAGATAATTCAGATGTACTTGGTAATGCTTCATTGCTACCATTAGTACATTTCTTTCCATCTTCAAATTGAATATTTATTTTAACTTCGTGATATTGTAAAGCAATTAAAGGTAGTGCTAATCCAACATTTCTACAAAACCAAAATTCTAAAGGAACATATAATGTATTTAATTCTTTTTTATCTGCGCCATCCAGAACTTCGAAATCGCTATGAATCAAGGTAAAAGCCAATTCATCCGATATTGCAGGACCATCAGTGTTGATAGTAATATTCTCATTTTTATCTTTTTTAGTGAATAAATCTTTAACATTTATGGTAAAAGTTGTATCCACATTTTTATAATTAGCACCCTTCTTATCAACAGTAACACTTAAAACTCCTGCATTACTAACTTTAATTTCTAATTCTAAACCAAAACCATTTGATGAATTACTCTTTGCTTTTACTATAACTCCTTTTGTGTTCTCATTCGCATTCTCTAATTGCGTAACATTAACATCACCTTGTTTTAATACAAAAGTAGTACCAGTTTTTACTCCATAATCACCAGTACTTCCAGCACCACCAACCATTTTAAAATAACCTTCTTTTTTTGATACAGGTAATGATAATTCATTCCATATATACATCCAATCTGCATAATGTTTGTCCATTTTTTGACCACCTATTTCAACTTCAGCATGCTTTATAACTCGTAAACCAAAATAGGGGCATAGATTTTTTGCTGTCGATTTTATAACTAAATAAGCTCTCGATATTAAATCACCATTTCTAGCAATAGTACTAGTTACTCTACTGCCATATCCAACAGTACCATTAAAAGTTTGTTGTATAGATTCTAGAGCGAAGTTTGTATGTCTTCTATAAACAACCTTAAAGAATGTTATTTGTGGATTACCAGTTAGATAAACATCTTGAGCACCATAAGCAACTAATTGTAATAAACCACCGCCCATATATTATATGTATCTTATACTATAATAATAGAAAAAAAAACAGAAAAAATATCTAGTTGGAGTAAGCAATGCCACCCATACCAGATAATATTCTTAATACGTTGTAATTTACAGCGAATATAGATACTTGTTTATCAGCAGTAGTGTCACCATAATATTGTAAGTCTAATACAGCAGTATCTATACGAGACATATTCAAACTTCCAGATGGTTGATGTTCTTCAGGTTTTAATGCAAAAGAATATACATTAATACCTGCATTATTTGGTACATTTTCGTGGTGTTGGTAAGGTTGAACTAAATTGAAATATCTACCATCTCTAGAATAGAATCGGTCATTGCCATTTAATATTAATTTACCTCCTTTTACAGCATTCTCTGCGGTACTCGATGGACCTAACTCAGTAGAAACATTAACATAAGTTGCAGAGTTCGCAGTGGTCAATACATCAGGTGTGGCAGTATAGTTAAACCAATTTAAGTTAGCAGTCTCCGCGGTGCCAGATGGTTCATGTACAACCCATACTAATTCTTTAACAGGATGGTTGAAATTTAATTTGATTTTGTTAGAAGCAGATTCTTTACCAGTGAATTGTAATTGTTCAATTAAATATTCATGAGAAGATTGAGCGAATTTTCTTCTTTCATCAGTATCTAAATAGATATAATCTACCCATAAAGCAGCAGATAAGGTACCTGCTTGAGGAGAACTAGCAGTATTTACAACATTTGTTGATTCTTCAA
>Ga0206131_10006809_pt1 | contig 11610 bp, 10 predicted proteins | sample Helgoland_Spring_FD_148636 | JGI IMG/M metagenome (GOLD analysis project Ga0206131, IMG submission 148636) | Pelagic subsurface seawater microbial communities from Kabeltonne, Helgoland, North Sea - Helgoland_Spring_Bloom_20160517_1 | ecosystem: Environmental > Aquatic > Marine > Epipelagic ... | reverse complement strand
AAAAAAACTCAAAAATGTTGAATTACCCGAAACACCCGATGGAAAAAACTATGATGATGATGCAACACCTGAAATAAAAGGTTTAGGACTGTATGGTTTCAACCAAGATAAAGATGAAAACGAATCTGAAGAAAAAACTCAAGAAAAATCTGAAGAAAAAACTCAAGAAAAATCTGAAGAAAAAACTCAAGAAAAATCTGAAGAAAAAACTCAAGAAAAACCTGAAGAAAAAACTGAAGTAAAGCCTGAAGAAAAAACTGAAGTAAAGCCTGAAGAAAAAACTCAAGAAAAACCTGAAGAAAAAACTCAAGAAAAACCTGAAGAAAAAACTGAAGTAAAGCCTGAAGAAAAAACTGAAGTAAAGCCTGAAGAAAAAACTCAAGAAAAAGCTAAAGATGAAAATGAAACACCGCAATCAACAAATATCCCATTAGATGAAAAAAAGATTCAAGAAAATGAAAACCACATCAAGGATTTAATGAAGAAACTTGAAGATATAGAAGCAAAGATGGCAAAGCGTGATGAAAAAAGTGGAACAGATGATACTGATACTCTGATTAAAAACCATAGCGGGATAAAACATATCGTGGATCATATTGTGAATACCTTTTCGGGTTCTAAATCGATGTACACATTACAACAACAAATGGAGTATTGGAAAGAAAAGATGTCATCGTTGGAAAAGAAAATAGAGCAATCACATTCAGAAATATCAAAACAAGGCGAGGATAAAATAACAAAAAAAGACATGAAGGAACAGCTTGTAATTTTGAACAAAGCACGTGATATAATAGAAGAACAAATGAACATTGTGAATGATCCTGATATGCAATTCAAAATCAAATTAGATGAACTAGAAGAACTATTGAATGCAAGCACATCAAACTCAACGTCCATAGACAAAGCAAAATTATTTACAACAAAATTGCAAAAATTAAAAGTGTCTAGTGACGATTCATTACAAACCAGTATACAAGAAATAACGAAAATGAAAGAAGAATTCACAGACGACTCTGATATAGCTGATGTTTTTGACCAATTGAATGAAATATTGGAAAAAGTGGTTAATGTCGATAATGAGGACAAAGATACCAATTTAGTAAAGCAAGGTGGGCGTAGAACGTTGAAGAAACAGAAAAAAAGCAAAAGAAAGACGAAAAAATCACATAAAAAACGATAGAAATGGACCAATCACATTAGTACTAAAAAATAATAATAATAATGTGAAGTTAGAATATATGCCCTCTAATATGAAAGACCGTTTCCGCGACATATGTCTTAGATCGAGTAATGTTATGTATCAATATACTGACATCACAAAATCCGCTGCTTCACCATCAATGTCTTGTCCTAATTGGACCCATACAGTTCCGTCGTATTGATACACTCTTACATGTCCTGATTCAAAGCCATTTATTCCTTGGTTATAGCGAGCAATTGAGATAAATGATGTACGCTATATTAAATTAATAATGTTTGAGTTTTGCAAGATATTCCTGGAGATTGTTGGAATGAATATGCTCGTTGATCATGACACATGGAGTGATGTTACCAAAATTAATTTTCGTCAGATACGATTTGGGTATTCGTTTATTGTAATGGTTTTGCACATATTCCAATAATACATTTTCGTCAATACATCCCATTTCTATTTCAATATCAATACGTCCAGGACGCACAAGTGCCGGGTCCAACTTGTTCCAATGATTACTTGTCATTATCAAAATGCGACCTTCATCTTCTGCGATACCGTCCATCAAATTCAATAGCGAGGACAATGTAAATGATTCATTCCCATATTTTGTAGTTGTTATTGACGGTTTTCGTCCTTTTTCATCATCGCCATTCATATCATTATCATGTATCAAAGTCTTAACAATATCGTTTATTTCTTTTCCAGAACTAGTCTGTTGTTGAAATTCGCGTTTTAACACAATATCACTCATACAATCTATATCTTCAAATATGATGATTTTATTTGCAAAATCTATCGGTTCTTTGTTATATTTATGGTATTTATCATCATAGTATACATCATACAAATTCCTTTCATTTTTTATTTTATTCAAAGGTATTTCAATAATATGACGATTTGTCATTTTTGCCAAACATTTAATGAACGAGGTTTTCCCTGTACCAGGTGGTCCATGCAGTCCTATACCAAGAGTATATGGGTGTCCATTTTCTTCATACCACTTTTTATTGTGTAAAAAGAAGTTCAACTTGCTCATTATTTCATCTTTATTATGTATATATAAATTGTCAAATACTTTGTTTGTATGGAATTCCTTTTCGTACCATTGAATTGTATTTTCTTCCATATTAATATCTTTCAATTTATAATAAAATTGTAGGTACCGACGTTTGTCTTCAATTGATTTCAAATAATCGACCTTTATTCGTTCAACATATTCTTTTAAATATGGTGTACTATGAACAAACGAAAACAATGTCAGTGAAATGAACTTTGTTGTAAGCTTTATATTATTATTGGAATTTGCGGGATCGTCATCATTACTCTTGAATGTATCAATGATACAATATATGTCCTTTTCTAATTCAAAAGGAGTCTCTTGTTCTACAATGAAGAGAGAATTATCTTGATTTTCATTTTTATCGTTTCCGTCATAATCATCATGTGTTTCATTGAAACATTCAAGAAGACTATATATATTCAAATCCTCACGATTTAATATATATTTCCATAATGCCTTGAAATTATCACTCATCAGCGTACGTATTCGTACATTATATGTGGTGTGCTTTGTGATATACTGACCATCTAAACGCAAGGTGCATTTATTATAACATGTTCTGTAATAACAATAATAATAGATCATATAGATATCACGAGCATGAAAGCTGATATTATTATACAATGAATAAAACAACGAACCGAACAAAATCAAGCATATGCCACGGTAATCATTTTCATTCACTTTTTGCAACAGGAAACTATATTTAAACATGTCTACAACATTTTCCATATTATAATAAAAATTATGATTTTATATACTTTAACCACATTTCAGACTTATTCCATATATCATTCATTTACAGAAATGGAATATATTGAATACTTGCATTATCATACATGGTAACTTTGAATGCATCATTATAACCCTCTACATAAACATTATCACCATTGAATAAATTATCGCAACCATATTCGCCTGTACAGCTTCGACCAGAATTGCTAATGGGTAATTTGACACTATTGTTTTTATCACTCATTGTGTAAAATTGCCACTTATCACGATTTGCAAACAAAGGTCTTCCCATCAAAGGCAAAATAGTTTCCTCGCCAGTGTGTCGTGTTAGAATACCTACTTGACGGTAATGAGTATCGACCGACTGTGTTGGCACATTGATAGGAATACCATTTACTTGGGGTCCTTGATGAACTTGCCCACGAATATCATGACTAGGTACCATATAACGAGTATCGCGCATGGGAGCTGTATAGGGATTCATATATACGTCACCTGGGACATTTGAATATGGCACATTTGGACGGAAGAATATTTGAAATGGGTTCCATCCTAAATCACTCGTCTTGTTTTCCGACGATGATACGCGATATACTTGTTGCATTCTCGAGTATATCAAAAATGTGGAAACACCAATAACAATCAAAAGTAGCGTCAACGTCATGTTTTCAATACAAAATACTCCTGGTGGACATTTCTTAGGCATATGATGTACTAACAAAAGATAATATCTTTCTTATTTCGAATATCTATATATCAAGAGTTTGTCATCATTATTTTTCGCTTTATTAATGCTTTGTGTTCTATATAGACATTTACTTGTGAACATCTCATGTGGTTGGATATCATTTGGAAAGTTCAAATAAATATTAGCCTTTTTACTTGAAATAAGCTCAGGTATAAAACTTATATACATGTCACGCAAGTATACACTTTTGAATGCTTCAGTATATAATTGACTACCACCAATAACAAAGACCTTTTGATAATGATGAATTCGACAGTAATCCAATGCATGAAATAATGATTTGACGCATTCGACGTCATCATCCAGAAATTCTTCACTTGTAACTACAATATTTTTCCGGTTTGGTAAAGGTCTATTATTAGGAAAGCTTTGATAAGTATTTCTTCCCATAATAATAGCATGGTCTAATTCGGTTGATGTTCCTTTTGATGTTGTGATATCTTTGAAAAATGCCATGTCTTCTTTACATTTCCACGGAAGAGAGAAAACATTTTCGTTTGTATGATAATAACCTATACCGTAATTAGAATCACATGCTACGACAACAGTAAAGTCCATATATATTATTATGTAGCAATAGCCTCATATTGAAGTCATAATAATATATTTATTCAGAGTGATTTATCTCCATTCATCTAAGCTCGTGCTTGTGGTTTATTCCCAGCCATTGTATTAATCAACTTTTCTACATGGTCAAGATTGAATCCCTCAAGCATTGATTTTGCACGATGCATCATGGGCTCCATATTCTTCATGTTTTCAGCTAGCACTTTTTGTGACTTGACAAGACCCATCGTTTCATTTGTCAAACCTTTGATGCCTTCATTTCCCAGCATTCTTTCCATGTTACTGTACGCCTTCTCTAGTGTTGCAGAATGATCAATGTAATCCCCCTTCTCGATTTCATCATCGTCATCATCGGTAGTGTTTTTACCACGTTTCTTCGTATCTGTCTTTGATGTTTTCATTTGTTTCGGGCGTAAAGTGCGACGATTTGTAGAAAACATTTCCTTTTTCACTAATTCCTTTGCAATGTCATTTACATCTATCGGGACTTCGTCGTCCTCAACCGTATCAATAGTCTTTAAATTCATCTTTTTGATTGTTTTTTCTAATTTTGCTTTCAATTCATCTGAATCTATCGAATCTAAAAAATCAGCAGCATCAGCTTCTTCTTTATCCTTCTTTTTGTTTTTAAATCCTTCGCGCGCTTCAGTTGTATCTTCATTATCATCATCAACGTGAACCGTCTTTTTTGCACTTCCATTTCTATTTCTCATACCCTCTGATCTGTAGTAAGGAAGCATTATATTTGTCTTTAACAAATTGGTAGCAATTAATGCAGTTGAGAGAATAACAATCATGTTCTTTGTGAAATAGTAGGCAACTATACAGACACTTATAAAAAACAAAATAGATTCATTATCATTCAATGTAACAAGACCTAAAACATTTGTCACTGCTAAAAATAATACAATATATAGAACTGCTCTATTTGTTAATAAACTTTGTAATTTCATACTATATATTGTATAAAGAATTAAATTTCAAACCGCTTCCAGAACATTAATTACTTGTAGATGATTTTCGTCTTGATGAATATGTTTTCATTGAAAACTTCCCCAAACGCTTAGTAGATAAAGTACTTGCACGAACAGGTTTTGATTTCCTCTTTCTAAACTTAAATGATGATGTATTCTTCCTTCTACTTCTTTGTTTTCGAACCGTACTGTTATACCTATACCCTCCTCTACGTCTACCCATAGGATTATCTTGGAAATTTCTCTCTGGATTAGAGAGTTCTTCGTGAAATACCTCAGCAAATGTGGGGTTCAATTCATCTTTCTCTTTAGATAACAACTCTGCAATATTACTGACAGACTCAAGAACCTTACTCACTTCATCTGAATCACCTGACAATTCTTGTAATTTACCTTTTAGAGAGTCAATATTACTTGATTTTGTAATGTCGTCTAAAATGTCAGATATGGTTGTGAGGATTTCCATATATTCGTTTTTTGTCTTGAGGAGTTGTTCCTTCAGAGAAACTATTTCTTGTTCTAATTCTCTTTTTGTAGACTCCGTTTTCTCCAAATTACTTTGAGAACTATTCAATTTTCCTTGTAATTCAGTTTGTTTCTCTCTTTCCCCAGATAGTATTTTTTTGGCCATCTCCATTTCTTTTTTATGTTGTAAATTCTCCTCATCATGTTGTTTCTTCATTGCATCCTCTTCTTCTTTCAGTTGTTGTAGTTCAGCATTCTTTTTGTCTTTTTCACCATTTGATTCATTAAGTTTCCTTTCCTCTTTAGCCAAGTCTGCCTTTAGCTTATTCAGTTCACTTTCGCTTAATTTGTTTGCATTATTTAACATTTCATTCAGGTGTGCTATATTTTTCTGAATTTCTTGTTTCTCTTCTTTGATTTCTTGTAACTTCGTTTTTGCTTCCTCCAAATCATTTTGTAATGTCTTCTCTTTCTTCTTTTGTTCCTCAATAAGATCGTTTTTCTGTTTTTCTAAATTCTTGATATCATTAGCACTTTGATTTATCTTATTTCTTTGTTCTGTTCCCTGTTCGTTCAATGATTCCAATAATTTTGTCAAATTTGTATTTTCAATATTTAACCTATCGATCTCAGCTTGTTTTTCTTCGATGAGTTTTGTATCTCCTTCAAGTGTCTTTTTCTTCTCTGAAATAGTGTTTAATCTACCACGAATGCTTTCAAGATCCTCTTTGGTTTTCTTCATGAATTTTTTGACAGCAGTGTCATATTCTTTCGATATCTTTGTTGCCTCTAACAAAGACTTCAATTTCTTACTGATATCTGATACTATAGTGCGATTATCATCATTTACAAGTCCCTTTCCATCGACACTATCATATAAATTGGTAGTAGTATTGGATGTAGGATTTAAATTTGAATCTGGATTACTCGGGTTAAAAAAATTACTAAATATACCATTATTGGCTTCATCAGATGCACCACCTTTCCTCTTGCGCTTTGATCGAAGAGTTTTATTTTTTCTTAGTTTCTTATTCCGTAAGCTACTATATTTCATGTATATAATACAAAAATATAAAATTCCTAAACCTAAACATCACTTCATCTTTTCAATATCTTGTTGCAATGTTTTGATATATCCTTGAATTAACATCTTATCCATAGACACATTGTCCAATGTACTTTTTGAAATGGATGAATCCTTTTCAATTTCTTGTAAATGTTCTAAAATATTATTCAACAGCACCTTCTGTTTCTCCTTTTCGTCGCGATGTTTCTTATAGTACTCTTCAAATGCATTTCTGAGTTTTCCTTCACATTCAGTCAAAGATGCATCGCTGTTATCATCATTCACGATATTCTTTTTCAATGTTTGGAAACTATCATCCAACTCTTTAGTATTTTCTGTTGTAGCAACCTTCATTTTTTGTATTTCTCTATCTCTCGTAGATAAGCTTTTACGTTCTTCATTTAATTGTGACTTAATATTCTTATCAGTTGGTCCAGTATTTGTAACTGTTTCATCCTCATTTTTACTTTCTGGTGCTACAACTTCATGTTTTGGAACAACTAGAGGTTCGCTTGATGTATTAGTAGCGATAGAATTATCATCAATAGCCGTATCTTCTAATTGTTGAATTTTTCTTATTTCTTTGTGTTCTCTCTTATCAACATTTTGTAATCTATTTTCATGTTTACTTGTTGGTGTTACATGATGGTTATATCCATTGTTATTATCTTTCATTTCTGTATCATTAGAGAGAACAGGATTAATTGTATTTCTATTAGAGAGAACCGGAAAGTCAGTATAACTGCTTTTATCTAAAATAAATGATGGCTTCTGTGCATCATCGTTAACTGAAATAGGAATTCTCTCTTGTGGATATATTTTGGCATCTAACTTATCGCCGTACACGTTACGTAATGTATTATAAGGATCCACCTCATATTTATCATGTGTATCATTGTAATGAAAGCTATTGATGTATACCTCAATTGGTTTCCCAATGAACTCTTTATTATATGATGCACATGTGTCTTTTTCATTATTACAATTACAATTAGAATGGGGTTCTTGACGTGTAAAATTTTCATTTTTATCAACTATTACTGGCTTGTAAATATGGTCAAAGTTCTTCATTGTATTTTCTGTAAACGATTCTAGTGAATTCGCTATGAATGTCTCTAAAACTTTAGTTTGATAAATACATTGTTTATATTCATTCTCTCTTAATAAATGAGAGCAGTTGCTAGTCATATAGTATGTAATGATATTATAAGTTCTACAGCAACCAATATATATTCAATTAAAAATATATAAAATCTGAACTATATATATTTTAGAATGTCAAAGGGCAATTCTGAACCGTTGTTAACCGAAGACGTTTCACGCTTTGTAATGTTTCCAATCCAGGATGAAAGTATCTGGACAATGTATAAAAAACAAGTTGATTGTTTCTGGCGTGCGGAAGAAGTTGATTTATCCAAGGATCTGACACACTGGAATTCATTGAATACTGATGAGCGACATTTTATTTCTATGATTCTTGCGTTTTTTGCTGCTAGTGATGGAATTGTATTAGAAAACCTCGGGTTACGTTTTATGAGCGAGGTCCAATTATCAGAAGCTAGAGCATTTTATGGGTTTCAGATTGCGATGGAAAATATTCATTCTCAGATGTATAGTCAATTGATAGAGACATACATTCAAGACAGAGAAGAAAAACATAAATTATTCAATGCACTGGAAGCATTTCCTTGTATTCAAAAGAAAGCATCATGGGCACGTAAATGGATTGGTGATAATCGTAGCACATTTGCAACACGTCTTGTTGCATTTGCATGCGTCGAAGGTATATTCTTCTCTGGTGCATTTTGTAGCATATTTTGGTTGAAGAAACGTGGGTTAATGCCCGGTCTCACTTTTTCAAATGAATTAATATCCCGTGACGAAGCACTTCACACTGAATTTGCGGTGCTATTGTACAACAAACTAGAGAAGAGAATAAACAAAGCTCGAATCACTGAAATTGTCAAAGAAGCAGTCCAAATAGAGAAAGAGTTTATTATCGAAGCATTACCGTGCCGATTAATAGGAATGAATTCTGGTTTGATGGGACAGTATATCGAATTCATAGCAGATCGTCTAATTGTCCAATTAGGTTATGACCCAATCTACAACGCATCAAACCCTTTTGACTTCATGGAACTTATTTCCGTAGAATCAAAGACCAACTTCTTTGAAAAGCGAGTATCAGAATATGCACTTGCTGACAAAACAGTGAATGATGACTGTTTCGAGTTATCCGAGGACTTCTGATGAATGAATCAAATAAGTGAAAAATTAATATCCCATAGTGTATATTATGAAAGTATTAGTGACCGGAGGAACTGGACTTGTGGGGAACGGAATCAAAGCAATTTCATGCAATCATCAACACACTTTTGTATTTATGTCATCGCGCGATTGCGATTTGACTGATTTGGAAAGTGCCAATACATATTTTGATGAATTACGACCTGATTATGTTATACATTGTGCAGCAAACGTTGGAGGATTGTTCAAAAATATGAACAGTAAAGTAGAAATGTTAGAAATCAATTTGATGATGAATTATAATATTGTCAAATTGTCTCATAGATATAATGTAAAAAAACTGATTTGCATATTATCAACATGTATTTTTCCAGACGATACTTCATATCCTATAGACGAAACTATGCTTCATAATGGACCTCCCCATAATTCTAATAATGCATATGCATATGCTAAGAGGTTGATGGAGACACATGCTAACGCTTATAATGAACAACACAATACCTCCTTTGTTTGTGTTATACCGACAAATATCTATGGTAAGCATGATAATTTCGATTTACAGAATGGACATGTAATACCCTCACTAATACATAAATGCTATGTAGCTAAAGAAACAGACGATGACTTTGTAATATGTGGTTCTGGTGCACCATTGAGACAGTTCATATACAACGTTGACTTAGCGAAGTTGATTATGTTTGTATTGGATGATTATCATGATACATCACCAATTATTTTAAGTGTTGACGAAGAAGATGAAATTTCAATAAAACATGTCGGGAAATTGATAGCGAAAGCATTTGACTACGAGAGCAGAATCATGTTTGACACAAATTACAGTGACGGTCAATTCAAGAAAACCGCATCAAATAAGAAGTTGAGACAGCATCTTCCAAACTTTACATTTACAAAAATAGAGAGTGGTCTAGAGGAAACAATTCGTTGGTTTAAAGACAATTACGACAGTGTGCGAAAATAATGTATTACCTATATTTATATGAGTTCGCATTTGACTCATGTAAATATGACTTATATAGAGCATTTCCGTTTCTCTGGTAAAATTGCCATAGAATTATTTATTGGTTCTATCTTTGCTCTTATTCACGCGTGTTCACCGAACCTTTATGATGACTCTAGTACACGTCTCATTACAAAATGGCATAGAATATTTGAGATACAGCATACACCAACTAATAGTAATGATAAAAATTAATAATAATATGTCATTATAGTATGAAGAATTTAATTTCATACATGGGTACGATTTTACGTAAGATGCAAACAGAAAAAATAGTCATTCTATTTGCATTTATGATATTTTTTTCTGTATTGTATCTCTTGTTGGATGATAAACATTTTTCTGGAGTGAACAAATACCAAGAAATTGTAAAGGAAGAAGTCTTGAAAGACACTGTTCAGAAAGAAATAAAGGAAAATTTCATGGAACCGTTTGTAGCATCTTTCAACAATCCATTTCATGATAAGAAAACAAACAATATGAAAAATCAAGAGAAACAAGAGACAGAAGATGCAATCGACGATTCTACAAGGAAAGCACAGAAAGAAGTGAAGACCGAAATACTCGAGGCAGATGAAGTAAAACCTGGATTAGGGAAGAAGTTGTTCAATCGTATCTACTTCTCCATCATTACAGGTTGTCTCCTAGGATACGGTGATATATATCCTGTAACTATTGCAGCGAAAACAATTACAATGTTCCAAGGACTTACAACTGTTGCATTAATCATATCATAAATTATTTTTATACTTATAGGAACGTAAGACTTCTTTTATTCGTTTTGCTGTAAACCCGCCTTGATATTGGCTTCGTTGATTGTGTTGCATCTACGTTAGGCGTTGTATCTTTCATTTTGTGAATAGGTTTTGCGACATTCAACACATTTCCATCTGTAATTCTACGTTCAGTAAATCTTTCATTTTTATAGGATATATAAGGTTCAAAAGCATGGACATGAATCATAGTATAACTTGTATTTTGAGCACTCATGCAATGCTCATTTATGTAATGCAATGATGTAATTGAAGATATACCATCTTCACCATTGTCATCAATGTACCTTCGTGTGTTAGAATTACAATATGGCTTTTTCAGCTCATCAAATAAATGAAGAATATGGTGGTCGCCAATTTTATAGAAGACATCTCTATCTAATTTCAAATACCGTTGAAGACATCGTTTCTGTAAACAATTGTCTTCAAGTGCCCATCCCCAATAGGAAGGAAATCCATTGACTCTTTCAAAGTCGATTCCAAGGATAGACACAATCCCTCCTAAAGCATATTCAAATCCATAGAAATGTTTCACTACGCCAGGAATAGTTTGATATGTTAACATATTTTTCTTATATGGGACAACATCAACATCATGAAATACATAACTGATTTTTAAGTAGTCATGTGGATACATATCTTTTGCTGCAAGGAATCCAATGTTTTTCATAGCACCTCTATTGAATATGCGTTCATCGCATTGATGAATAAACCAAATTTTATAGTCCTCATCATTGATGTCTTCCAAAATATATTTAA
>Ga0206131_10006805_pt1 | contig 11611 bp, 10 predicted proteins | sample Helgoland_Spring_FD_148636 | JGI IMG/M metagenome (GOLD analysis project Ga0206131, IMG submission 148636) | Pelagic subsurface seawater microbial communities from Kabeltonne, Helgoland, North Sea - Helgoland_Spring_Bloom_20160517_1 | ecosystem: Environmental > Aquatic > Marine > Epipelagic ... | reverse complement strand
CATCTTCAAAAGGTTTAGTCGCTTCTTCTGAAATGATGTCTGCCATGTTCTGTAAAGATATTTTGTTTGAGATGAAGAAGTGATTTCCTTCATATTATATATCTAGACAGTGGCATTTTGTTTATGTTAAAAAGTAAGTTTTTTAGTTTTTAAGGAATATAAATTGTGATTGACTTAATACCCCAGCTATCAATACCATTCAATGAGCCGATTACAAACTCTGAGTTCTCCATTGATTTAACACCGAACCTGATCTCATTTGACTTAACTTTAAAGTTTAAGTAGAGCTGTTTTACAGATGTAGACTTATTTATTATTGAAGTTAAAGAGTCTTTATATTTAGCGTTGACTACCTTTTGTAACTCCTTTGAGGAACCATATAGAATAAGGCCTATTAAAATATCGTAATGTTGATTCTCCAATATATTATCAAGAGCGCTTGTTGCCTGTGCCTCATCCTTTGCCTTAATAAGTGCATTTACAAATGAGCCTAGCTTACCTCCACTTGAACTAATCCCGACCATGGATAAAAACTTAGAAAGTGTCTTCTGTAGGTTTCCATTCTCCTTTAATGTAATAAAGGACTTAATAATAGCATCTCGGTTTAAATTACCAGCCGACATGCCAGTAGATTTAAGCCAATAGCTCCAAGAACTATTACTACCAAGGTGGATGTTAAAAAGATTTACGGTATTGCTAAAAGTACTACTGCTTCTACTTCTAGATAAAAATTCTGTATTCTTAGGCTCATTTGCAGGTTCGCTAAGAGGTTTTAGTACCTTTTCAATCGTTTCAGATTCCTCTGGTGTTGGTACCCATTTCGCATCCTTCATTGTTCGGTTGATAGCAGCTATATAACCACTTGCAGATGCTTTAGCGCCTTTACCAGCCTTTGATGAGACTGCTAAACCGTTAAAGAAAAAGTCTACCATCTCTAGATTAGATTCTTTTGGGAATGTTAAACCAGTTCCATGTTCACCTACTAGACTAAACATAAATATACCGCCTAAAACTTCACCGAAATCTTTTTCAATGGCCCTAACTGATTTTGGATCAATTAAATCAACAAAAGCTGAAAGATCGTGGTTAATAATATAGTCTTGTTTTACACCTTCAATGTCGTCCACTGTTTTAAAAGTGGTTTTATATTTGGTAGAAGCCTCTATCAGATTAGTACAGAAATTAATATAATCTGGTTGGGTTGGTATACTAGATCTAATTGCTTCTTCTGCAGCTTTAATAATAGATTGCTGTGTGGCATAATTACCAGCAAGTCCTAATTTATCAGGTGTTAGATCTTTGTCACCAATAATCTGTGCATTACCTCCACTAAAATCAACCGCGTTAATTACGGCCCATGTTTCACCACGTTTTAAAGTTTTGCCAAAAAAGTCTTTATCAGTATTTAGAGTAATACCCCAAGAATCAAATTTACCTGAGAAATTACCTGTTTCAATAGAATATTCTTCTGGAGCAATACCTGAAAGTGATAAGAATTTTTTAATATCTTCTTCCGGGTTATCCTGGTTAAATTCTGCTCTTACTATTTCACCAGTTTTAGGTTCAACCCATCTACCATTTGATTTAAAGGTTGAATACGTGGTCGACATGTCTTGTTTCCATGCTGCTAATTTAGATTCTCTTAATACAAGCGCCGTTGCGAACCGTCCTCTAATATCGTTTGTTGTGTGTCCCATAATTATCTTAATGAAAAGCGCTTTTCGGCTTTATGTGTTACTATTTTTACGTCACTATACTCATTTTCAAGTGACTTAACCAACTTTAAATTGGCATCGTCATCATCAAAGAACTGGAAATCATTATAACCCATCTCGATTAGCTCCCTAAATGCTGCTTTCTTACGATCCGAGATTGCACCATTAAACTTATGTACCGGGTCGTTAACTGCGTAGATCAAGTCTTTATCAATTCTATAACCCACATGCTCTCTAAGCCATTTGTAGATCATCTCACGGTCATCTCTAGCCGTCACTATACCTACAGCAACCTTCATCTTATAAGCCTCTTTAAAGATCTTTAGGTAGTACTCGATCAACTTACCAGCCTTCATTACTTCAAGACTTTTAAAGTCATCAAAGTCTAGGCTGTGGTGTGGCTGTTTCTCATACTCGTTAAATTCTTCTGGTGTTAATGAGTAGCACTCACCAGTCTTATTATCACAAACCTTGATCTTAGCATCTGTAATCACAAGCGTATCGTCTAAGTCAAAGACCATGATCTTAGACGCGTGGTATGGTTTACCCGGCCTCATGGCTTCAGTTACAAAATCTTTGTATGTTCTTAAGTATCTCATAATGGCGATAAACTATTCTTATATTCTTTTGGATATGTTTGTTTCATCATTTTACGATGCTCTTCTGCCATTTCAGCAAGTTCTTCCTTAGTCTCTTTACTTAATTCTTGGTCATATGCCATTTTTACCCAGCCTTCATAAATAGCTGGGAACATTGATGGTCCAATTCCAGGAGCTCCATTAATTTCAGGAACCCACATCTCACCGTCCTTATCTAACATTAGGTCAATGTTATAAAATTCAAGCTTAACCTTTTTACCTAGGTCATCTTTAATTTGTTCAACTCTTTCTAAATGTGGAAACTTATCCATATCCTGGTCAATGTATACTAGATCGATCTTTTCATCAGCATCCTTTTTACCAACTGACATATCGTTTTTAGTGTTGGTAATTCTTTCAGCAATATGGATAATTTTACCATCCATTACAAATGCTCTAAACTCACGATCAATGTCCTTTCCCTCTTGCCAGACATCAAATTCCATTTTAGAATCGAGAGCCTCTTCATGAGTATCAAACTTCTCAATTCCTTGTGCACTAAATCCTTCCGAAGGCTTTGCAATAATTGGAGTCTTTAGATCTTTGATATCATCTAAACCATATACGCACTTTGGAATACAATCAAGTCCGTCAAATTCTTTGTAGAACTTTAGCTTACTTGCGCTAAGTTGAATGTCTTCCATTTTATTAAATATCTTGGCATTCATCTTTTCAAGCTCAGTGTGTGGAGTTGACGTAAAATTCATCATTGGTGTATCATAATCAACCTTGTTGTATCTTCTGTTACGTGGAATCTTTGGGTCCTTATTAAAGTCCTTATCTCCGTCTACTAAGACTAGATGAACATACTTATCATATATTCTATGCATTAGTTCCTTCGTAAAGTCTTCTTCTTTTGAAGTTAGACCAATGTTACCACGCATAATAATTTGTAGTTGTGGTATTTCATGTTGTATGAACCTTTCATTCAAAAATTCACTGTATGATAAAAATCTCATTATCTTTTAATTGTAAGTTTATCGAGGTTGATTTTAGTTACAGGAACTCCACTTTTAGTGGCCTCTTTTTTAATTTATTTCTGATATACTTCATATCTTATATATTATCCTCATTTTTTGGTAAGTCCTTCTCAATTGAAAGCTTCCAAATCATATTATTAGGTACTACAAATTTACGATTATGACCATAAACATAAAACGTAGTTTTCCACACACTTTGACGAACTATTCTTGCCTTCTTGTTACCATTAATATAGACAATGTCATCAATATTGAAATCATTGCCCCATAAGAACTGCATGCCAATCACAAAATTCTGTACTGAATCTTTAAAGGCAAATGTGATGATGGCGACTATTGTTAGCCAGCCCCAGTCTGCAATGTATTGTTGGATTATTTCTTTCATCGTAAGAGGCCTTTATTGACCAGTGTGTTTAGCAGGTCAATCTGGCTCTTCATAGTAACAGCATATGCTGCACTGTGATCTAAGAATCTAGCGTCGTTGACCTCGTCGATCTGTAGTTGAGACTTAGGCACTTTAGGCTTTTTAAGTCCAATCTGATCTAGACTATCTATCTCGACAATAAAATAGGTCACAACCTTATTATATTTATACTTGCGTGAAGTGACTGCGAACGTATTAGTATTGCGATCAATTAGGCCTTCCGGCACTTTAATACCTATCTCTTCAAAGGTCTCTCTAATTGCTGCTTGAATTTCACTCTCACCTGGATCGATCCCGCCCTTTGGTATACCATAACCAGTCTTAAAATTACGTCCGGTAGTGTGTCCTAGTAGGACTTGACCTTGCCAGACGATGGCCAGACCTGCAGATCTACGAACCTCTAACTGTTCGTTAATAAAATCGTTATATGTCTTGATCTGTTTCAAATCTGTCGTTTATGTCACCTTCTTCAATCTTCCTTAACTCTTCTTGAACCTCAAACATACGCCATTCAAAGTCAAATAGCTCTTGCTTACTAATCTTATTAGCCTTAAATGATCTTTGAGCGTTCTTATATTCTTGAGTTAGTCTCTTGAGTGCTTTTTTTAGGTCGCTTCTGGATTTATTAGTAGAAGCTGCAGCAATTCTAGCCGGCTTTTGATCTGTTTTTCTTCTCTTTGGTTCTACTACTAATTCGAATTCAGAGAATAAGTTTAGAAATTTATCTACATTGTCCATATGTAAAGGTCTGCTTTATTTTTTTAGAGCATTTCCACGTATTATATATCATAGAATTATAATACTATTTAGGACTCTACTTAAATTTATTTTTGACGCGCTCTGAGATAGGTATAGGGTCTCCGTTCTCATCTATCCTAACAAACACTATATTTGTTGACAAGATATTTGTCTGTTGCCCAGAATAAACGTTATGGGCTCTAGCCTCAAGGTACATAGTGACGCTTGTGTTGTAATTAGTTCCATTTCACTCATGTACTATAAATTCATGCCAGTCTTTACCACTAGTGTCCACATTTGGAAAGTAGAATATAACTAGCCTGTTATCAAATCTAATCGTTTTCTTAAAGCCAGTAGGCACAACAGCGCCTGTGGTTAACCTATTTGGTTTACCTTTAAAGACAACATCAATCTCTACGTGGACTTGATAGAACTTTGCCAGGTCCTTTTCAAATTGCTCTAGCCTTGCCCATGCGCCTCTATTTAAAGACTGGTGCTGCAGTGCACAGTTAACATAGTTGAACGTTTGATAGAGTGTATCGCGGCTGCAGCTAAAAGAGCTTGCAGGTACCATGTGACCTTTATCCCAGACGTTGTCTTCATAGTCTTCATCGTCTGATGTATGGATTGAGTCTGGTTTAAAAAAGGACATGCCAGTTCTGCTGGCCTGGCCAAAGGGACACTTGACTACATATTTAATATGTAGTGGTTGTTCTAGAGCCTGTGAGTAGACAATTTCATAGAGGCTGGTCTTAATCGTGTCTTGGCCGTATAACGGTAGACTTGCTAGCATGATTAGTGCTATATAAATTAAACGTTTCATCATAAATTTGTTAATATCGTATAGATGAAGTAGAGAAGCATTAACGCAACTCCTAGTGCTCCTAGGACCAGCATAACTTCACGTTCTTGATCTTTATTTTCTTTCATTACTATTTTTTATTAGGCACTCAACACATATCCGATAGAGTCTTAGTCCAGGTGGAATCTTATCACCACAAGATTCACACGTTGGCCAGCTCTTCTTATCTAGCTTTTGCATAAATTACAACTCCATTTAAGGTTATAGACAGTACATCTCTAGTAAAGATTTGAACTGCCTTGTTAATTTTTTCAGCAACTAGCTCTTGGCCTATGTCATTAAATGATTCTATGTGTGTAGTATACTGAATAATTAGATTGTTTCTTTCTATTTGATTTCCTTCAGCCATTTCAATACGTTTTTCTCTGCACTCCAGCCTAGGTCGGCTTTTATTTTACTCGAGTCACTTAGACTGCGTCGTGGTTCATCGCGTGCTGCAATCCACTTGATCTCACCACCCAAAGCCTCGGCAAGCTCAACCACCTTAAACTCTTGACCAGTGCCTACGTTCCAGATTGGCATTACTATACGCCACTCACCTTCTAGTGCCAACATACAGGCTCTGGCTACATCACCCACATAGACAAAGTCTCTAGTCTGCTCGCCATCACCGGTCACTGTAATCGGCTGATAGGATTCATATTGCTTTAAGAAGATTGGCACTGCTGAAACATAGCCACCACTGTCACGTTGACCTTCACCAAAGACGTTAAAGAATCTTAGTGCCGTGCACTGCATCTCTGGCCTGTGGAAAGCCTTAAGCAGGTCTTCCATCTCCAGCTTATATTCAGCGTATGGGCTCATTGGACTTACCGGGCTCTCTTCACTCAGTGGTAGGTCTTGGCTGTCACCGTAGACTGCAGCCGTTGAAGCTGCCACAAAATGTGCGCAGCCACGCTCATATGCCCAGTTAATAATATTATTAGTGCCGATGTAGATGCCATCCCAGTACTTAACTGGTTCTTCAAGGCTCTCGGGCACTGAGACCGGTGCAGCTAAATGTACTACCTGGTCAATCTTCTTAATATCTGGCAGCGGGCCCGTCACGATGTCGCACTCATAGACCGTTAAGCCAAAGGGCAGCACTAGCTGGCCGTCGTGCGTCTTAATCATTAAGCGCTCTAGGCTACCGGTTGAAAAGTTGTCTAAGACGTGAACTCGGTTGCCCTTTTCTAAGAGCTGCATTACTACATGATGGCCAATAAAGCCTGCGCCACCTGTGACTACTATATTTTTCATACCCAACCCTTCTCTATAATTTGTGCAATGACATCTGTGGCTTCAATCTGTTTAGTACACTCAAACTGACGCGCGGTGCCTTTATGACTTGGACACCAGTTCCAGTCGCCACGGTCAAAGGTATGGAAGCTCCAGCAGCCCCAGCACTTATCCTTGTTAATAATACGCAGGCAGTCCGCTTCAAACTCTGTCCACTCTGGTGTAAAGCCACTGATCATGACCACCTTAGCGCCCAAAGCCCAGGCAAACCAGCTTAGGCCACTGCTGATACCGATAAAGTATTCAGCTGAATTAATCTCAGCTGCAACTTGGTCCAACTCTTCTGGCAGCTGTTCGCTGCCCACTGGGCCGCCACCCTCTTTACTAGCATGTAAGACCTTAATACCCTGATCCAGGTGCCACTGTGTTAGTTCGCGCCAGCCGTGTGGATTGTTCCAGTATTTGGCCTGTGCTGTACTCTGTGTGGCAATTACAATCTGGGGCTTTGTGATCGCGCGCGCCTTCTGGAACTCTGGTGCCAGCACCGGTCTCTGTTCTAGATAGTCAATGCCCAGCTGGTCAGAGGCGATTTTGCCCAAGGGCTGATGACGCCAGTCATTTGGATGTCTGTCCTTTTGCCAAGGCTCTTCGTTGCTGTAGAAGACACCAATGCCAATTCGGATCCGAACGGGCACGTTCGTGTTGTCGGTGATCTCAATGCCACGCTGACGGTACCACTCCTGGTCAAAGAGCCAGTTCTTGTGTGTTCGTACCCAGAGCTTCTTTAGGCCCATTTGTTCTTTATAGGCCAGCATCTGGCCCATCCATGAAAGTGTGTCGCCCAGTGAGCTGCTCTCAAAGTTCACCAGTACCTCTTGGCCAGTTAGTGGCAGGCTTAAGGTTTGATAGAGACTACCGTCCTGGTAGACTTTGACCTGCCACTCGGCCCACCACTTAGGGCTGGGTGCATACCAGTGGCCCTCTTGTAGTCCTTGTGCCTTATAGAAGACTTGACCGTCTACTATGAATTCTGCATGCCACTCGCCGGCTGGTAAGTAGCCACAGTGTAATTTAAGACCGTAGTTGAACTCTAGGCGCAATTCGGCCTCGCTGGTACTCTGTTGCCTGCTGGGCAGCTGGGCCAGCCGCTGGTACTCTGCCAGGTGCTCTTGGCCAAAGCGGGCTAGTTCGTTACTTGGTGGTGTAAAATCTCCTTGTAAAATCTCCTGTAAATTTTCCTGTGACTGTAAGTATGTGAGGATAATATCGGCATTTTGCTGTAGGTCATCAACCAATGTAATAATATAAGGCGTAAACATGTCTAAATACTGTGGCAAGTTGCGGCTAAATGTGATTAGACCATAGCCGATTGCTTCGCGTAGTGCAAGTGGATTGCACTCGTGCGTTGAGTTAAAGACAAAGACGTCTGCTGCCGTGTAGAAGAGGTGCGTGTCTTGACGTTCGCCCCAGACTTTAACGTTAGCTGGTAGGTCATTCATAACCGGTTGCCAGTAGTCTTGAAAGTTACTAGCCTGGTTGCCGACAAAGTGGAACTGGTATTTGCCTGGAAAGATCTCGTTAAAGATCTTGGCAATATTAACAGATTCCGCCTGGTTCTTACCGTGAGTCCAAAGACCTACGTTTAAGATGTGGATCTTGTCTGGGTCCATACCAAGCTCGGCCTTCGCAGCTAACTTCTGGTCAACTGTTGGCCTTAGGTCAATGATTGGATATTCAATCGTAGTTTTGTGTGTCTGGTTGTCTCTGAAGTTATTATCCGGGTGATATGGTGAACAGAATAGATAAGCATCTGGCTCAAACTTCTTGTCAGCTCCTTTAAACCATATGTTGTGACATGTTTCAACAAGCCTCCAGCTCTGGTCTGGTCTGTAGAGCCATTCCATAAAGCCAGCGCTTAGTTTGTTAAAGCTATCGAATGCTTCTGGACACTCATCAATGTGAATAATATCTGGCTTAAGATCTATTAGTATATTCTGTAGATCATTACACCTTTGCTCAGTCTCTTTAGAGCCAAGATAGCCAACACTGTGGAAATTCTCACCAAGTAGATCTATAATCTGATCTCGCTGTACTGTATATGTATTACTGTACTGTGTATACTCAACTAGATGTACATCATACTCTTCTTGCTCTTGTAGTGCAAGAATTCTAGTCAAGACAAACTGCGGCATGCCACCTGTTGAAAGGTGTGGTGCTAAGTAGATTAGTCTCTTTTTATTCATCTCTAAATTAGTGTTTTATTATGTACCAACTTCCAGTCCATTCAGAAGTTACGTTCAATGTATAACCATGCTGATTACAGAATTCATCTACAGCTGGATTTACACCAAACAAACCGCCATATTCCATATTGGGCTGCCAGTAGATGTGCTTGTCTTTACCATTTGCAGCAAAATGACTCTCTTTATCGTAATAATCTAAATCTAGATAGTCATGACCTGCAAAAAGTCCACCCTTCTTAAGTTTAGGGTACCATAATTCAATGTCTTGTTTAACATAGTCATATGCGTGGTTTGCGTCAATATAGATATAGTCTAGTGAATTGTCTTGGAATAAATCAGCAACATCTTCCGCTAGACTTCTAATCATTATTGCTCTATGTTCATGGCCCTGAATACTTTCCATCGCACGTTCATATGCGTCTGTATGATTCTTATGGTTAGATGCATCATCATACTCATCGCCAAGAGGTCTCCATGGATCAATTAAGTAAAGTTTACCTTGCCATTGATCTAGTACAGTTTTACTAAACTGTCCCTTAAAAACACCAATCTCTACGCCAACTTTAGCATCAATCTCGTTTAATACATTCGGTATTTGTTGATTCCTATCTAAATTTCCTTTAATAGTAACCGGTGGTCTACTGATTTGTTTTGGTTCTTGTGTCATCATTTTATTTTTATATTTTAATATGTTTGTTGCTACTAGTTTATCTTCAGAGTCATAGAACTCAATAATAAAGTCGTCGTTGATTGCGCTGTTTATTTTAGAACTATATATGTGGTTGTGCTTTAAATCGCCCAAGCTGATCTCTTCTATTAGAATTCTGTTCATATCAACTTGTCTCAGCCTAATGTTTGATAAATCTTTAAGAGGTGAAAAAAGTATGAAATCTTCCTTTACTTGCGCCTTAGCAATTAGACCTCCTGTAAAAAAGTTAAGATCTGATAGCCATCTAAGTCTATTGCGTTCATGTGCTCCTGTTACATGAACGATAAAATCACCAGGCTTCCATATATTGTCATTTGCATCATTCAGCGAATTAATAAAAAATGGATCCGCATGCCACCACATCTTATTAAGCTTACCTTCTTCGATAATCTTAATACCATTCTTGAACTCTGGTTTGTTAGCAGATATTCTTACCTGACGCATTTCATAATCAAACACGTGTATTTTATCTTGAACTTCACGAGCTTGCCATACATCTTCTAAGAAGTTAATTGAACGTTCACAGTTTTTAAATAGCATCTGTGCGCTCATGATACCATTTGCTACACCATTCCATATTTTATTATCGGGTATATGGTCATGTGCCGGAAAAACTGCAAAGTATTTGTTATCGATCAGGTTCTCTAATTTAAAACGTAAATCCATAAAAAGACAATCAAGATCAATAAAGAAAACCCAATCATATTTGTTGGTTTTTAATACATTTATAGTCTCTTTAATCTTTAACCAGTGTGGAGTACGTTCTTCTGATTTGCCACTGACGTTTATTATCTCAAGCCCATATCCATGCAATTTACTATATCTGACAAAATTATCATGAGCTGTAGATTCAGCCATCTTTGTATAACCTTCATCATACATTGTAATTATACCGATGCGTGGTTTATTAATAAATCGATCAACACGCTCTAATATTTTTTCTGCTTCAAGTTTTCTCTTTTCACCATGAAATACTTTAATAGTTTCCTTATTCTTAGGTAACTTATAAAAATCACTAATAAAAGTATCTTTGTCTACTACAGTATCAAAGAAATGGTTTACTGTATCTGATCCTGTGATATTAATATAAACTTGTCCAAGAGAACGATCATCTAGTGCCCAAACCATTGTATTGTAGATAGTCTCTTCATGATAAGGCATATACTCAAACATGTCTACTTCATTTGGTAGAGAATTTCTTAGATCTTGCCATCTTTTAATAAAATCAGCATTGCCTTTATGTCCAGCTAGAATGTTTGTGGTCCGATATGTTTCTGTTCTCTTCTTAAGTGGAATGCCTAACTTTTCAAGAAGAGGTTTCTCTAGGCATGCTGTAAGATCAGTTGTGCCATCATCTTTCCAGAAAGGATTACCTTCCCATTTGTCAATTCTTTTATTGTAACGCATTACAAATGAATAAGGCCCTAATGTAGCCAGTGGGTAATCTAAAGTGTGATCGATCTGATTAAAAAGGTCATCAATATTATGGTTAGCAATACAGTCTGAATCTAGGTAAACCCATTCATCTACTAGATCAGAAACATGTAACATAGCATCTATCTTACTTGATAATGCCATATAAGTACGCATCGTATCTCTATTGACGTATTTAATCGAACCATTATCACCACCTAAAAAGTCAGTGCTCTCAAGTGCTGGTAAGTTCATATCAATCCGAATACACTCTGCTAATTCATTTAGTTCTTTAGAACCATCATAATCTATTGTATACACGATCACGCGCTCATCTGAGTACCTTCTAAGAGACTTAACAAGATTCATTGCTACATCTTCATAATTCTCAGTAACATGTGTCAGGTATGCTCTATTTGTTTGTGGTGTAGAATTTAATGGCTGATACTCAAGATCTATAACTGCGTTAAAAACTTGATCCACGGTTGGATGGCATTCATCAAAGTGTTTGCCTTTCATGCATCTTACCTGTGGTGGTATATTGTGAATAGTGCCGTGCTCTTTTACGTTGCTAGCCATATCTGATGAGCACATTTCACAGCCGCCATCAACATAAGTGTACTTATAGCTTTGTGAACCATGTCGATAAGGTGCGCGCAGGCGATAGTCAA
>Ga0206131_10006796_pt1 | contig 11629 bp, 8 predicted proteins | sample Helgoland_Spring_FD_148636 | JGI IMG/M metagenome (GOLD analysis project Ga0206131, IMG submission 148636) | Pelagic subsurface seawater microbial communities from Kabeltonne, Helgoland, North Sea - Helgoland_Spring_Bloom_20160517_1 | ecosystem: Environmental > Aquatic > Marine > Epipelagic ... | reverse complement strand
CTTTTTTTTACTATAGTATAATAGGTTTTTTTTCGACATTATCGACATTAGTAATAAATATAGTAGTTAAAGTATTGATAATCAAATTATTAGTTCATGTCGATTTTAAAATATTTTCGACATGATTATGTCGATTATCGACATTTTTAAGTGTTTTCAAGAATTTTTAAAAACTAATTTACTATGCACGCATAACATATTTTTAATTTTGGATTTTTAATAATTTAAAGTTGTCATTAAAAATATATGTTTTAAAGGGTAGGAAGTGAAGGGTAGGACCCCAACGATCAAATTAATTCTTAAACATTTTAGGGACATCATATATTCAATTTTTCACTAAATTGTATTAAAATTATTTATGAATTTTAACGATAGTATAATACAGTATTTAAAAGAGGGTCTTTCTGATTCTGAAATTATCTCAAATATATATTCAAAGTATGCTATTGTTTTAAATAAAAAAACTCTTCTAAACAAAAGGTTAATGGTCGAAAAAATGGTCGGTCACAAACTAAAGTTTGATATTAGTAAAAAAATTGATTTTAAGCTTCCCAACACAATTAAGAACGAATTTAAAAATTATATGTGTGACGAGTTCACAATTTTAAATTTAAAGGATGAAAAAATATCATATTTAATAAATCTAGTTACCAGAGACAATGTGTTAACTGAAATTGAAAAAGACTTTTTAAGCCAGAAAACAGAAGAATTAAGTTTACCTCATGATTTAATTGAGAAGGCAAATGAGTATATTTTATCTAAAAACCCTTATTTGGATAATATTTTCTCACTTATTTTATCAGATGGTATTATCAAAAAAGAGGAGATTATGTTTCTATTAGAAAAAACTATTGAAAATGAATTTGATGAAGAACATGTTAATAATAGATTTTGGAAGTTTGCAATTAATTTTCATTTAAATAAGTTTCTAGAAATAGAATCTTTTTCAAAATTGATCAAAATTTGGTACACTGCTAATAAGTTGAGTTTTGATGTTATCTACAAGTCAGATAATTTTTTAAGTCAATTTAAACTTTTTCATAGCAATGATATTAAATTATCTATTGACCTAGCTCTTGACTTTTTTGAAAAAAAATTAACTGATTCTATTTGTAGTCATTTTAAAACTAAAGATTTTGAAATAAATAACCTTTATAATTCAATTGATTTTAAGAACAATGAACTCAAATTTGTAGTAGATAAAAACCTTAAACTTAAGTCAGAACCCAGTGCAGACCTTGTTGATATAAAAAACAGTTTTAAAAGTCATCCAATGAAAGCTTACGGGGATTACAAAAAATTAATGGAATCAAATAATCCAAATATTTCGAATAAAAAACTTAAAGAAGGTTTTAGATTACTAATTGAAGATAATTGATTCTAATTCATTAAAATCTTCAGGTTTTTTATTTTCAATTTCCTCAATATTTAAACTAAATTTTAAATCAAATATTTCATTTGGAATCTCCCGAGAGTTTATACTAGGAATAATATCATAATTATAAAATTCTAAATTCTTAAGTGCTTGATTTAAATCGTATTTTTTTGAAAAATTTACATATCCTTCACCAGCTAATTCTATTAATTTTTCTTCAAATTTAAATTGAACTGAAGACTCAACTTCAGATTTAATTTTTTCAACCAAATCCATTACCGATAGGCCCTCAGTTATATTCGAAGTCATGATAGAGCAAAGAGATCCATTATTTCTTTTTATGCTCGTAATTTGTTTATGAGATATTTTATGAACTCTTAATGGTTGAAGTGTAGTTTTAACTTCAATAATATTATTTCCATTATTAAAGTCATAGATTTCCCCTGCGCTCAAATGCCAACTATCTATTACTTGTGATTTTTTATTTGAATTATAAATTAAAAGTAACTCTCCCCACAACCCAAGTTCAGTTATATCTTTCTTTTTTCTGGGTTTTGAAAACAATTCTCTCAAAACATTAATATAAATTACTAATTCTTCAAAATTTGGATTATCCCCCAATTTTTCACATAGTTTTATACAGTTTTCGGAAAATTGGTTAATATATTGTTCGTCATTGTTTATTAATATTAAAACAGTTAGTTTTTCACTCACTATTTTATTGTCAATTAAAATATCGCAATTAATATTGTATCGTATGTTAATATTAATTCCATCACTAGAAATTGCTGGAACTTTGGACTTTAATGGTTTTTCAGGATTAATAAAAAAACAAATATTTCCATGAGAATCAACTCCTATGAAATAATCTTTATATCCGTCTATTGATTCAATTTTAAATGTATCTTTTTCAGGAAGTGCTTCTAAAAGAATTTTAATTTTTTCTATCATTTGTAAAGAAATCTTTTTGAGTGTGCTTTAGGAATATATATTGCAATTGTATAAAATATGCTATTTTTTAAATTATCATTATCATCAATTCTAGCTTTTATTTTATGAATTTGCACAATTACCTCATTATTATAAACCGTTTTTTGTTTAGTTAATGATTTTTCTTTATTCCAAATTAAATATCTGTCACCATAATATCTTTCACCTTGTTTGCTTATATCTCCAGTGTAAAGTTGAGTTATTCTATACTGATTTTCTTTTTTAACTACTCTTCTTTCTCTAAATTCATTTTTATATGCAATATTTAATAATTGAACATATTGATTATCTTTTTCAATTATGCTCAATAGTTGAATCAATGATGACTTGAATTGTTTGTTTCGATAATTATCATCTAATTTAAAATCAATTAACAAATCAACTACCTCTCCTAAATCAAGTTTGAAAAGTTTGTGAGTTCGATCATTTGTAACATCTTCAGTTCTGTAAGGTTCGATATCTATATTTTCATAATTAGAAATCTTATTTAAAAATCCTTCAATCAATTCATTGTTTTGATTTAAAAACTCAAACTGGGGATCAAAATGTATCCAGCTCTCAAATTTTGAGGATTTAAGATTTGCTTTCAGTCTTTGGGTGTTTGTTGGATTTAAGTTTTTACTCATCAAAAATTTTGAACCATTTTTGACAAAGTCAGCTAAAGTATATTCTTTTAAATAATTAAGTATGTATTCTTCAGATTCATTGTAATCAATATAATCTTGTAATAATCCATCTGTAATATAAACTCTACAAAAATCTAAATAGTTTTTTCTGTATCCATAAAATCTACATCGTTGTTCGATAGTGTCTGCTTGATTTTTTCCTCTTGTGTCTCTAGGCATGTAGGTCATAATTAAATTTTCAACAGTAAACCCTCTATCGAGTAATTGACCACCAACCAAGAGATTAAATTTATTTTCTCCCCAAGGAAACCCCTCATTACTGTCTAGCATTCCTCCAATTACAGTATAAACTTTAATGTCACCAGGTATTTCTTTAGAGAGAATAGTATTTATTTCATGGAAGCTTGGAATTGTAGTATAGTTGCTTTTAATCTCATTTTTTATTTTATCATAAGTACTTTCAAAACGACTATAATCATCATTGTCAATATCACTTATTAGATTATCAACAATATTGTTTATCCATTTTGAAAAAGTATTTATTCCTTTCTTACCATCTTTTTCATTGACAATCCAACTAGGATGAATTAGCATAGTTGCTTTTTTAAAATCTTTAGGTTTCTTTATTCCATTGTATCTTAATTCATCATAAAAACTTTTAAAAGAAGATAATATTAAAAATTCTTTTATCGAATTAATTAAAGATTTTGGAGGACTGTTTAAGTGAGATGTATCTGGTGGGTACTGAAAAACATCATCATATTCAATTTTAATTGGTCGAACAAGTTCTAACTCATTTTTAAAAAACTCCTGTCCACCTGTGTAGTCATCTCCAGGATTAAGAATTACATGCCATTTTGGGCTTAATACATTGTATTGATCTATTAGTATGTTGGCAAGTGGTGTGGCAGTATATTGAATAAAAGAATGATTAGGTAAGCTATCTTTTAATTGTTTTAAAGAATTGTATATAGCACTTTCATCAAATGTTCCTTTACGCTCGTTTTTTCGTTCATGTGTGTTAAGACTAGCTTGATCGGCTTCGTCGTCAATTATTAACACTCCTTTCTTTTGAAGGTACATTTTAATCTGACTATCCGAGAAAATTTCTGCAAAATTCCTAATATGCCCCTGATGTTTTAGGATAGGAATTATTAAAGTTTTTTTTCCTCTTTTTAAAACATCTTTAACATCTTTTATTAATTCTCTTTTTTTTCTAAACCTAACAGTGTCACTATTGTGTTTTGATTCAGATTTTTTCTTTTCTTCTCCAAAATCAAATTTTAAAAATTTAAAATTATTGTCATTATCATTTAACAAGTCTCCTTTTAATCTTTTTCTGGTTTGGTTTAATAGTAGGTTTGTTCGACCTGAAATAACAAAAATTACTTTAAAATTATTATCATTGGCAAGGTTTATTAAAGAGGTAAAAGACATTGTTTTTCCACTTTGAATTTTACCAATTACTATTCCAGTGTTGCTAACTTGAGATTCAGTATCAAAATTAGACGGAATACACTTAGAAAGAATTTCTAAAGTGGAATTTATTAAATTTTGTTTTTCGTTATGTTTTAAGCCAGAACTTTCAATAAAATTTCTAAAATATTTTCCATCTGAAAAAATTGATGGTTGATCAAATAAATTATTTTTAATTTTTATTTCACCGGATCCCATTAATTATTTTTTAAAATTATTCTTGAGTACTCATTAAATGCAGATACAACATCTTTTGCTTCGTTCATTCCTGTTGAGGCTTTTACCTCACTTATAACTAAACACTTGATAAATTTTATTAACAAATCAATGTATTGATTATCAATTTTTCTATTATCAAAAACTACGTGATTCTCATTTATTAAGATATTTATTTCTTTACTTTTATTATCTACCTGTTTAGTGTAAAGTTTATGCATTTGCTTTTCTGATTGCGAAAATTCACTGGAGGTGCTTACTAGAATGTTATATTCATCACTTCCTATATAATTACTTGATTTTTGGTTAATATTTATATTATTTTTTATTCTCTTGTGGAATTCATCTTCATCGAGTAAATAGTCTTTATCATAATCATTTAAAGCAATTCGTTTTTCAATTAATTCATCTTCAACTGATTTTGATTTTTCAGAATTGTCCTCAAGAAACTTTTTTAATTTTTTACTTTTTGAAACATCTCTTGCCCTATGCTCATTTGCTTGTGTTATTAAATTATATTCTTTTCCATCTGAGCCCAAAGAGGTTTTTTTTAGAATTAAAGAAATAACGTTAAAAATATGATCTTTAATTTCTGAACTTATATTGAGTTGTGACTTATCAAAACTTACTTCAATATTTTTAAAATGAATTTCTCCATAAAGTCTTATGAATTTAAAACTTCTAGATTGTTGCCCGCTAATTTCTTTTGGATAAATTCTTTCAATGTGACCTTCAACAACTCTCCCTCTTCTAAATAACATAAAACCATTTTTGCCTTTATGATTTCCATCTGGAAGTATACCCACAAAACCAGATACTATTACATTTCTTTCAACTTCTTTTTTATTTCCATTTCTGTCTCTAACTGTTTCTTTGTATTTTATCTCTTCAGGTTGAATTTTTTTCTTCCATTCATATTTTTTTAGATTTTCTTTATCTAGTTTAACATCTTTGTGCCATGGTGCAACTAAAAAATTATTTTCTTTCCAAGAAAGAGGTTCTCCGTTCCATATAATTTTAATTTTATCTTCACAAAAATCTTGATAAATACCTTTATTTTCTCTGAGGAAGTTTCTGTAAACCAATGCTATTTTTTCTTTAGTTAATTTTGGTTTCCATCCCCTTAACCTTGAAGATTCAAGATGCCTAAGAATAACTTTGGTGTAATGTTCTTCAGGGTTAGCATTTTTTCTTTTGGCGGGTAACTTTTTTATATTTTTTTCTATAACGTCATTATAATTGAAAACTACAGTTCTTTCTACATTTTCACCTATGGCAGTTGAAATTAATTCCCATTCATTCGAAATCCAAACTGCAGCATACTTCATTCCAAGACCATATTCGTTTAAACCACTAGTATCATCAGCTTTATTAGCAGGCTTTAATGCTCTCATGAAATTTCTCTCATTAATTCCACCTGCATTATCTTGAATAATAATTTCATCGTCAAATGTATTTATCTTAATTTCTAAACAGTAGTTTGGGTTAATCTCTAGAATTTTTTCTTTGTCATTTTTGTAACTCTGGATTGAATTATCAATAAACTCTGTAAATATTCCTAAAATTGAAGCTTTTAAATTTTTTAAAACACTGTAGCCTGAGGATTCCCATTCAATTGATACTTCTTCTATTTCATTCATTTCATTAATTTAATAAGTTTTTACCAATTAATCTTACCAAATTTACATTCACAGCATTTCCAAAGGCTTTATATCCACCATTAGCTACAAATCTAGTATCATAAATATCAGGCAAGTATTTTAATTTCATTGATTGTAATTTTGAGATTTCGTTCAAGGATAATTTTCTGTTAATCTTTGGTATGAATATATTTTGAGTCCGAATTGTAGTCAAAGCTGGACTCCAATTATTTAATTTTATTCTTACTCCTGAGGGTCTAAACTGTATTATTTTATCATCTAAAGACATTGAAGCTTCAGAACAATTCCATTCAAATTTTTGATCAGAAAATTCGAAACTTTTGAACTCCGGATTATTCTTTAAAAATTTGTCAATATAATTCTTGTTCTCTAAATAAAACTTTCTGTTTTTTTTTAAAAAAGTAATCTTCCATTTAGGGAATTGAGTCATTTTATTTTTTGAATACCTTGGAATAAATTTCTCAATAGCTTCTGACTTAGTCTTAGCATTAATAACTTCTCCATACGCTCCTTTTTTCCCGTTTAACTCATTTAATTTACAAGAAAATGGGGTCTGGTTTTCATATGGATAGTTCGCTCCCCATTCATGAGACCAAATTGGAAAACCTGGAAGCTTTTTATCTTTTGGAAACGATTCTATAAATTTTTTCCAAGTTTCTAAAACTTGTTTTTTGTAATTATCTAGGTACAAATTTTCACCATCAAGTGGTTTGTTTTTTTTGTCAATAACATCCTCAATGGTGGATGTATATTTTTTATCCTTTTCTGGAAATTTAAAATGACTTAAACCTTTTTTTAATTTTAAAGCACCTACTATAAATAGTCTTCTTCTGTGGTGCGGTATATTAAACTCGTGAGGAGATAGTATTTTTTTATCCAACTCATATCCTCTGGATAATAGCTCAGTTTCAATTACTTTAAATGTTTCCCCATCATTATGTTTTAAAATTGTTTCAACATTTTCAAGAAAAATGTATGTAGGTTTATTTTTTCGTGAGTCTATTATTTCTAAAATTTTGAAAAAATGATTACCTTTTTTTAAATCTTCAAATCCCAGCATTTTTCCAGCTCTAGAAAAAGGTTGACAAGGAAAACCTCCGCAAATAATATCATGCTCAGGTATGGAATCTAATTCAACTTTGAATATATCTCCCTCAATCGGAGTTTCAGGAAAGTTTTTCGAATAAAGTTTTCTAAGATTGAGGTTGTATTCAGAAGCCCAAACACACTCATGGCCAAGTTTACTTAAAGCTTGATGAAACCCGCCTAGACCAGCATAGAGATCTATAAATTTTAAGGAATTACTTTTCATTTTTCTATAATCATAAATATAATAAATTATGGACCCAACATAATATGTAACAACATTTTATTAAGTTTATATAAACTCAAATTAAATGAAAGATATAATCTGTCCTAACTGTAGCAAAGCTTTTAAAATTGATGAATCAGGTTTTACTGAAATATTAAAGCAAGTTCGTAATTCTGAATTTGATGATGAAATTGATAAAAGACTGTTATCAGCCGAAAAAGAAAAAGAATCTGCTATTAAATTGGCTGAACAAAAATTAAAAAATGAATTATTAATTGAGCTTTCAAACAAAGATGCTCAAATTCAAGTTTTAAATTCAAAAATAGAAAACTCACAAACACAGAATAAATACAATATTACTGAAGCAATTAGTAAAATTAAAGATGAGAGAGATAAGTTACGAAACGATTTATTGCTTAAACAAAAAGATCAAGAATTACATGAAACAAAAATTAAGAATGATTTTAAATATAAATTAGACTTAAAAGAAGGTGAAATTTCCCGTCTTAAGGATTATAAGTTAAAACTATCAACTAAAATGGTTGGAGAAACTCTTGAGCAACACTGTGAAATTGAATTCAACAAGTTGAGAGCCACTGCATTCCAAAATGCATATTTTGAGAAGGATAACGATTCATCATACGGCGGTACAAAAGGTGATTATATATTTCGAGAATCAGATAATTTGGGTAATGAAATTACATCCATAATGTTCGAAATGAAAAATGAAAATGACGATACTGCTACAAAAAAGAAAAATGAAGATTTCCTGAAAAAACTAGATAAAGACAGAAATGAAAAAAAATGTGAATACGCTGTTTTAGTTTCACTGTTGGAGCCTGGCAACGAACTGTATAATTCAGGTATTGTTGATGTGTCTCACAAATTCAAAAAGATGTATGTTATTAGACCACAATTTTTTATACCAATAATAACACTAATGAGAAATGCATCTATGAATTCATTAAAATACAAGAATGAACTTCAAATAATTAAAAATCAAAATTTAGACATTACTAATTTTGAAGATAACATCAATGCTTTTAAAACTGGTTTTGCAAAGAATTATCAGCTAGCAAATAAGAAGTTTAATACAGCTATTGAAGAGATAGATAAATCAATTACTCATTTAAATAAAATAAAATCTGCTTTACTTTCTTCTGACAGGAATTTAAGATTAGCTAATGATAAAGCAGAAAAATTAACAATTAAAAAATTAACTAGAGGAAATCCTACAATGAAACAGAAATTTGATGAGTTAAAAAACACTAATGAAAATGATTAGTAAATAATCTTTATAATTCATTAACAAGGTTGGTTAAAGAATAAAAAATCTTTCGAATATTACTGGTATAATATTTGAATAATTATAAAAGTGAGATGTTTATTTTTACTTATCTTTTTTTTTACATCTTGTGATACAGATAACTGTGATCTTTCGGAGTATCCAAGTTCTCCTCTTAGTGAACCATATGCTGTACAGTACGGGGACGACTGGGTAGAGTACACTTATGTGTGTGTGGACGGATACAATGAAATTTGGACTTATAGAATAGAACAAGGTTGTTGGGAAGCTTATAGAGACACTCAATGGAATTCTCGATGTGATTAGTTATATTTATGATTATGAAAAAACTAATTCTATTATTATTGTTAATTCCCTTTATTTCATTTGGTCAAAATTTAAATGGTTATAAATATTTAATAACCAATGATATAGTTTATAAAGATGGCTCAATCAACCAATTTAATATCGATAAAATTTTTAAAGAAAGTTTTAGAAAAAAAGGATTTATAATCCTAGAATCTAGTACATTGAGTTCTGAGGACGAAAAGAGATTATTATCAACTGATTATTTTTGTAAAATTCTAACATTAGGTATTTCTCATACAGGTGTTTCAGTTGGAAGAAATACAGTTAACTTCAAATTATTTAATTGTAATGGAGATGTTGTATTTAGCGGTTCAGGTGGAGCTACTACTACAAGTTTTCAATCAGATTTAAATGTTGCCACCAGAAGATCTTTAAAGAGTTTTGATAAAATCTCTTATACTTTTAATGAATCTATGACACCTATTGAAAAAGATTTATCATTTGATTTATCATATTTGAATGTTGATTCTAAATCTGAAGAATCAATAAGAAATTATCTTGACTCTAAGGAAATCAATTCCATTGAAGGAATTTGGGAGTATTCTAGCTCTGATAATTCCAATTATAAACTCGCTATTACTAAAGAAGGTTATAAATATAATGCTACAATATTGGAAGGAGTTAATAGATGGAGGCCTGGAGAATTAAAAGCAGTTATTGAACCCAGTGCTTCTAATGCCATCAAAACAATTAGATGGACTATGGGTGATAAAAAAACAGTGGTAAAAGCTATTGCTAAAGTTACAAACAATGCTTTGATGGAATTCGAACTTAAAAATCCTAATAATCAATCTTCAGATCTTTCGAAAACAATATTATATAAATCATACCCATCATTAGAAAAAACAAATGAAAGAAATATTTCAATAAATAGTAAATGGGCTGGTAACGGTTCAGGAATAATAATTTCAAAATCTGGATATATAGCTACAAATCATCATGTAATTAAAGATGCTAACAAAATTGAAGTTGAGTTTAATTACGAAGGACAAAAATCTAACTTTAATGCTGAGGTTGTTCAAGTTGATAAAATAAATGATCTAGCTATTATTAAAATATTTGATATGAAATTTGATGGTTTAGAAAATGTTCCTTACAACTTCAAAACAAGAAGTTCTGATATAGGTACTGATGTATTTGCATTAGGCTACCCTAAAGCATTAACATCAATGGGTACTGATATAAAGTTTACTGACGGAAGAATTAGTTCTAAAAGTGGATATCAAGGTGATATAACAACATATCAGACAACTACAGCAATTCAACCAGGTAATAGTGGAGGACCACTTTTTGATACAAATGCCAATTTAATTGGTATTAATTCTGCTAAAATTGTTGCCGATGACGTTGAAGGAGTTTCGTACTCCATTAAAACAAATTACTTATTAAACTTAATTGATGTTTTACCAAAAACTATCATGTTACCAAATGACACATCATTATCTAATAATCCTCTTACAGAACAAATTAAAGAATTATCAAAGTATACAGTTTTAATAAAGGTTAAATAAACGAAACTTAACTATTATACATCATTAGACAAACTCCTCCCGCTAAAAGAAAACTGATATTATTGGAGAAGGATAGTAACTGTTAATAATTACTATTTAGATTTTTTTAGCTTTTTCTTTTAACTTAGTGACAATTAAAGGCAGTAAAGGCAACGATTCAGGCAACCAAAAAAATAAACCCCTGTAAATCAATGACTTAAAAGGGTGTTTGTGGAGAAGATGGGATTCGAACCCACGACCTCTTGACTGCCAGTCAAGCGCTCTAGCCAACTGAGCTACATCCCCATCGTAATCTGATAAAAGTTGAACATTTTTACTTATCTAATATACTTTTTGTTCGAAACTTATCAAATTTTGGCAGCTATTTGACAATTTTTAAAATCATAAGTTGATATTCCTTTATTAGGTTAATCGTTTTTAATTGTACTTTAGGCTTTAGTGAATAGAGAAATAAATAACAAAAAGTTTTTGATTCTTACTCTTCTGATACTTTCAGGAGAATTTATTTACTTTTTGCCTTATGTCTTATCAAGAGTTTTTAGACCTACATTTTTAGACGTTTTTCAGTTGAATAATTTTCAATTAGGAAGTTTATTTTCAGTGTATGGTGTTGTTGCATTATTATCATATATATATGGAGGTGTAATAACAGACAGATATTCACCCAGAAAACTAATGTCATCAGCTTTGTTTTTAACTGCTCTAGGAGGTCTTGTTTTGGCCTCTTATCCCTCATATCAGACTTTACAGATTTTGTATGGGTATTGGGGATTCACAAGTGTATTTTTATTTTGGGGAGCAATGATAA
>Ga0206131_10006792_pt1 | contig 11630 bp, 20 predicted proteins | sample Helgoland_Spring_FD_148636 | JGI IMG/M metagenome (GOLD analysis project Ga0206131, IMG submission 148636) | Pelagic subsurface seawater microbial communities from Kabeltonne, Helgoland, North Sea - Helgoland_Spring_Bloom_20160517_1 | ecosystem: Environmental > Aquatic > Marine > Epipelagic ... | reverse complement strand
ATCGGAATTAGCAATCGACGGTACACCAATTGGTGGCGGTGGCGCTGCAGGATTAGAAAATGGTACTGGAACAAGTTCATTACAATCAGCAGCAGCATTAACTACTACTGCAGCTAACGCAAGCGCTGATCAAACAATTGCTATAGGCGATGGTGCGATAGCAAACTCAATTCAAGCAACTGCGATTGGTAAAGGTTGTGAAGCAACTGCATTAGAAGCAACAGCACTTGGTAATGACTCTGACGCAAGACAATCATATGACTTGGCAGTAGGACGTAGTTGTGTTGCTAATGGTGGTGGCGCAACAGCAATGGGTGCTAACTCAAATGCAACTGGAGGCAACAGTATTGCTATTGGTAATTCTGCAATAGCCAACTCAATTGAAGCTGTTGCGATAGGTAAAGGCTGTGAAGCAACCGGATTAGAATCAACAGCAATTGGTAATGACTGTGACGCAACACAATCATTTGCTATAGCATTAGGTCGTGCCAGTGTTGCAAATGGTGAATCAGCTGTTGCAATCGGTAAAGAGGCAACAGTAACAGCTTTGAATGCTACCGCTATTGGTAGATTTGCCCAGGCGTCAGGTTCAGAATCAAATGCAATTGGTAGAAATACAATAGCAAGTGCCGCAGGTGCGGTTGCACTTGGTTTTGGTGTTACTGCCGCAACTGCAAATACTACAACTGTAAATCTATTTCAGATTGCAGGGTATGCTACTATGAACTTCGCAGATGATACAGCAGCAGCAACTGGAGGTATACCTTTAGGTGGTGTTTACCATACTTCAGGAGCATTGAAAATTAGAATCGCATAATAAAATTAGATATATAATAAGAGTATTGCTTGAGACACAACACTCGGTTTTATTTTTAGGTCAAGAGGGTAACAGAAATGTTACCCTCTTTTTTTATGTCTTAACTTAGGGTACAAAAAAAGAGCCAGTGAACGATCAAGTAAACACTGGCTCTAAATCAAAAAAAAATAAAATAAAAACACAGTACTATGCAAAAACCGTGCAATTTATATATCAACCTCTCTCTGCGGTCTCTTGACGTTAGTGAGAGTGCCTTATCAATGGAGTGATGTGGCTGTTGATATACTCTTTATACCCTGTACTTTTACTATGTTTCAAAAAAAGTGAAAATATTTTGTTATAGGGTTTCAATCATTGTTTGTAAGCGATGGGCTTCAAGGTAGTCTTGTACCTGGACTGCTGCTAATAGATCTGCGTGGATAACTTCGATTAAGTAATCTAATGCCTCTGTAGCCTCCATGTCAATGTCGAATTCTGCGATGTAGTCTTGTAGTGTCATAGTTATTATTTATTATTATACGGTAGGCTGAAGGTACTGTTTCAAAAATAATTTAAAAAAAGTCACTAAAGTGCAATATATGTAGGATAACTTTTACTACTACATCTCCATTTGATGTCACTTGCTACCAAACTCTTATCAATACAGATGGCAGCTTCTCTAAAAGTTCTATACTTAATACCATCAACCATACATTCAGCACCTGAGACCGCATCTATGTCCATTGTGGCAATATCAGGATTACCTTTAATAAAGACTAACACATTTTGATGCACACTTGGAACTTTCCTATTCTTATTATAATATCGGTTCATTTGTTTTGATGCTCTCTCGAATGGATTGATTAGTATGAACTCATTATAATAATGAAACCCTGCCGACTCTGCTGCTTTGATAGTTTCACCTACTAAGTTTTTATACTTACCTATTTTATAGTCTCTTGTTTTTGAAGCATCTCTAATCTCTCCAACTACAATAGCCATAAATCGATTGTTTTTTAACACATCATACATCCTGTGCATAATCAATTGATACTTTGCTCTGAATGCATCCCATCCCATATTACTTAAATCATTGACCTCGTCGGTGTAAATCTCTAAGTTATGATATGGAGGACAAGTAAAACCAAAATCATATTTGGTATCGAGTGTTTCTAAAACCTGTTGTGCATCACCTAATATCCATTCAGGTCCATCACTCTGTAATCTATTAGCCTCTATTTGATTTCGACTAATGTCTATTCCAGTATATTGCATTCCCAACTCGTGAGCAACTATACCTCTAACTGAACCACCCGCAAAGGGGTCTATAATAGAACCACCATCAGGGGCATACCACGTATAGAATAGTTCTGTTAGGACTGGGTCGAAGACAGATGGTTCATTAGTGTTCCATCCACCAACATTAGCGATGATGTCCTCTCTTCCCATCTTAGAGTTAATGTTCCATTTTGTCTTCGCTTCTTTCCAAGCTTTAGTCCTCGTATCTAAGACGGATAAGTAATTCATAAAAAAGTTGTCTGTATATTTTATTTATTCAAATTTATTTTGTATATTAGTAGTATACTAATGGAGGTTAGTCTTTGACGAGTGACTAAAAAAAAATAAAAAAAGTTTCAAAAAAGTTTTTTTATGTCAAATCTTTTTTGTATATTAGTAGTATACTAATGGAGGTTACTACCTCTCTAATCTTAAAATAAAAACAAAATGAACAATCAAAACACAATCACAATGAAAATCTCTCAAGTTCTTATCGACAACATGTACACTCAAGGTCGTCAACAAGGTCGCATCGCTGAATATGGCGCTACTAAAGAAGAACGCTCAGAAGCTATCAACAGTTGTACTAGAAACAATGATGCAATCAAAAGATCGAAAGAAAATGGTAATGAATATATGATTCCCGCCTTCGAAGCATTCGTCAAAGGCTTTAGAGATGCTTACTACTCAATGGACTAGTCTCAAAATAATTTAAAAATAAATGCGAAAAAGTTTTTTTATGTCAAATCTTTTTTGTATATTAGTAGTATAATAATCAATTAAAGTAAAACAAAAATGCAAGATTACAAAGAAATTCAATTTAAAAATCAAACTATTCAAATTTCTTTTCACGCCGAACTGCGTATGAAAGAAAGATTTGGTAATGAATTCAAGTTGGAAGACGCATTAGGTCGTGGTAAAACCCTTAACACAGATAACGTTAAGATGTTTCCTTGGTTGCGTAAGAAGTTGATGAATAACTTACACACAGCCGCTAAGTTTATTGTTAACCCTTACTACAACTTCCAAGCTGTTATTGAACATGGTGTATTAATCACTGTTGAATACCTTGACGCAAGTCATACTGAATATGGTCGTAAGTATTATTCACATTCTTAAATAATTTAAAAATAAATGCGAAAAAGTTTTTTTATGTCAAATCTTTTTTGTATATTAGTAGTATAATAATCAATTAAAGTAAAACAAAATGGAATTAACAACAACAACATTTGAAAACATTTTTGAAGAGAAATATTCAGAATGCGATCACCTTCACCAAGAGTGGTTAGAAGATGAAACTGGTCAGGTAGAGAGTTATACTAATGATGATGTCCACGATGATTCAATAGAACAGACTCGTGAATTCTTTATGGAATTAGGATATACCTCTGTTGAAATTGCTAAAGTAGAAGAAGAACTTTGGGGATAATCTAAAAATAATTTGAAAAAAGTTGCTCAATAATTTTTTTATATCAAATTTATTTTGTATATTAGTAGTATAATAATCAATTAAAGTAAAACAAAAATGCAAGAACTAATCAACCAACAAAACCAGATCTTAGAACAATTCAGATCTGAAACTAACAAATCTAAGAAAGATAAGTTATGGGCGGAGCTTCAAGACATAGCTCACCAAATCTTTTTGAAAAAAATTACTAAATAATTTTTTTATGTCAAATATTAGTTGTATATTAGTAGTATAATAATTAACAAACCTTAAAAATAAATAAAAATGGCAAAAGCTAACAAACACAATCGCAGAGCTAAGAAGCTCAAACAACGTAAAGCTACTACAGGTAGCAAGTTCTCAAAATCCATAGACGCAATGTCTGGATTTGGTATGACAATGACACAGAAATTTGCACAGGCTTCTGCCGCAGGTGCAGATTCAATAATCGACATGGACAATCCTTTTGGACCTCAAGTTTGGTTTAAGCAAGATAATCAATGGGTAAAACAAGTAATCAATTTCTAATTTTAATAATATGATCAATTCATTCACAACACAGAAACAAAACATCGTAAGCTTTTACGGTCAAGCAGTTAACAAGTCAGACATCATTGCTAAGTTGCAAGACGAGATTGACTATTGTAAGGAGAAACGTCAAGACACTCTTCGATTCTTTTTCCACTATCAAACAGGTCAGATGCAAATGATTGACACCAACACTCAGTTCCGTCAAGTAAAGGAACTTTACAAGTCTCAAGGTTATTCTTTTGCAGGTCAACACGAGTGTGTAGGTATCACACCTGAGATGGTAGGACCAGCTTGTATGTCACTTAAGTATAATCTATATCGTGGTCATCAAACTAACCCAGTAGACCCTCTATCAATGCTATGTGGTTATATGCCTGCTGACACTGAGATGGTTATTTTAGAGATGCGTGTTAACATATACAAGTAATATGAAGACTAACATTGAATATTGGTTAGAATACGTTGAGGGTAAACTTACCCTCAACGAAGTTCTACAGAAAGTAAACACTACTGTAAAAATAAACGCTAAATAATTTTTTTATATAATGGTAGGACTTGGAGAAATAGCAGTAGTCATCATAGTTTGGTGGCTACTATTTAAATTGAAACAAAAGTATCAATAAAATGGTACTTAAAGTAAAAAAATAAAAATATTTTATGAAAAGTGGTTTTTTTATGAAACTATACGAATATATAAAGTATAACAACTATAAACAAATAAATTAAAACAAAAGTAAAAATGATTAAATTTTCAACAGAACAGAAAATCGCAATTGAGATGGGACGCAGAGCTCGTCGTAGATTGATCCAAGAATGCAAACGTATGGCAAAACGCGTTACTAACTTAGAACGCACAGAGTATCTAGATGCACTTATTGCAGGTGACTCAGGAGTGGGTAAGAGTTTTAATATCCTTAAGACACTAAGAGATATGGGCATACCGTTTATCGAACTAACAGGTAATATATCTCTTTTCGGTCTAATGGGTAACTTAATGTTGCTACATGCACATAAACCTAAAGGTGAGCGTGTAGTAGTCTTCTTAGATGACGTGGACTTTATGTTCGAACCTAAGAATATAAATATGTTAAAGCACATGACTGCTACTCAAATGGCTGATCGTAAGTTCGAATACACTGTAAGAGTAAGTCCTAAGAGTTTTACTGAAACACAACAAGCTGTCTTACCACAGTATCTCAAAGAGAATGGTGAACATGGATTAGAAATACCATGTGACGAGTTTATCTTTGTTTTTGCTTCTAATCATATTCTTGCTCAAGAACCTGATGTTGCTAAGATGAGTGAATCTAGAAAGCGCAAAGCTCAACATGAGTTGGCTATCCGTGGTCGTTTTAATCCATACGACTTTAAACTCAATAAAGAAGAGAAGTGGGGTTGGTTGTATGATGTAACCTTTAATGACGATGCTCTTCATATGTTAGACAATGACGATGATAAGGCATATTTACTTGATTGGATGTGGAACAATTGGGATCTTATGAAAGAGACAAGTGTTCGTACAGTACAAAAAATGGGTTATGAGATTACTGAAGATCCAGAAAACTATAAAGATAATTGGGAGTTTGACTACTTAGTAAATGAAATCTAATAATATGGAAAACAATAAACCTGATTGGTTAAAAGCATTTGAGACAGATGCTCAAGAGTTTAATGACAGCAAGTATGTTGGTTATACCGATGGTCAAATAGCACAAATTAATGCATTGGATCAATGGAGGAAAGATAATCCAGAAGAAGTTTTAAAACAACGAGAACACGCTTGGGATAATGGTTTTAGAAACTCAGAAGTACAAAGTAAGTTAGGTATTATAGGTGGTGCTAACTCTGTTATAAGTAGACAAGAATCTGGTTTTTTTGAATCTGAAGAGTGGAGAGAATCACAATCTAAAGGTGGCAAAACACAAGGTCCTAAGAATGTAGAATCAGGACATTTGGCAAAGATACGACCTGCTGCTACTAAAGCATCACATACACATGTTACATGTCCTAAATGTGGTTTTACAGGGTCTTTAAGAAACATTAAACCAATACACTTTGATAACTGTATCAATCCAGATATAACTAATATTATTGGAAACTATATAGGACCAAACGAAGAGGTTTCAATTAAAGTGTTGGGTAAACAAATAGCTAATCATTTAGAAGTTGGTGTTGGAAGAGTAGAAACTTTGCTTAAGAGAGATTTTTTGATACCAGGTATACAAGAGAGTCGGTACCCAAAATGGAGACTAAAGTAAAAAAATAAAAATATTTTATGAAAAGTGGTTTTTTTATGAAACTATACGAATATATAAAGTATAACTTATGTAAGTTGACCTAATGATACTTACTTTAATTAAATCAAAATAAAATTATGTACAAAATCGGAGACAGAATCAAACACATTAGAAACCACGCAATCGAAACGCCAACGGATCTAATCGACACAGGAACAGTAACCTACGGACCTGTAAAAGTAGAAGGAGTAGAACACTACAGAGTTAAATGGGATAATGAACATGAACACCTAAATGAAATACCTACACCTCTACTATCATCAACCAAATACAGTTACAAATTAATCTAAAACCAAACGGGAGAGACTTAGTGTCTCTCCCTTAATTAACCTAAATAAAATAAATTAATAAAATGACAGAATCAGAAATCAATTACTTCTTAGATGGAGTAGAAACAAAACAAGGTTTAATCGAATCAATCGAAAGCCTAAGAGATGAACTAAGAAGGGCTATGGCGCCACTATTAGTACCAGTATATAAAGATACTGAAAAGGAGGATCAAAAACAAAACACAGAGTTTGATCCTAAACGAGGTGATTCTATTGCTGAAGAACAAGACTTCATCTATCAATCAGATTTAAATCAGTATGAGAAAGCAGTCCTGCTTTTTATGCACCACTATTCAACATGGCCACAATCTGTTAAAGAAATTGCAGAAGCATGTAGTATTAGTACTTCGAGTGTAAAAAGAGTTATCTCTAAAGGCATGGAGTCTGGTACAATTATGAGAGCACCTTACGAACCTGGATATATCTTAACTAAATTTAAAAATCAATAATAATGAATAAAGAAACTGAACTAACGCAAAACTGGATAGACACACTATTTAATTCAGGTGAATACACCTGTATGGGTCACAAGTTTGAGAACAAAACATTTCCAGTTAGTAAAATTGGAGAATCACATGAGTATGTTTCTATTAATCCTATGAAAAAAGGAACTACTCGTAAAGGTATCAACGTTACTAGATTTAGTAACTTCTTGTTTGAAATGGACAAGTATAATAAAAGAGAACAGGCTGAGTTAATTAAAAGAAGTGGACTACCCTATTCAACTATAGTAGATAGTGGTAATAAATCACTACACTTTATATTGGCACTAGAGGAGGACTTAGGAGAGCGCTCCTTATACACCGCATACTTTAAGGCTATTAATCATGTCTTGGCCAAATTTGGTGCTGATATAGATGACGGGTGTAAAGATCCAGGTCGATTTACTCGCAGTCCATTTGGTGTTAACACTAAACCTGAATTAGTCCAACGTAAACCAAATGTACATGATCGTGTGCAAAAAGTTGGGCATGTAAAGGGTAGAATTCGACTTAGTCAAGTAGATGAGTGGTTAGAATTAAATGGTACTAATGTACTAGAGTGGGTTGAAACACCTTATGTACGCACTGAAGGACACTCTACTACTTCAAATGCTGACATAGCACTTAAATTTGATTGGATTGAAAAGTATATTCTAAAGACACACCCTTCATATGAAGAAGGTAATTATAATTATCAATATGCTATGGCATGTGGTTTATTGCGAGCTGGTTGTACAGCAGATGAGGTGCGTCACTCGTTTATGAGTAAATGGAATCACATTCATGAGAATGATCCTATTAAAGGTGCAGTGCAAACTGTTAAACCAGGTGAAGAAATCTATGTGCCTACTATGGATGAAAGACGTGAGTACTATAAACAATTAGATGAAGCTGAACAGTTAGCATCTAATCGCGAAGGGTATAATCGTCAATCAATTGACTTAGAAAAAATAGAGGCTCGACCAGAAGACATCCATCGCTATGAGGTGGTTGGTACTGAGTATTTTAAAATTGACTCAGTGACTGATACACTAATCCCGTGGTCAAAGCCTATGTTTGAGAAACTTTATGGTGGGCGTAATATACCATCACGTTTATATGACAAGTTTGGTTATAAGCCTGACTACGTTTCTGACGTGTTTCCAAGAGATCTGGGGATAGATGGTAAGACGAGGAATCAGTTTACACGTCCAGAATGGTGCGCTCAACTGGCGGCGCTACCAGAGACTGTGGATGGGCCTCAATTCTCTACTATTTTAGCAGCACTTGAACATGGTTTTGGTGCACAATTACAATTAGCCTTAGAGTATGCTGCTATTTCTATTCAGTATCCAGAAGCTAAACTACCTAATCTATGGTTTATTGGACCAGAGAACAAAGGTAAATCTGCAGTAGTAGCCATTTTTAAATACTTGGTTGGTTTACAGAATACTAAAAAAATCAGTTGTAAAGCACTAGAGTCAGACTTTACAGATTTCTTAGGTGCATCACAATTAGTTCTTATTGAAGAAGCAGGTAATTGGAAGTCACCACAAGAGGCTATGTCAAACCTAAAGGATTGGACTACTGAGTATGATACACAATGGGTTAACCCTAAGTATGGTAAAAAGTATGAGTCTCCAATTCACTGTAAGTTTATCTTTACCTCTAATGATTGGGACAGTGCACCTGTTAGTGGTTCTGCATCCCGAATTTGGTTTGTTGAAGTAGATCAAGAGCCTAAGAATAAAGTGACTAACTATTATCAACAGATTCAAAAGGAGATGCCCCACTTTGCAAAGTACTTAATCAAACACATAGTACCTCAATTAAAGAGAGATCGTAATGGTAATTTAGATACTACTGAAAGACTTTATTTCTCACCTAAACAATATGAAACAGAGGCTAAAAAGTTTGTTAAATCCTTAAACAAGTCTCCAATATATGAAGGTATACTTGAACAAGTTAGTGACTTCTTTGAGAAGTTCCCAGACCAAGACCAGTGTTACTTTGATTTTAAAAGTATCAAAGAAGCTTGTGGTTGGAAATACAAAGGAGATCCAAATAATAAACAGATCAAATTGTGTATGAAACAGGAGTGGAATCAAGAGACTACTAACACGTTAGATAGACCAGATTCACTTCGATGGGCAGGTAATTCTGATGATCTTAGACCTACTCGAAAATCTCAATGGTATGAATTTACTCGAGACCGAGTTATTGATGATGTTCTTTTTAGCATGGAATCAGTAGATTTAGTCTGAAAAAGTAAAAAAAAGTAAAAAAGTTAAAAATATTACTATATACCAAAGATCCCCATATATTACTGTCTCTATGGTAGGGGGTAGAGACAGTAATTCTGGGGGTTCTTTAAAAGCTAACCAACTTTTTAATTTTTTTACTTTAAACAATTTACTACCCATCAGTATAATCAGTATGATACCAAAACTAGTACACCACAAACAAACTGTTTTAGACAGGATCAAACTTAAATCGGATCCTAACAACAGACATATACGTCAATGGACTGACACCCACGTGGAACCTAACAGGTTACTCAAAGACATGCAACGTGAAGGTTATATTAGAATTAAACACGAGTGGCATGGTGGTACCTGTAAGCGCATGCTAATAGGCTTAGTAGACCACATAGTAGAACCTGCAGAATTTTAAACTAAAAATAATTAAAAACAGAAAAACAGAAAAATGGGAAAACAGAAAAACAAAAAATCTAGAGAATCAAATTACTTCAAGGACACCGTGCCACCTCAACCAGTGGAGACACCCAAACCAATTCAGACACCTCAACCAACCCCACTCCCAACCCCTCTTCCAAACTCAGATATATAACTCATGAAGATAACTGTACCAAAATGGGTTACTGAAATAGAAGACGATCACCTGAGAGTTTTCTTTTGGTTCTGCGATAGAATGGCCAGACAACACGGCTGGGACCACATGTATACTTTACATATAGATGATGCAGTCAGAATCTGTGATAAAAGAAACAATGGTCTTGTAGATTGGTTGCACACCCACACCGCTCATACTAAACGTATTACTATCGGCCATATGTATGATGAGGTGGTTTGCTTTAGTTTACCAGAACCTAAGATGACGCGTAAACCTGGCGAAAGAGGCAGGACCAGAGTAGAGCAGTTTTATGAAGTCCAGTTAGAGGACCAAAGAGCACGTTACGCTTATATCTACTTATTAGGTTGTCTTAACCAGAATTTACTTGAAGATAATTCACGTAGCATTGATAGGCATAACACTAACGCATGGGGTTTAAAAGAATTCCACTTAGGTAGAGAGATTATAGGCTATATAAAAAAACCCAAGCCATGCGAAGAAGAAAGCTAAGTCAACTTTACTTTGACAACTACCACTTAGAGACACATGAGAACAGAGAGAAGTGTCAAGAGATGGTATTCGAATACTACTATGACCGTAATGATATGGACCTAGAGTTGGCAATTGAAGAGATACGAGATGACATAGCCAGACTCGTAGAACATGAGCGATACGAACGTTGCGCATTGTTAAAAGATATACTAGACCGATTTGAATAAATTCCTAACAGACAACTACGATGAGATTATGCTAATGGCAAAAAAGATCTGCAAGGGCTCTCATGAATGGGAAGATGTTGCACACTTTGCTATCGATAAGTTTATACACCATGAACATGGACAAGAGTTAGTAGATGCTGGTCGCGGTATGAATTTCCTGAGTGGTATTATGTGGCGTAGCTTTAATAGTTCAACCTCTGAATACTACGCACTCCACAGACAAAAGAACAGGATGCACTCATTGGACACCACACACTTAGAGATGCCAACAGATGAATATGACTATGATCAAGATTATGTGGTCTCAGCAATACAGGGTATTATCGAGGATATGTCCTGTGACAAAACAGACTTATGGTATCGGGCAACTCTTTTCCAGATGTGGTTAAATGAACCTAACTACTCTGAGTTAGAGAGAAGAACAGAGATACCACGTAACTCAATATCACATGCAGTTAACGAAGCCAAAAAGTACATTAAAGCCGAACTAAAACAACAAGGAATTGATTATGATATTTAACACCACACTAACTATATTAGGCATGGCTTCGGTTATGAATCTAATACACAAAGCACCACTATACCACAGATTTCTGGAAGCACTCCTTATAGACATCAAGCCCTTTAATTGCGTGATGTGTAGTACGTTTTGGGTAACGTTCGGGTTCTGCCTTATTTCAAACCCAGCGGAATCTATATTTATAGCAGGTATAGCAGCTATTGTAGCAGAAATTATAAACATTCAGATACACAAAATATGACACAACAAGATTATAACTGGTTATCAGAGAACAAGACTATACTCTATAACTCTATTAGAATGACAAGAGAACAAGGTTACAAGATCTTTGATATCTACAACACCATCTCACCAAAACAAATGAATTACACTTCATGTGGTTCATGCGTGCGTACTGTT
>Ga0206131_10006779_pt1 | contig 11647 bp, 10 predicted proteins | sample Helgoland_Spring_FD_148636 | JGI IMG/M metagenome (GOLD analysis project Ga0206131, IMG submission 148636) | Pelagic subsurface seawater microbial communities from Kabeltonne, Helgoland, North Sea - Helgoland_Spring_Bloom_20160517_1 | ecosystem: Environmental > Aquatic > Marine > Epipelagic ... | reverse complement strand
GCGAAGGAAATTATTGGCAGAACTGCAATTTTAGAGATGAGAATGGTGGATGAAGAGAGATCAGACCCAGCTACCATAGAGAAGGCGGAGAATGGGCAGCTACCTCCTGGTACTGAACTTTACTATGATCGCTCTGGGAACCCCCTTTTAGTAAAAAAAGAGGTGATATTAACTGGGGAAAGGTTAGAGGATGCTTCACCTGGCGTGGATCAAATGACAGGTCAGTCTGTTGTATATCTTGATTTAGATTCTGTAGGTACTAATATTTTTAAAGAAGTAACCCGAAAAAATATAGGCAAAAGAATCGCATTGTTGCTTATTGAAAAAAATTATACTGAAGTAATTACAGCACCCAAAATTAAGAGTGAGATTGGTGGAGGTAATGTGATGATTACTGGTATGGAAAATGCACAAGAATCAACTGATATCTCATTGCTTTTAAGAGCAGGATCACTTTCTGTACCGATGGAAATAGTAGAAGAAAGAACGGTTGGGCCAAGTATGGGTAAAGAGAATATTGCTCGCGGTGTTAATTCGACGATGTGGGGCTTTGCAGCTATCGTTATTTTGATGGTCGCCTACTACATGTTCTTTGGAGTTGTTTCAGTGATTGGCTTATCGGTAAATTTATTGTTTTTAACTGCATTATTATCTGCGCTTCAAGCTACATTAACATTACCTGGGCTTGCTGCGATTGCTATCACAATTGGTATGGCGATTGATGCTAACGTCCTAATTAACGAGCGTATAAGAGATGAGATTAGAAATGGTATGCCCCCACAAAAAAGTATAAGTCAAGGCTACGATAAAGCATGGGGGACAATCCTTGATTCAAATATTACGACTATGATTGCTGGTCTTGCCTTGTTTATGTTTGGCTCTGGCCCAATTAAAGGGTTTGCTGTAGTTCTTGTGCTTGGTATCTTAACCTCAGTATATAGTGCTATCTTTGTCTCCAGAGGGATTGTAAATTATATTTATGGAAATAAAAGAACAATTAAAAAAATCTCTATCGGAGAGATTTTCAAAGTAGAAAATAATTAAATTATGGAAATTTTTAGAGTAAAAACAGATATTCCTTTCATGAAATTTAGAAAAATTTCTGCAATTATTTCTACCTCGATATTCATTGCTTCAATTTTATTCTTGGTCACTCGAGGATTAAACTTAGGTGTCGATTTTACTGGTGGCACGCTAATGGAAGTGAGTTATCCGCAAGCAGCAAACCTTGAAGAAATTCGTTCGACACTTAAAAAAATTGATCTGCCAGAGGCACAAGTACAAAATTTCGGAACGAGTAGTGATGTTTTAATTAGACTTCCAGTAGTAGAAAATTTATCACTTGCCGACCTGTCAGAAAAAATTGCTTTAACATTAAAGGAATCAGACCCAGCATTGGAAATTGAGAGAGTCGAGTCGGTTGGCTCCCAAGTTGGTGATGAACTCTATGAAGACGGGGCCTTAGCGATACTATTTGTTGGTATAGGAATCATGCTCTATCTGTGGCTTCGATTTGAGTGGAGATTTGCTATTGCTGCAATCGTCGCTAACATGCATGATGTTGTGATAATACTTGGCTTCTTTGCATTTTTTCAATGGGAATTTAATCTCACTGTTCTAGCAGCTGTACTAGCAGTTTTAGGATACTCGGTTAATGAGTCTGTTGTTGTCTTCGATCGAGTCAGGGAGAATTTTCGCATCATGCGAAAGTCATCAGTTATTGAAGTTGTTAACAACGCAATTACAAGAACAATGTCACGGACCATAATGACGCACCTGTCTACCCAAACAGTTGTCATATGTATGTTAATTTTTGGTGGGGAAATCTTACATAACTTTTCAATTGCATTAACAATCGGGATTTTATTTGGTATCTATTCTTCAATTATGGTGGGTTGCCCTCTAGCAATCTGGCTCGGAACTAATCAATCTAATCTCGCAGTTGTCGATGTTAAAGCAGAAAAATAAACAAATTTTCCTATGGATTTTAATTTAAATTTTCAGCTTGCTCTATTAGCTATTCTTTTGGTGCTATCTGCATTTTTTGCTATTTCTGAAACTAGCTTAATGTCAGTTAATAGATATAGACTTAAACATCTCAGCAAACAAGGTAATGTCGGAGCAAAGCTGGCCATAAAGCTTCTTAACGAAACTGATAAGTTACTTAGTGTAATTTTACTCTGTAATAACTTTGCAAATGCAGCAGCAGCAGCACTTGTTACACTGATTGTTGTTGAATTTTTTGGTACGCAAGAAAGTATAATCTTTATTGGAACAATCATTACTACATTTATGATTGTCATTTTTAGTGAAATTTCTCCAAAGGTAATTGGAGCAGCCCACCCGGAAAAGTTAGCCCCTTATTGTAGTTTCATACTCTATCCTCTCTTAAAAGTTTTTTATCCCATCGTTTTATTTTTGAATTTTTTTGTTCTTGGGTTTTTAAAGCTCGTAAACATCAAAACAAATTTTAATCAAAAAGACTTGATTAATATGGATGAGTTAAAAAGCATCATTAGTGAATCTGGTACATTTATTCCTCAAAAAAATAAATCAATTTTCTTAAATTTAATAGATTTAAATAAAGTAACAATTGATGAGGTGATGATGCCACATACAAACGTAGAATCTGTTTTCCTTAAACAACCTATAGACGAAATACTTGAAAAAGTCATAAATTCTAATTATCGGCAAATGGTAGTCAAAGCTAATGATGAAATTATTGGTGTAATTGATTCAAAAAAATTACTAAAGCTGGTAGTTAAAGAACAAAATGGTGAAATTACACATGAATCCTTAAAAGAATTAATAGAGCCCCCTTATTTTATCCCCTCGGGAACTACTATTTATAAGCAAATTCAATATTTTCAAGATAACCAAGAGAAAAAAGGATTTATAGTAAATGAGTTTGGTGATTTCTTAGGCTTGGTCTCTTTAGAGGACTTGCTTGAGGAAATTATCGGAGAATTTAATAAAGATATACCCTCCAAACTCTCAAAAATTGTAAGTGAAGATGATGGATGGATTGTTGATGGTGCAATCTCAATTAGAGATCTTAATAAAAAACTGAACCTTAAGCTGCCCACTAGTGGTCCTATAACATTAAGCGGACAAATTATTGAATTTTTGGAAAATATTCCAGAAACCAATACAAGCTTTAAAATGCATAAAACAAAATTTGAGATCATTAATATATATGAACAGACTATTAAAAAAATTAAGATTTATAAATAGTAATTAAAATAATTGTATGAATATTAAACCAGACCAACTTGAAGACACCATAGTAAAAGAATCTCAAGTTAAACCGAAACTTCCTAAGAATTATAAAGTCATACTACTAAATGATGATTACACTCCTATGGAATTCGTAGTCGATGTCATTCAAAAAGTTTTTAAAAAGTCACATGATGAAGCAACAAAAATAATGCTTCAAATACATACTGAAGGCATAGGCATATGTGGTGTTTTTCCGTTAGAAATTGCAGAGACTAAAATGAATCAAGTACTAAATTTATCAAAAGAGTCCCAGCACCCCTTGCAATGTATTATAGAAAAGATATAGTTAAATTATGATTGCACAAGAATTAGAAGTTAGTTTACACATGGCATTTATGGATGCTCGACAGAAACGTCATGAATTAATTACTGTCGAACATTTGTTGCTGGCTATGTTAGATAATCCATCTGCCTCAGAGGTACTAAACTCTTGTGGCGCCAATCTTGACAAACTCAGAGAGGATGTTGTTGGTCATATTGAAGAACATACACCAAAGGTTGGAGGAAAAGATGATGTAGATACTCAACCAACTTTGGGTTTTCAAAGGGTAATTCAAAGAGCGATGTTGCATGTCCAATCATCTGGGAAAAAAGAGGTTACGGGTGCAAACGTTTTGGTTGCTATCTTTGGTGAAAAAGACTCTCACGCAGTTTACTTTCTTCACCAACAAGGAATCGCTAGACTGGATGTTGTTAATTTTATCGCTCATGGTATTGCCAAGACGACTGAAAATAATCAAAAAGAACAGGCTCAAGAAACAACTGGAACTGATACCAAAACAAGTAAAGGGTTAGAAACTTATGCAGTAAATTTAAACAAGCTTGTTAGTGAAGGTAAAATTGATCCATTAATTGGTAGAGAAGCCGAAGTTGAAAGAGTTGTTCAAATTCTGTGTAGACGAAGAAAAAATAATCCACTTCTTGTTGGTGAGGCGGGTGTGGGAAAAACTGCAATTGCAGAGGGTTTAGCCAAAAAAATTGTAGATAAAAATATTCCAGCGGTTTTAGAAAACATGACTATATATTCACTTGATCTTGGTGCGCTTATTGCTGGCACCAAATATCGAGGGGATTTTGAGCAAAGACTTAAAACTGTCATAAAACAGCTTGGAGAGCAGAAAAATTCTATCTTATTCATTGATGAAATACATACAATTATTGGTGCAGGATCTGCAAGTGGGGGAACACTAGATGCATCAAATATTTTAAAACCTGCCTTAGCAAGAGGAAATGTTAAATGCATTGGGGCAACAACCTATCAAGAATTTAGATCGGTCTTTGAAAAAGATCACGCATTGACGAGAAGGTTTCAAAAAATAGATGTCGAAGAACCGACAGTAAAAAATACCATAGAAATTCTCAAGGGCTTAAAAACTCATTTCGAAAGTCATCATAATGTTAAGTTTACTAATAATGCATTAATAAGTGCGGCTGAATTATCTGCAAAATTTTTAAATGACAGACGCCTGCCTGACAAAGCAATTGATATTATTGATGAAGCAGGTGCGGCGCAAAGAATTCTGCCTAAGTCAAAACAAAAAAAGAATATTGGTTCAAAAGAAATTGAAGACGTAATCGCTAAAATTGCACGAATACCAGCTAAAAACATAAATAAAGATGACAGAAGCTCTTTGAGAAATCTTGAAAGAGATTTAAAAGCAGTTATATTTGGTCAAGACAAAGCTATTGAAACACTATCTAATGCAATAAAAATGTCACGAAGTGGAATTGGCCCAATAGATAGACCAATTGGTAGTTTTCTATTTAGTGGTCCAACCGGTGTTGGTAAAACTGAGGTAGCAAGGCAGCTAGCATATACACTTGGTATAGAGCTTATTAGAATTGATATGAGTGAATATATGGAGCGTCATTCTGTTTCTAAGTTGATAGGAGCTCCCCCAGGTTATGTTGGTTACGACCAAGGTGGAATCCTAACAGAACAAATTAATAAAAATCCTTACTCTGTTTTATTGCTTGATGAGATTGAGAAAGCTAACCCTGATATTTTTAATATTCTCCTCCAAGTTATGGATAACGGTATGTTAACTGATAGTAATGGTCGTAAGACTGATTTCAGGAATGTGACAGTCATTATGACTACTAATGCTGGTGCAGAAGCTTTATCGAAATCAAATTTTGGCTTTACACAAACAAAAGAAAATGGAGATGAGAATAGTGAGATTAAAAAAGTCTTCTCACCGGAATTCAGAAATAGATTGGATGCAACAGTTTCATTTTCTTCTTTAGATAATGAAATTATTTTGAAAGTTGTCGATAAGTTTTTAATTCAATTAGAGACTCAATTACATGATAAAAAAGTTGATGCTTCATTCACTCAAGATTTAAAAAATTATCTCGCAAAGTCAGGTTTTGACGAACAAATGGGTGCGAGGCCCATGGCTAGACTTATTCAAGACACAATTAGAAAGGCACTTGCTGATGAGCTTCTATTTGGTCGATTAGTTAACGGTGGTGAGGTTGAAATTGATATTGATAATAAGGAAAAAATTGTTCTTAATATCAAGGTTGATGAAAAGGCTTCTGTTTAAGTTTCTGGCTTCTTCATTATCTTAATAAATAAATCTGAGCCACTTATTCTCTCCACCCAATTTTTTAAGTTAATATAAGAAGCTTCCTCAAACCACTTCAGATCTACGTTAAAAAATTGTCTTATAAATGGAAAAATAGCCATATCTAAATAACCAAACTTATTTGATAATAAATATTCCTGCTTCTCAAGTCTTTCATCAATATTTTTTAAATAAGCCTCACACTCTTTTCTGTATCTTATCTTTAAAGATAGTTCCTTATTACTTGTATATTTATATAGGTCTAATTTATTTTTAAATTCCCCATCATTAATTTTTATCATGCTTTTAATTATTGCCAAATCATGAGGGTTTATTTTTATAGAGTTATTATTTTGTTGTTTCATTGCCCAATTCATAATATCTATACTTTCATCTAGAATTAATTCCTTGCATACAAAAACTGGAACCGTCCCCTTAGGGCTAATCTCAATCATTTGTTTTGGTTTATCTTTAAGAGATATCTCATAAATATCAAAGTCTATGCCACATGACAATAGTGCCATCCTTGCTCTCATAGCATATGGACATCTTCGGTAAGAAAATAATAAAGGTTTTTCCTCTCTTGTTTTATCTAGTTGCCTTACATAATTCATTGACAAGCTCATGCCCTCTGAATATAAGTCCCGTATAAATTTGAATCAATGATGCCCCATTTTTTATTTTTTCAATGCCATCATCTGCAGTTATTATCCCACCTACTCCAATAATTGGTATTTTTCCATTTAGACATTTGTTAAGATATTTAATAACATTTGTAGATTTTTTATTTAACGGGGCTCCTGATAGCCCTCCCTCTTCCATAGAATATTTAGAGTTCAAGATAGCTCTTCTATCAATTGTTGTATTGGTTGCAATAACACCATCCACTTTATATTTTAGAAGCAAATTTGCTATCGACTTTAATTGCTTACTTGAGTTATCTGGAGAAATCTTAACAACAAAAGGGACTAATTTTTTAAATTTTTTATGTAGTTTTTTTTGCTCATTCTTTAATGATTTTAATAATGTTTCAAGGTATTTTTCACTTTGCAAATGACGTAAATTTTTCGTATTTGGTGATGACACATTTATCGCAATATATCCTGCATAGCGATATGCCTTCCTGAAACAAATTAAATAATCCTGAACTGCTCTTTCTATAGGTGTGTCAAAATTTTTTCCGATATTAATACCCAAGACACCTTTAAACTTTGCTTTTTTAATATTTTTAATAAATTGGTCAATGCCTACATTATTAAAACCAAATCTATTGATAATGCCTTTCTCCTTAATCAATCTAAATGATCGTGGCCTAGTATTCCCTGGCTGACTTCTGGGTGTAACAGTCCCTACCTCAATAAATCCAAATCCCAGTTTTGCAAGGGGGGTTATGTACTCCGCATTTTTATCTAACCCTGCTGCAAGCCCGACCCTATTTGGAAATTTTAGTCCCATTATCATTATTGGTTTGGAAGTTATCCTTTTCCTTCTTATCAACCCAAAAAAACAGGCGAGCTTCAAGCCTTTCATTGATATGTGGTGGGCTATTTCAGGGTTTAACAAAAACAAAAAGGATCTAATAAATCTATACATATTTTTTTAATATTCTTATGTTGAAATCCATTCTAGCCCTAAATCTTGATCAATTACACCGACATTTGAATTATGTTTATCTACTATCTGAAATATCATTTTCTTCACAAGCTCTATTTTATTATTTTTTTCACTTAGATGAGCAGCGACAACCCACCTTAATTCTGAGTGGCTTATAGATGACAAAAGCTTTAACGATTCTTTATTATCAAGATGTCCATACTCTCCATTAATTCTTTTTTTTAATGAGGCAGGGTAATCAGAATCCTTAAGCATCTCCTCGTCATGATTAAATTCAAGCACCAAAAGATTTATCTTAAATAACTTTTGTACAACATGTTTTGTAATCTTTCCTAAGTCAGTCATGATTGCGATACTTTTGTCCATACAATCAAATCTATATTGAAGGGGTTCTCTGGCATCATGAGGGACTGGCATAGGAGAAACTGAGATATCATCAATCATGAATGAATCAAAGTTATTGATTAATTCAAATTTTATTTTGTATCCATCATTAATTTTTTTATGACTCATTTGATAGGTGCCGTGACTTAAGTAAATTGGTATTTGAAACTTGTTAGCAAGCCTAAATGCCCCCTTAACGTGGTCCTCATGCTCGTGGGTTAGCAATAACGCGGTAATTTTACTTGGGTTTAGTTTAAATCTTTCTAGTCTGTCAATTGTTTCTTTCAAACCGAAGCCGCAGTCAACCATTAATACTGTTTGATTATTTTTAACAATAAATGAATTCCCCGAACTGCCGCTACCTAGTGAGCAAAACTCCATTTATTTTAAATAATCATAAAGAATATTTAAGATTGAATCTGCCGTTGGTGAGTTATTTTTTGTGCCATCTGGGTTCTCGATTGTGACGTATGTCTCACTATCTGATTCATTTAATTTTATTAGATAACTTTTAGCTTCAGGTTCCTTGTCACATTCATCACTAAACATACAATCTAAATCAAATTTATATGCAGCCCCTTCATTTTTATTTGCACCGCCCTTGTTAACAGCTCTTGCGGCATCAACATCTAATACCTCTTCATCTTCTTTCTTCTTGCCTCTTCTACCTTTATTTCTTATATCTCCATCTTTAGCGCCCGTTTCTTCCTGAGCCATTTCTTCTGCTTCAGCTTCATCATCACTCCAAAAGTCAATTGAATCTATCCATCCTTCTTCCTCTTTCGCTTTTTTATCTGCTTCTCCAATATCTAAATCTGTATAGGTAACATAATAAAGCCCTTTACTTCTATCTCTATCCTCTGTTAAAAACCCTATCATATCTAACGCGATAGAAACTCTCCTCCAAGAACGGTCAAAAGGTTCATAAAGTTCAATGGAAGTACCATTATTATTTATCAACTTTGCTTTAACGATAACTTGAGGTTTTTCAACTGTTTTTTTAGCTTCTAAATCTTGCATTCCCAAGAAGACTAATAATCTACGCATAATCTCTGCATTAATCTGAACATCAACTTCTTTTAACTCCGTATCTCCAGACGGAACAGGTTCTTTTGGGTCATCAAATGATTTATATTCAGGAATGGCCAAATCTCTGCTGGGAACATATGTTCCCTGTTGTGCACGTGCAATTGCTTTCTGGGCTTCAGTATTCATCCCGTCTCTATTACGGTGAGATATAAATATTTCAGTTGAATTAGTCTGAGAACCTTTTTCAAGTCTTGTCCTAAACTTTGTTTTTTCGTCGTCCCCTGAAAGTCCATCAAGCCATGAATCAAATGTATCACCAATGCCCAATTCTTCTTCAATGTTTTCAGGTGAAGTCCACTCAGTTTCCATGATTCCTAGCCTACGGTTCACCTTTTTCATATTAAATCCTTGCTCATACCAAAAATCTTCCAAATGAGGCCAAATTTTATCAGGACTTTTATTCACAATAAGCCATCTAAAGTTTCCAGACTTTACCAATTTAATTCCATCTGGATCATTTAAGAGCTCAACTTTTTCTATTTTTCTATTTTTTTGATTTTCAAAATCTGTATAAGAAGTAGCTGCTCCCGGTACATTGTATGTATCTGAGGTTTCATATTCAGATAAGTCGGGTGGTAATTGGAGCTTTTCTGCTTTTGATGAATTTACATAATCTGGCGCCGTTACCTCATTAAACTTATCTGTTAGGGGCTTAAAAGAGCATGAACATAAAATTAAAGCTAAAATTGGCAAGCCAATAAGCTTCTTCATAAAGATGCCTCGTAAGCTGTAATTATTTTTTGATGATATTTTTCATCAAGGGTGACTAATGGAAGTCTAATTTTTGAATTTATTTTTCCTAGATAACTTAGCAACCACTTAACAGGAATGGGGTTCGATTCAACAAACATGGCGTTATGTAACAGCTCTAATTTTTTGTTGATTTTTTTTGCATCCTCATACTTTTGGTTAAGCATGTTTTTACAAACATCATGCATTAAATCAGGTCGGACATTTGCTGTAACCGAAATTGTTCCTTTACCTCCGTGCCTCATATATTCTAAAAAAGTTGTGTCATCACCGCTGAGAAATAAAAAATCTTTATCTACATTTTTTTTTAAGTCATCTATTCTATCAATCTCTCCAGTTGCATCTTTTATGCCAATAATATTTTTAAGAAGACTCAATTCTGTGACAGTTTTGTTATCAATATCTACACCTGTTCGACATGGCACATTATATAAAATTTGTGGAATATCGACACTGTCATTAATAGCCTTAAAGTGCTCATACATCCCTCTTTGGTTAGGCTTATTATAATATGGTGTGATTAGCAAACACGCATCAGCGCCCAGTTCTTTTGATTTTTTTGTTAAAAATATTGCTTCTTTAGTTGAATTTGCACCTGAACCCGCGATAACAGGAATTTTACCATCGATATGTTTGACTGCTTCTTTAATAAGATATGTATGTTCGTCAACATCAATCGTCGGAGCTTCGCCACTTGTTCCTACAACAACAACACCATCACTTTTACATTCTATATGAAAGTCTAAAAGCCCTTTAAAGCTTTTAATGTCCAATGATCCATCTGAGTTCATCGGTGTAACAATCGCTACCATACTTCCTTGAAACATAATTTTCCTAAATCAATTTTATAAAGTTTTTGTAATAAAACTAAAATAAACGTATTCAATGCATCCGAAAAATAGTACCTGGTGCAATTATAATCATTTTGGCTCTTAAATTATAGTTGAAAATTATTTTTCAACGAAAGCGTGTTCAATTACATAATCACCTGGCTCCCCAATGCGTGGTGATACTTTAAAATTCATTGAGTCTAAAAGATCTTGTGTGTCTTTTAGCATTTCTGGGCTACCGCATATCATCGCCCTATCATCTGCTGGATTCATTTTTTCTAGTCCGATATCTTTGAATAATTTACCTGATTTAATTAAGTCAGTTAATCTACCCTCGTTTTTGAATGCTTCCCGGGTAACCGTTGGGTAATAAATTAATTTATTTTTGACTTCGTCACCAAAGAATTCATTTTTAGGTAATTCATTTTCTATAAAATCTTTATAAGCTAGATCATCGACTTTTCTCACTCCATGGACCAAGATAACTTTTTCAAATCTATCGTAAACCTCAATGTCCTGAATCAGACTCATATATGGTGCAAGTCCTGTACCTGTTGAAAATAAGTAAAGATTTTTTGCAGGCTTGAGATCATGAATGACAAGTGTTCCCGTTGGTTTTCTGCTAACAAGAAGCTCATCGCCTACTTTGATATGTTGAAGCCTTGAGGTTAGTGGGCCGTCTTGTACCTTTATACTTAAAAACTCAAGGTGTTCATCGTAATTTGGGCTAGCAACACTATAAGCGCGAGCTAAAGGCCTTCCATCAACCTCAAGACCGATCATTACAAATTGTCCATTTTCAAATCTCAATCCATCTTGACGAGTTGTTTTAAAACTAAACAAAGTATCATTCCAGTGATTAACACTTAAAACTTTTTCTGTTGAATATTTACTGTTATTGCTCATTTATTAATTACTTTCATTAAATTTTTTAAGTTAACTATTCTTTAATTAATTTATTAATTTCTGGAATTGCATCAAATAAATCAGCAACTAAGCCATAATCTGCAAATTGAAAAATAGTTGCATCAGGGTCATTATTAATTGCAACGACAACCTTACTGTCTTTCATTCCATAAATATGTTGATTTGCTCCAGAGACGCCTACTGCCATATATAATTCAGGCGCTA
>Ga0206131_10006776_pt1 | contig 11649 bp, 8 predicted proteins | sample Helgoland_Spring_FD_148636 | JGI IMG/M metagenome (GOLD analysis project Ga0206131, IMG submission 148636) | Pelagic subsurface seawater microbial communities from Kabeltonne, Helgoland, North Sea - Helgoland_Spring_Bloom_20160517_1 | ecosystem: Environmental > Aquatic > Marine > Epipelagic ... | reverse complement strand
AAAAATAAAATGGACGAAAAAACTAGAAGGACCCATAATGGGTAAAGTGAAACAGATAGATGTTTATAGTAATAATAAATGGCAAATGTTATTCAACACCTCTTCTAAAATTCATTTAGTTGATATTAACGGGAATGAAGTGAAAGGATTTCCAGTTGAACTCAAAGCACCGGCAACTAATACAGTTGCGGTAATGGATTATGAAAGAAACAAGCAATATAGAGTGCTCGTGGCATGCTCGGATAGGAAAGTTTACAATTACAATCAAGAAGGGAAAATAATAGAGGGCTGGAACTGTGATTTGACAGAGGACTTAGTTGTTAATGAACTGCAACACTTCGTTTCAGAGAATAAAGACTATATTCTGTTTACAGATGTTTCAGGGACTATTTATATGTTAGATAGAAGGGGTGGCAAGAGGGTAGAGCTAAGTCAAAAAGTAAATACGAACTTGCATACATTAATTCAATTTGAAAAAGGGTTCACTTTTACTACTTCTAAATTGACTTACAAAGACAGTAATACAATATGTAAAATTGAATTTAACGATACTAAATCATGTTTCATGTTAGATAGTTCACATGCGGATTTTGATTTGTCCATAGTTGACTTAGATGGGAATAATTTATCTGATTATGTTGTGAATTATTTAAATCGAGTTGAAATATATGGCCCCGATAAAAAGCTATCTTTTTTTGAAACTTTTGATTTTAATATTAATCATCAATTAAAGGTTGTTGGCGATAACCTAAAGTTTTTACTCGTAGAAAATCAGGATGAAATTTATTTGTATTCCAGTAACTTCACCCCAATTCCAGACTTTCCTGTTTTAGGAAGCATGCATACAGCTATTGGTGATATTAACAAAGACGGTCGGATTAATGTTGTAACGATTTCTTCTTCTAACGAATTGAAGGTTTATTCCATTGAAGGTTTGGGGGCATTGTAATCGTTTTGTAATTACTGTAATAAATTAAAGTCAATCCGTAAATCCTATTCAGTTTGAGGCTATCTTTGTTTCGTAATACGATTCGAGATGAAGACAATAGCAGAAATACGAAATGATTTTCCAATTCTTAAGGCTGAAGTTAGAGGTAAGGACTTGGTGTATCTTGACAATGGTGCTACGGCACAAAAACCATCGCTGGTTATTGATGCGATTAATACGTATTACAAAGATTATAACAGTAATATTCACCGTGGAGTTCATCATTTAAGTCAAGTTGCCACAACAGCTTATGAAGAGGCAAGGGAGAAGTTACGAGGTTTTATAAATTCTCCTAAATTAGAAGAAGTGATTTTCACAAAGGGCACAACCGACAGTATTAATTTAGTGGCATCGTGTTTTGGTCGTAATTCTTTAAATAAAGGAGATGAAGTTATTATATCTGCCATGGAACACCATAGTAATATTGTCCCATGGCAAATGATTTGCGATGAACGAGAAGCTGTTTTAAAGGTTATTCCAATAAATAATAACGGAGAGTTATTAATGGATGAGTATAAAAAACTGCTTTCTGATAAAACGAAATTAGTTGCTGTCATACATATATCAAACACATTAGGCACAATTAATCCCGTCAAAGAGATAATTGATTTGGCACATCAAAAGGGGGCTTTAGTTTTATTAGATGGAGCACAAGCTGTTCCGCACATTAAAGTTGATGTGCAAGACTTGGATTGTGATTTCTATACTTTTTCTGGTCACAAAATGTTTGGCCCAACAGGTGTTGGGGTTTTATATGGGAAATCAGAATATTTAAATGATATGCCACCTTATCAAGGAGGTGGAGATATGATTAAAGAGGTTACATTCGAGAAAACTACGTATAATTGTTTGCCGCATAAGTTTGAAGCAGGAACACCGAATATTGTGGGAGGAATTGGGTTAGGTGTTGCGGTAGATTATATGCAAGAGGTAGGGATTGATTTAATTCACACGAGAGAAGAAGAGTTATTGGCTTATGCAACTGAAAAAATACTAAAGATAGAGGGTGTTAGGATAATTGGAGAAGCGGAACGCAAAGCTAGTGTCTTATCATTTGTAATAGATGGGTTGCATCCATTTGATATAGGAACTTTATTAGATCAATTGGGGATTGCTGTAAGAACAGGCCACCATTGTACGCAGCCACTTATGACCTTTTTTGAAATTCCAGGAACGATTAGAGCATCATTTGCATTTTACAATACAAAAGAAGAAGTTGATCAATTAATCAGTGGCTTGGAACGAGCTTTGTCTATGCTCAGATAGCTGTTCTTTTTCAACTGATATTTTATTTTTGGATATTCACGGGTTAATTTTATTAACAGAACAATATCTATCATTGTGTGCGCAAGCATAGCAGAGGTTAGTCCATAAAGTTGATACAAATAGCCAATAACTACTATAGCTAAGGTCATGTAAGTGCCATAGAAGCTAATTCTCCAGTCGAGGGGGTTTAGGTAGCCATGAATAGCTACAAATCCTACCGCAGTAATCCAAATGCCAAAATATGATTGTAATATACCTCTGAATAATATTTCTTCACCAACACCTGCACAAATACTAACGATGATAATGGTTCCAATATTCATCCTTAACGATCCGATAATATCTTGGTATTTGTCACGAATAGGTTCAAGAATTTTGAGCTTAATAATTCGCCAGGCTATTAGTCCTGCAAAAATCCCATAAATTAAGCCAATTAATAGTTCATATAGAATTCCTTTTTTAGAAATGAAAATGTCCCAAAATGATTCAGATGAAAAAAAGTAATTTATCACAAATGCTGCTAGTGGAAATCCAATAATTGTAAATAAACCTAATACTATTATTTTTTTATTTCCCATTTAGAGATGTCGTTGGGCATAAAAAAAGCGACCCATAAAGTCGCTCAAATACCGATAAATGGGGCTTAGCCTTTACCAAAATTATCTTTATCGTGGTCTTCATCATTGTCTGTGTCAGTAATGTTACCGTCAGAATCATGATCTTCGTCATTATCTGTGTCGGTGATACCAGCCTCATTGTCTATTATGTCAATATCACCTTCTCCACTTTTTAAAAGAAATATATCATCATTACCACTTTCCTTATCACCTGAATTGGTCAAAGGCTCTAAAGGGGCAAGTTTATTACAGCTACTTGCGGAAACAAGTAAAAATGCAATTAATAATATATTGAAACAGCTTTTCATGATACTTCTACTAAACCAAAAATACAAAATAAAGTTTAATAAAACAAAAATAAGTACGCTAAATACTTGAAATATTGGATTAATGACTATTTATTATTGCCTATTGTAATGACAACGCGTGTTCCATAAGCTTTATTGTTCTTGTCGTTTATTTGGAATGGCCCGACTATTTTAATGTTTTTATTCGCAATTTCCTTAAGTATTTCTAGTCTTCCAGCAGCAAGCTCCATTCCTTTGGGAATGTGTGAGTGCTCATTTTTTTGTGCTAAACTATTGTCAATTCCTATTCCATTATCCTCAATTATGAATGCAATTTCATTCTGTTGATTGCGTTTAATATCAATATTAATTTTCCCGGGTTTTTCCATTGGAAGAATCCCATGCCAAATACTATTTTCAACAAATGGTTGTAAAAACATGGGAGGAATTAAAACAGTGTCAATATCAATGTCTTGTCCAATTTTGATTTTGTATTCAAATTTATTTTGGAATCGCATATGTTCCAAAGTGATATACAATGCAAGTCTTTCTAATTCGTCGGTTAAAGGAACCAGACTTTTGCCTGAGCTGGAACTGTCTAAGTTTTTCCGAATGAGTTTAGCGAAGCTTGTTAAATATTTATTTGCAGATAATTTATCCTGCGTATTAATATAATATTGAATGGAATTTAAAGCATTAAAGATAAAATGTCTATTCATACTAGCGTTTAAACTTTGTTGTTCGAGAGCCAATAACTTTGATTTATATACCAACTTCTCTGTTATTCTTTTTTGCTTACTAATATTTGCTCTCCATCTCCATACCCCGTAAAAGAGACTGATAAGAGCGATTCCAGCGACTAAAAAGAACCACCATGATAAATAATAGGGCTTGTTAATTATAAATGAAAATTGAGCAGGTTTGCTCCAATTTTTACCATCAATTGATGCGATAACTTCAAAAGTATAATCACCATAAGGTAAGTTTGCATAAGTAAAAGATTGTTGAGTAATAACGGGTGACCAGCCTGTGTCGAATCCATTTAGCTTAAACTTATATCGCAGTTCCTCAGGTCTGGAAATACTTATCGCTTTATAAAAAAAGGTGAAGTAATTTTTTTTATGACCTACTTCTAAGTTAGCAGGTAGCAAACTATAGCTGTCAATGTCATCAGTAATTGCACTCCAATCGGTGGGTTTTAAAAATAATTGCACATCTTCTATTCTAATTTTAGGAATAGGGCTAATTTCTTCCGAATGGTTTTCTTTCCGAATATACCTTAAAAGACCTTTCCCTGTGCCCATCCATATATAACCATCTGAATCCTGAAAGCCGGCATTTAAATTTGTTTCAGGGCTTTTTAAGCCGTCAGATGTAGTGTAATGAGATATTCCTTTTATTCCTTTAAAACTATAGATAGAAAGGTCGATTTCAAAAACTCCGAAATTGGTCCCTATCCATAAGTATTGATCATCTTCTGTAGTAAGGAAATTAATGTAATTAGCACTAAAAGAACTATGCAGTTTTATGTTTAGAACAGACTTCCCGTCAAAATAAAACAATCCATTTCCAGTTCCGATGAAAATCCCCTCTTTCCATTTTTTTAAGCAATATACGATGTTCCCGTCTAAAGCCTCATTATTTTCCCACTGGGAGAATCCTTTTTCATTTGAAGTAAAAACCCCATTGGAGGTGCCCAGCCAGATCGTGTTTTTATATTCCGCAATTGCACGAATATTTTTAGTTTCTAAACCGGAAGAATTTGTATAAGTTGTTGTGTCGCTATCAACTATTTTAGTTACCCCTTTTGCGGTTCCAATCCAAATACGGTTTTTAGAGTCTTCAAATAAAGAAGTGATTTTATTCGAAGGCAACCATTCTGTGTTATGGAATACTTCGAATTTACCCTGATTTCGTTTGATTAATCCCCCGGATGATCCAAACCATAGTTGGTTTTTAGAGTCTACCATGCTAGACCAAATTGTGTTGTTGGTTAAGTTTGAATTTAAAGAGTGATAATTGGTAAATACACGGTCCTTATACTTTGTAATCCCATCTCCATAAGTAGAAAACCAGTAGGCTTTATCATTGTCTTGAACAATAGACATAACACTTGCTAATCCATTTTTGTTACTAAAGTTTACAAATTCATTTCCTGAAAACCGAAATGCCCCCGAACCATCCGTTCCCAGCCAAATGTTTCCTTCATTGTCTTGGGATACAACTTTTATATTTTCATTCTCAAGTCCATTTTCATTATTGAAAATTGTCGGTATTCCGTCTTCTAATACAGTTAATCCGGTTTTACTACTTAGCCAGATATTGTCATTTTTGTCAATAAAGAGTGAGCGAACCAAATCGCTATCGATACCAAATAAATGATTGTAATTTTTAAAAGATTCTAGATTATACTCATATACACCATCATTATAGGTTGTTATCCATATATGGCTTTTGGAATCTTCTCCAATGTCACTAATGTTGTTTGTTGAATTCGGAATCTTTAAAGCTGTCCATTTATTGTTTAAATAATAACCTAAATAACCTTTAGACGCCATCCATAGCTTGCTCTTAGAGTCAATAAATAAACTCCTAATGTTTAAATGTTCTGTAGGTACATGTAAAGTATAGTCTTTTAAGTCCGGAACATTATCTGTCAGTTTTATTTGAAGAACCCCTTTGTCCTTTACCCCGAGCCATAAAAACTGTGAGTCGATTACAATGGCTGTAATATTATTATTTTCTGTTAATTCACCGAGATGGTAGGTTTGAACTTGCTTCTCTTTAATTCTTGTAATCCCATGTTGAGTTGCAATCCAAATAAAACCGTGTTTGGATATTATTTTCGAAACAAGGTTGTCATTAAGGCCATTTTCGGTAGAATAGTTTGTGAAATGTTTCCCATCAAAACGACATGCACCGCCTGCTGTTCCAAACCATACGTTTCCTTGGTCATCAGAGCAAATATCAAATACTTGCGTTTGTGAAAGCCCTTCTTCAACAGAAAAAGGAATGAAACTATATTGTTGCCCAATTCCAGGTTTGATCATCAATAAAGTGATGACAATAAAAGCTAAATATGGAAATTTTTTGCTCCGCAAGGGAAATATAATTAATAACTAGAATAGTAATTACCGAATTCCTAATACAAAACTAAGGTAATATTATCACTAAGATTAAGACGATGTAATGCTAAAAAGTATTTATTCGAGACAAGAAATTAGACATCTTACGTCTTGCTATGGGCACGTTAATTCCGTTTGTAAGTATCGCCATGTTCCCTTCAGATCGCGAGAACTCTTTTAGATGATGTTCTACATTTATTATATGAGACTTGTGTGTTCTGAAGAATACTTCTTGATTTAAGTTTTCTTCGTATACCTTAATGTTTTTGCTGCTTAAGTGGCGACTACCATCAATTAAATAGATCATTGTATAGTTGTCGCTAGCCTCCAAATGGATGATGTCAGTATTTCTGATTATTACATAACCATCTCTGGTAGGAATACTTATTCGGTCATTTTTACCTTCCATTGCTTCATCTACCAATTCAGATAATTCAGCTGGTGTTCTTTGCTCATTGCTTCCGTGCACTTTTAGAACCTTCTGTACGGCTTTCTGCAAGTCATCGATGCTAATTGGTTTCTCTAAATAGTCAATTGCATTTTCTTTAAATGCTTTCAAAGCATATTCATTGTATGCGGTTGTAAACACTACCGAAAAATCTCTATTTTCGTATGATTTCAATAAGGAGAACCCATCTTCTTTTGGCATTGCAATATCTAAAAACACTACATCCGGCTTTTCTTTTTCAATTATTATTCGTGCTTCTTCAGCTGATTCAACCAGTCCGACAATTTTTAATTCTGGACAAAATTCATCAATTAAAATTTTCAGGTTATTTCTTGCGTTGAATTCATCATCAACAATTAGCGCTTTTAAAGTCATAACGTATGGTGTTAGGTGTGTGGATTCTTTCCGATAACTATACCAAACTTAAAGAAAGGTTTAATATTATGTTGCGCCATGTAGTCAACTGCAGTTCTCACTGATTAACCTGCTATATTCGTTGATTAAACAGTAATACTAGGAATTAAATATTCTTAATTCTTTCAATAAAACCATTGACTTTTGAGCGACTGATTGAAATTGCATCACCATTATTCATTATAGCAAAATTTCCATCTTGATTAGAATATTCAGAAAGAAAATCTAGATTAATGATATCGGATTTATGAACTCTAAAGAATTTGGAGGTATCTAAAAGGTTTTCATAAATTTTTAAAGTTCTTGTATCGAGGTATGTGCTTTCGTCAGTGAAAAATAGCTTCGAACAATTTCCTTCTGCATGCAACCGGACTATTGTACTGTCTTCAATTATTTTAATTCCTTTAGAATGGTTGATGGTAATTTTTGAAGATTTTGAGGCAGAAAGATTGGCGGTTAATTGTTCCAATCTTTTAAAATAATCAGCGTTTTGTTCAGAACTCGCTTCAATGACTGTCTTGTTTGCTTTGGTTTTTTCGACAGCACTAATTAATTCGTCAATGTCTACTGGTTTGAGTATATAGTGAATAGCATTCGCATTAAAAGCTTTTATTGCATAGTCTTTAAACGCCGTTACAAATATTACTTGAAATGTTTTGTTGGGTATTGCATCTAGTAATTCAAAACCTTCAGCTCCAGAGGGCATTCTAATGTCCAAGAAAATAACATCTGGATTAGTTTTTTTTATGACTTCAATAGCTTCTATCTTTCCGCAAGCTTCTCCAACCACTTCTAAATCTTTACAAAATTCAGTAATGAGCAATTTCAAATTCTCTCTTGCATGTGACTCATCGTCAATTACTAACGCTTTTATTTTGTGTAAGGATTTAGTCATTAAGTCGTGAAGGTAATTAATCTCACCGTAAAATTGAAATTACTGACCACCTGATAATTAATTCAGCCTAATAAACAAAAAAAGCCTTAGCAGGCCTCTCTTTATTAGTATATTAGCATCTATAAGATTGCAAGAGTTGATTTTAAGGTTACACTCAATACAATAATTATGAAAAGAATTTTTACGTTACTTCTGATACTTCCTATTTTAACTTTAGCACAATCACCAATCTACGATAGCCTAGATATTAATAATATAAATGCAAGATTTTACTCTGCTGGGATGCTATTTACCGATACTACATCATATGGGGCGAAGTATGAGTACCCTAAAGGAACGGGTCATTCTACAATATATTCAGCTGGATTATGGTTGGGTGGGATGGATATTAACGGCCAATTACATTTAGCTGGGCAAATGTTTGGCGTAGGGAAGGACTATTACCCTGGACCAGTTAGCACCCCCTCTTTTTATAGTACATCACATGTAGAATATAATTATGTATGGAAAGTGACAAAAGCAGAAATTGATGAATTTATTTTATGGTATGATTGTGGGCAAACTCCTGGATGCACCCAGAACAGTTCTTATGTTATTCCAGATGTAATCATTAATTGGCCTGGAACCGGTGAAAACTGGAATGGGCAGAGTCAATATATTGCTCCATTTATTGATGTTAATCAAAATGGTATTTACAATCCTTTAGATGGTGATTATCCTTGTATTAAGGGAGATATGGCTTTGTTTACCGTGTTTAATGATGATGGGGTCCATGCTGAAACAGGTGGGGATAGATTGGGAATGGAAATTAGAGCACTACATTATGGGTACAATAGCAGTGATTCAGCTTTGGCCAATACTATTTTTTCGGAGTACACTATTATTAATTATACTACTACAATCTACTCTGACTTTTATATAGGTATTTGGGAGGACATGGATATTGGTTGTTCAGAAGATGATTATGTGGGATGCGATGTTGAAAGGAATTTGGCATACACGTTTAATGCTGATTCAGTTGATAATGATGGTTGTAACGGAGCGGCTGCTTATCTTAATAATCCCCCTGCACAAGGCCTGGTTATTTTGAGAGGTCCGTCGCAAGACAATGATGGTGTTGCAAATCAAATAGGAATTGGGCAAAGCGAGGTAATAAATGGATGTGGGTATGGAGATAATATCTCTGATAATGAAAGATTAGGAATGGGCGTGTTTGCCTATTTTGATAGACTACTAGCAGGAACTATTTTTGGAGCTCCAATTTTGCCATCTGATTTTTATAACTATATGCAAGGAATATGGATGGATGGCACTCATTTTACTTATGGAGGAGACGGCCACGGTGGTGTGATTGATGCAAATTACATGTATCCGGATGCTTCTGATGCTAATTATTATTTCGGAACTAATGGAACATCAGTAAGTCCTTGGTCCGAGTTAGGAGAAGTAAATGTTAAAGGAGATAGAAGATTGCTGGCATCAATGGGAACATTTACATTTGCCCCTTTTGAAGTCAAACAATTTACAATAGCACATATTTCGGCATTAGATTATGTTGATAGTTCGATTACCGCTAGCTTGGATTTGCTCAAATCTTATACTGATGATATTCATGACTTTTATGCTTGCGATACAATGGGGATGTATGGGATGTGTGATGGTCAAATAGTATCGGTCAATAATCCTAATTCTGGAGAAATTAATGATGTTTTGCTATACCCAAATCCAACCAGCAATAAATTAAACTTCAAGTCAGATTCGCAAATTGAAATGATTAAAGTTTACAATTTATTAGGGGAAGTTATGCTATTTAAAGAAGGTAAAGGGATGCCACAAATCGATGTTTCTGGATTATCTAAAGGTGTTTATTTAATTGAATTTCAATTTAAAAGTGCCGAGAAGACCTTAAAAAGTATAGTTAAGGAGTAGTGCTGTTCAATTGAAATTTCAGAATTTAGATGATAACTTCTATTTTGTCAAAGTCGAAAGTAATGGGAATAGTTGCACAGTAAAAAAGAGTTATTAAAATCGATTAAATAGAAATAAAATCTTCTATTGCTTTTATACTAGTTTCTTGCTTTTCAATAAATCCCATGTGGCCAGAAAGGGTCAAAGTAGTAAGGTTTGCATGCGTAATTTCAACTTGTTCTTTAATAGTAGAAAAAGGAACAGTGTTGTCATATTCTCCTGCAATAAAATGCAGTGGAAACTTTTGTTCGGACAACCAGCTAACATGATTATCTCTAATTCTCATCCCTCTAAGGCTTCCTTGAGCTCCTCTGATCGGTGTGTTTTTAGCCATCTCTGTTAGTTCCTTAACTTCTTTTGAGAATACAGTTAGATTAGGTTTGTAAAAAAGATTTTTTATTGCTTCATCAATATATATGGAGGGATTCATGTCAAATACGCGTACAGCTTTTAATCGATCAGCTTGTTTTTGTTTGGTATCTCCGTAAGCCGAACAGTTAAATAAAGTAAGGCTTTTGATTGTTTTTGGGTAAAGTTTAGCAAAGGCTAATCCTATATACCCACCCATAGAGTGTCCAACGACATGTACGTTTAAAACATCTTCTGTTTTAAGAATTTGTTTAATGAGTTTTGCAGAAAATTCCATAGTCATTTCTTCTTCAATAATTGAAGTGTTTCCATGTCCAGGTAGGTCTATGGTTATCACCTGATAGTTTCGCTTAAAATAATTTACGAAGGGTGTCCAAACCTTTTTATTGCCAAGGAAACCGTGCAAAAACACGATTGTATCTCCTTTTCCAATAGATGAATAAGAAACGTTTCCGAAATCTGTTTTGTGGGTTTTTTGCATTTAAAAAATAAGAATGGTGAAGGTAATGGTTTTCTTTAAAACGTAAAAAGTTTACGTTTCTTCTTCTTACATTTGATTCATGGCTAAAGTAAAAGTTAAAACAACCTATTTCTGTCAAACCTGCGGAGCTCAATCTCCCAAGTGGGTTGGAAAATGTTCTTCCTGTAATGAATGGAATACCTATGTGGAGGAAGTTGTTCAAAAACAGCAAGGAGCTGAAAAAATATTTTCTGTTGGGAACCAGAAAAAAGTTAGGCCACATCGGATCGATGAAATAAAACCTTTGGATAACCAGCGTCACAAGCTTGCAGGAAATGAATTTAACCGTGTTTTAGGAGGAGGTTTGGTCGCAGGTTCTGTAACATTGATAGGTGGTGAGCCAGGAATAGGAAAGTCAACATTATTATTAAAGACTGCATTAAAAAGTGGTATAAAAACCCTATACGTTTCTGGAGAAGAAAGTGAAGAGCAAATAAAATTACGTGCTGAACGAATAGGAGGTGAAATGACGAATTGTTATTTGCTAACTGAAACGAATACACAAAATATCTTACACCATTGCAAAGAACTACAACCAAATTTTGTAATAATCGACTCCATACAAACCTTGCATACCTCGGTAATAGAGTCTTCTCCTGGGAGTATTTCTCAAATTAGAGAATGTACTTCAGAATTATTAAAGTATGCCAAAACAATTGGGGTGCCCATTGTTTTAATAGGTCATATAACAAAAGATGGTGCTATTGCAGGACCAAAGATTTTGGAGCATATGGTTGACACCGTTTTGCAAT
>Ga0206131_10006770_pt1 | contig 11653 bp, 9 predicted proteins | sample Helgoland_Spring_FD_148636 | JGI IMG/M metagenome (GOLD analysis project Ga0206131, IMG submission 148636) | Pelagic subsurface seawater microbial communities from Kabeltonne, Helgoland, North Sea - Helgoland_Spring_Bloom_20160517_1 | ecosystem: Environmental > Aquatic > Marine > Epipelagic ... | reverse complement strand
CCTAAGAAACCTTCTAGGTATTCACCCTGCTCTTCGCTTAATGGATCCGTATTTGTTTGAATTGCTTTATTTAAAACAACATACTCTTCTAAGGCGGTGTTATAAGCTTTAGCTAAAGGGTGATCACCGTTTATTTTACTTATATTTTCAGGTAGTTCATTTGTCGATGCTATTTGTTGTACTCTTTCTAAATCTCCATATACAGTTTCTTCAGACCCAAAAAAATCTTTTATAACATTTGTTAAAACTGCTGGGTTTGTTTGAGAATCTCTAGTTATTTCTTTTTCGCCATTATCCTTTACGAAATCTGATATTCTATTAGATATACCTACTAAATTAGAGTAAGACTTCCGTGGTTTGTGCTATTTCACTTGCTTTTTCAGATCTTGAGTCCTCTTGTTTTTTATCTTCTTCAGATAAATCTTTATACTTTATTAAGTCACCAGTGTTTATATTGTAAAGCTCCCTGGATTCATCATCTCTTATTTCTTGTATTCTATCTAATACACTTTGTTTATCTTTATCGCTTACCGTACTTAAACTAGAATAAAGTGTTTTTAATTCTTTGTCTGAACCTTTTAATATATTACCACCTTGATCTAGTACAAATTTATTAGATTTATCTCCATGCTTCTTTACTATACCGTTTAAAGCATTGTTAGCTGCTCTACTTTGATCTTCAGCTTGGAGTTCAGCTATAGATATACCGTTTATTTTTTCATTTTGAGCAAAATCATCGTAAGAAAACTTACCTGTTAAAACACTACTGTGATCACCAAATATACCGGTGTATTTTACTTCAGGTCCTCCAAATCCTAAAATACTAGGTGTATTTATAGTTTGATATTCAACCCCCTTACCGGTAGTTTTAAGGTATAGATTTGAAATATTATCAGGAGAGTAGTTCCATATAGAAGTTCCAGCCTTGTTCAAGGTTTTATCTATATCATCTAATTTTAACTCTTCTTCAGTCTTTTGTAAATCCGAGGAAGTATCTTCCGAAGGCAACTCCGTAACGCCTGCTTGTGATGCTGTCATTGGTTGAGACACCACATCCGCACCCGCTGCAGCGTCTTTTTGAAAAGTCGTTGGATCAAGCAAGTCACCATCTTTTATTTTAGGTTCAGGATCTTTATCTCCTTCAATCTTTTTTAAATATTCTTTAACAGTCATATTAGATTGCTCAGCTGCTTTCTTTATCTGATCGTCAGTGTATGAAGCATCTTTATAAGTATACATATTTTATTTTATTTTAATTGTTAAAAAATTGGTAAATCACCAGTCTCACTAAAGTCAAATATTTTATCAACTACACTATCTATATTTTCAGAAACCTCTAAACTTTTATTGCCTCTAAAATTAAACAAGGTTCTAGCTAAGTTTTTAACTTGAGATTTATCAGAAAGATCAAACTTTTTCATTTTTTTGTTTCCAGTACCTTTATCTGTCATAGAGAACTCAAGAATTTTAGTTTCTTCATCGTAGTTTCTATCAGCAACTCCACTAGCATCTGGACCGCCAATGTTTGTTAAGTAAGATATAGGATCTTCTAAAAGATCGCTAACAGCTCTTTCAGCGGCATTCATCTTAAAGTCTGTATCTTCTTCTTCTTCTTCTTCCTCTTGTTCCTCAACTTCTACAGCTGTAGGTTTTCCAATGTTCTTAGTGTATATTGGATCATTAACTTTAAGGTTAGGTATACCTAAGTTTTTTACATCATCTGGTGTTGCTAATCTCTTAGTACCTAGAGACTCTAAATTTTTATGTACCATTTGACCCACGAGAAAAGACTCTCTTAAAGCCTCTGGAACTGATTCATACATTGCTGCAGTTTCTTTATCCCATTTTAATCGACCAGTAATAAACTGTTTCTGTTGCTTTATAGGGTAAGACATTATTCCTTTAGCGTGCGATTTAATTAAATCCATATACGCTACGTTGTCTTCAATAGCAGCGTTGTTTATAACCTGCTCTTTATACTGAAAACCACCAACGGTTCTAGTAGTTATGTTTGGGTAAACAAATCCTTTTGTTAGTTGGTTTTTGTTGTCAAATATATTAGACTCTTGAAGTGTTTTATTTCTGTCGCTTTCAGCTGGTATAGGTTCAAAAAACGACCCATCCCACTTAGATAAATCACGCTCAAATTTAACGTTAACATACCCATCAGATTCCTTGTATTCATCAAGTAAACCAGCTTCTTTAAATTTATTATATACATCGCTGCCAACTTTTATACGTGAATTAACTTTAAGTATGTTTGAGTTACTATCATTGGCAGATACATTTACACTACTCTCAATACCAGGTGTTTTCTTGCCGTTTATCGCCATTACGCCTACTAAGTTAGATATTTCATCCCCAAAGCTAGGCGCTTGACCTGAAACTATTTGATCTACAGTCAGCTTATTAAACTCCTCTGCTCCAGCAGAAATGTTGTTCATCTGATCTTTAGTATTAGTCATATACGATTGAAAATCACTAATAGATTTTCTATACGAAACCCTAGCTTCTTTAGATAAATTATTATTAATTCCCAGTTCAGCTGAGGCCGCCATAGCACCAGCACCTTTCTCTTGAAACACCTTAGTAAGTTGCTCTCTAACTCTAGCGTCTTTTACCTGCGACGTAATCTTTAATATATCCTTGTCTTGCTGTAGCTCGGTATTTATTAAAAACCTATTCTTAGCCTCGTCTATTTTTTTTTGCTTTTCTGCAGCTAGTTTTTTAGCTTCACTGTATTTAGTTATACCAGCGCTAACAATATCACCAATCTTACTAACACCTTGAGCCCATATCTCAGCTGATCTATCTACTATTATCTGTGGGTTTCTATAACTCATATTATATTCGTTTATTTTTTATACAGCACCTATTACAGAGGAAGCTATATTACCAACACCACTTAAAGCACCGCTCCAAGCCTGTGCTTTAGCTTGATTAGCTGAAGCCTCAGCAGCTTGCGCTTGTGATATTTGACCAGCTGCCCTATCAAGATCCATGTTGGTTCTATTTTCCTCAGCTTGAAACATGAATTGTTTACCAGCTGCATCAGTAGCTTGTAATCTTTGACCCTCCGAGATAGCTATGTTTTGCATTCTTTGCTGCTCTGACATCTTAGCATTCATTAAATTTTGCTCTCCTTGAGCTCTTAGCTTTTCGTTTTGTGCCTCTTGTTGTTCTATACTAGCGGCAACACCTTGCTTACTTTGCAAAGCTGCTTGAGCGAGCGCTGTAGCACCACCAGCACTTGCCCCGGTAGCTCTTAATGTATCTAGCGTATTTGCTAAAGATATATCGGCTTGTTCAATCTGAATCTCAGCAGCCTTAGTTGCAACACCTAAATTTTCAAATGGGTTAGATAATTGACTACTCAAGTCCGTAGCTAATCCACTAAGATCTTCAGTAGAAGCATATGGATTTGTTATTTGCTGTCTAGAGTTTTTAATAGACTCTAGTTCAGCTTCAGCCCTCTGCTTATCTCCTCTAGCTCTCCTAGCTGCTTTACCAGCAGCTCCACCTGCTATAGCTCCACCTGCTACACTTGCTGCCGCGCCTACACCTGCTGCTACCGCTATTGCCGTTGCTATTGCCATAATTTATATTTTTTTTACTAATTCTTTAGAAGACTTGCTGTCTACGTTCCAACCAAGCTCTTCGTGTATATTTATTAATGATTCATTTCTACCTATAGAGAACATGTACTTTACACCATTACTTCTACAAACTTCTTCAGCTGCATTTATTAAAAGCGCTATAGCTTGTTTTCTGTCAGCCTCTCTATAATCTGGATTAGATACAACCCATTCTAGTAAAGCTCCCTTAGAGTTAGTGTAATATATGAAACCTGCCACAATAGGCACGTCTTTTTCAACCATCAAACCTCCTTTACCATTATCAGGTAAAAAATCCCTAGGTGGATTCTGCCATTCAGGCCATTCATCCCACCAAGAACACAAGGTTTCCCAGTCGCTCTCTTTTAATTTTCTAATATTCAATTGCATTTAATTTTATTTAATAAGCAGATGTCACATATTCTGATGACACTGCAAATAATTCAAGTGGTAAACTTCTATTATCACTATCTGATTTTATTGTAACTGTTGAATAATAACCTTTAACACCTGTCATACTATTACCGTATACAATCTCACCTGATGTCACTGGGCTAGAGTTTATTAAGTTAGCATAATACTTACCTTCTTTCTTGTCAAATCCAGCGTGTATAGTTCCACCATACTCAGGATCTGTATAAGCACCATCGTCAAAACTTAATACTGGTTTTGCAGTATCGTTTAATTCAAAACTTCTAGCAGCATTGAAAGCAGAAACCTCCCAGCCATTAGAGCCTTCATAGTTTACGGTTTTAAATACTTTAGAAGTGCTAGGGCTTGGATTAAACACAAAGTCTACAGATGAGTCATACTGAGTTCCATATAAGTTGTTTCTAAGCGCAGTAGGTGAGTAATGTTGCCATAGTTTACCGTTCTTTACCGAGTAGTAGTTGCTACCTAGGCTAAATGCTTGCTCTGGATCATAATCAAAAAGACTAGTCCAACCAAGTACAGCTTCATCAAAAGACAATGTGTTGTAACTATCATCTTTTTGTAAGCTTAATACGTATTGCTTATTGTAAATATCCCAAGCTCCAATAGCTTTACCAGGTGTAGATATATCATCTAGAGTTGATAATTCATCTCTAAAATAATCAACCATACCATAATTAGATATTTCAGTTATACCGTCTCTTGACAATCTTAAAACAGCATTTCTATTTTTATCTGTAAAATATTTTCTATAACCGTATACAGCGAAGCTTTCTGGGTTTTTACTTATACCAAAGTTTCCTGCGTAAGGTACTATTTGACCTATAACTAAATTAGATGAAGTAACACTACCGCCTCCTTCAGCCGAGTATATTGCATCTTTATCTATCAATGCTCTACTAACTTTGTTTTCTTGAAACACAATTAAATTAGTATCTTCAGCGTATAGTCTCTGTATACTACCATTCGCTGGATCTACTGATTTAGTTATATCTTGACCAACACTAAACACATTAGTGTCATTTACACCGGTTCTAGAATTAAATATACCTGAGTATATCATTGAGTTGAATCTAGTAGATGACTTAGGCTCGTCTTCAACTAAGTAAGCTCTAACGCCATAAGATACATTTGTGTTATTGTAACCACCTCTAATTCTAGCTTCTTCAATATAATAACTATCGTCTTGATTAGTTGTGTTTGATGGCCTAACAGGAAAACTACCAACGGTACCACTGGGTACACCGGTAGAACCATTCCAAATAGGAAGGTTGCTGTTATTAACTGTCTTTTTTAAAATAAAAGAATTAAAGAATTTTACTTCTACTATAGCTGCCATTATTTTATTATTACTTATTTATTAAATAAATTACTAAAAATTTGATGCATCAAAATTAACACTAAAGAGTAATGTAGTACTTAAATTATTTGGACTACCACCATCTTCTAGTCTCAACTTAAAAGTTGCATCACCCACAGCAGTACCATCAGTGTTTATAACTGATATACCATCCGTTGTATCTATTTCAAAGTTACCAACACCAGACTGTGTACCTATTGAGAATATTAAGTTATCCGTTGATTTACCACCACTTATATTTGAACCGTTCAAACCTGTCGCTTTACCAGTAGGTGTACCGTTTGCTAGAGGTATATTTCTTACTCCTTCAAACACTAATATAGTGTCGGTTGCATCGTTAGTTATCGTAGGTGCTACGTTTGTTAATGGTTGGTTGGGTTTAGAAACGTTACTCGACGAGTCGCCACTGTTAACTGTAACTGAAAACACAAAATTAAAAATATTTTTAAGACTATTTGTGTCATAATAAAAATACTCACCAGCAGCTGTTTCTATTTTAAAAGAATTATTATCGGCGGGTGGTGTATTTCTAATTAAATTAAATTTAGAAGTAACATCTTCCCCAGCACTATTTGTCACAGTCATTGTAACATCGTGTATACTTGTAAATGAAACACCTAAAACATCTTGAAACTCAAAGTTACCTGTTATGTCTTCACCAGGCGACATAGCTTCTGTATGATCATAAACCCAGCCAGATATTTGAGAAGCTTGAGCACCTGCGCCAATAGCTTCATTTAAGTCTGACAACAAACCGGATGTAGATGTTTCCCAATATATATCTAATCTAGAGGTTGTTGGTTTTGTTTCTAATATAGTTAATGTATCAAACTTTTCATAAACACGGCCATTTGTATAATCGTTGTTTATTATACCAAACTGGTTATCAGGATCTTGAGATGTTATTATCTCCGCTATAAAAGGATTTGACTCAGATCTTAAAAAAGAATAGTAAGGATTGTTATTGTTCGTAATTGGAGGCGCTTGACCAGTGGCATCAAAATCTGCAACATCAAATAAGTCGAATAAGTCCTCTATAGTATTTGTTGTAAAAGATCTTCTACCTGGAAAATATTGTTTATTTTTTCTTGGATTAGTTCCCGGACCCCATATTATATCACCAACATCAACTCTACCGAAAAGTCTAACAGAACTTCTAAATTGTTTATCTTGAGGCCCAACCTCTGTTAAGTCTCTAGGTATTTTATTTATATTATCATTTATTAATGTTATAAATGAAGCGTTTTGATTTTCTGGATTTAAATCTGAAGAAGGAGCTATATAATATGGGTTTCCTTTCATCGCACCAGGAGCATATACATTATAGTACTCTTGTTCGTTTTGTTTTATAACTATCTTGTAAGAATACCAGCCTAATGGATTATATTCTGAGCTAGTTGGGTCGCTATTGTATAAACCAGGTATACCACTTACTTCATCTTTATCTATACCAACACCGCTAAGCACTGTATTGAATTGTGCTTTAATAGAGTTTCCAGGGAAATCTATAGAGTTATTAATTGAATTGTATGGTAAGTAGACAGTGTCAGCGCCAAAACCACCACTTAAATCACTTATATTGTTTGAAAGTATAACTGTAGATTGCCTACCAAACTTGTCAGCTAACACAACACCTACTTGATAATTTCTATTTTCTTTTACATTATGATTTGGGTATTCAACTCTAGATTTTGCCGAACCATCTATATTATCTAATAATTTATCGCTAACAGCTACTTGATAATCTATAAAATTAGGTGGAGTGTGCTTGTTTTGGAAATTACTATAAATAACCCTATTACTAGCTATTTCTTGACCTGAAGCTTTTACAGGTACTTTATCGTATACTCTAATAATCTCATCTCCAGGTAAAGTCTTGTAAGGTTTTTGTGAAACATAAGAATAAACGTAAGTATCTACATCGCCTGTAATACTAGACACTGGTATTGTTTCAACTACTTGAACAACATTAGAGTCAGACTCTTTGTATATAATATCTATGTCTGTTATTAAGTAGTTATTTTGCAGGTTATCTGAACTTGCAGGTAGTGGTATTTGTAAATCTATTTTATCTACTTTATTCTCCATGAATTCAACAACAGTACTTGATACCGCTTGTTGTTCATCTCCTTCTAAAAAATACCCGTCTTGTTTTGGTATAAAAGCAGCTTGAGTAAATGGAGCTATTATAGAGTACTCGCCATCGATAAATTTAAATCTATAACTAAATCTAACAAACTTATCTTCTAAGTATTGCGGATCACCAGAAAAATTAGCATTATAATATGGGTTTTGCTGTTGAAAGCTTAATTTAGTATTATCATCAAGTGTTTGAGCTGAGCTAACTTCCAGTGTTGCATTGTTTATATCATAACTTAAAACAGTTGTTCCTGCAGTCACTCCATCACCTGTAACAAAATTACCGACGCTGATAGCTCCTTTTCTGTTATCAATATTAAAAGTAGTTGAATTTGTCACTGCACCATTTACGAATGCAATTGCTTCAACAGGTAGAAATTCATTAGAAACATTATACATAGTGGTTTCATAAACTCCAGAACCCGGTGAGGTTTCTTTTATGATTTCAGGTGATTTATATGGATTATATTTAGCTACTGATATTTTATCTTCAGTATTATAATATGAAACACCATTACTATTGGCTATGCTTGTATTTATTTTTCTAGGTTGATTTCTATTATCCGTCCAGAATAATAAATTCTCTAGCAAGTTTACACCTATTATAGGTCTATTTGTAGAGAAATTTAGAAAAGCACCTTCTAACAACTTTATTCTTTCATTAGTAAGTGTATTGTATGCGTATATAAAGTTTTGTGCGGTTGTACTATATGTTGAAACATCTCCAGAGTAAGGATCAGTGTAGTTTGTAAAAAACAAATAAACAAAATTATTTGACTGATCTATAACATAACCTATACATTCAATATCAGAGACACCTGAATGAGAAGCGAAATCACCATTCACAGTGACAGCATTACCGAGTATGTTTTCCAGCGCACCAACATCATCACCTTGAGATCTACTGACCTGTATGTTTTTAGCATCTCTATACTCACCATTAGGTATAAGTCTAGAGTCCAAGTCTTTATTCATTTTAGACTTGATAAAAGCGTTTTTAACTTCAGCCATTTAATTTATGATTTTATCCATTTAGATTTACCTCTCATTACCTGAACTATTTCATCTGGTTTTATATTAGATAATCTTATTTTAGTATTTCTAAGCTTTGCTGACTTTTCTTTTTTAAGTCTTTGAACTATATATTCAGGCTGATTTATTCTTGTAGATATAATAGCATGTGATATATATGCATACATAGCTTCTTCTGCCATTTTAGGCACTCTAGTGTTTAAGCTAGAAGCTAAGCCATCGGATATATATTCTAACACTATTAACTTATCAACCAAATTTGATGAAAAAGAAAACTTACCTTCTCTTTCATTTATTGTAAACCAACCGTTTGAATTAGCGTACTGAGCGTTTAATCCGTATAAACCTCCATAACTAAAATCATAACCTTGAATAAATTCATTATTAGCAAGATCGATGTTTTCTGAGTCTATGTTTTTATAAAAATTAGTCTTCCACCTATCTTCAACTATAGAAGTACCTTCAATGTTATTACTAAAATTATCTTGTGTTGGTTGTCCTTTCTGATCTTGTACTGGTACCTCGTAAGGATTTGTAGTTAAAGTTGTTGGGTATATTTTGTGAGCAATACCTTGACTGTCATACCAAGACATACTAACATAGTTGACATAATCTTGAGGCATTATAACGCTTAAGCTATTTGGTATTGTTAATTCTTGAGAATTTATACTTTTCAATGTATCATAGCTAAACTCTTGCATAGCGCGCTTAGCGTGAAATATTATATCAGTTCTCTTAGCGCTAGGTATTAACTTTCCAGCTCCTACATAAGCTACAATGAAGTTATTTATTACATCATTCAACTTTATATAAGCATATGATCCATAGTTTTCTTCTACGGTATTACCATATGCGTCTCTATTTCCGTACTCACCTCCGTTTAATATTTTTAACTGAACAACAACACTAGTGTTTGCTGCTAAACTACCTGTGAAAGTAATTGTATTACCAACAACAGTGTAAGCGGATGTGTATTCTGTATATGTTGGAACACCTGCGTTTGCGGTATATAATTTAAAATTATTTAAAGCGTAGTTTGGTTGTAGCGGGTCGTAACTACCAAATGCTAAATCAGTGTCAAAAGTAGTTGTAAATGCTTGACCAGCACCGGCTGCAGATAAATACTTCTGAACTCCTGCGTAATATTGCTGATTATTTTCGGTTATTAAACCGCCGTTTGGTAGAGACATATTTTATTAACTTTTTTGATTTATTTCGTTTTGTTGAACTTCACTAGCAGCTGCTTGTACTATTTGAGGATCCCTAATAACTATACCAGCGTATAATAGTATTTTAAGTATAAGTCTAGTCTGTTCTGACTCTTGTAATTCAAAGTTTTGAGATCCAGTGGATGGAAATGGCCCTGTCGTGTTCGGTGGTTGAGTTCCTCCATCATTATACAGGTAAGCCCCTGTTAAATCACTTATCCAGTAACTCCATACTATATTTTTAGGTTTTCTTAAAAAGTCTACAGTTATATCACCAGCTTGATTTATGCTAGTTGGCCTAACGTATAGTTTTTTATTTTCGTACAAGTAAGTAGGAAAATCCTTTGTAGATGCAGTTAGTGGTGATTTTTGTATATTGTAAAATTCATTTCTAGCTAGTCTTTGTAGCTCTACTGGAAATCCAGTTATAGGGTTATATGTTACAGACCCTAATTTATAGAAAGAAACTTGACTAGTAGTAGGCTCTTGCCCATTGTATAACACTGTGTTTGAGTAAGTGTCAGTTGTAGGTAAACTCCAAGAAGAAGAAGGTGTATCGTATACACAGTTACCAAATGTTTTAAATGGAGATATTTTCTCGTCTATATTTAATTGTCTATCTGAGTAATCCAGATCTGCTTGTGGCACTCGTAATTGCTGATTTAAATCTTCGAAATATTGCTCGAATATATCAAGCTGTGATTGAGTTGCTATTCTATTATACTCTACAGGTGTCATATAACCACGCTGCTCTTTATTGAGTATTAACAAAACGGTTTGATATACAGTATTTACGTTTATTGCCATTATTTTATATTTAAATATATGGAGCGGTTTTACCCGCCCCTATATATTATTACCTGTTAATTAATCTTTTTATCTATAGATTTATATATTTCAACACCTTCGTCTGTTTTTAAGAAGTAGGCAAATGCTGAATAAGGATTTTCATCAAAAGGAACTTCCATTAACTTCCTGCCATTGCTAGCCCAAGTAAAATACCTTTGATCATCTGATAGTCTTATTATATTGCTTTCAGTTGCTTGTATTGCAAAGTTTCTTAATTGAACATTTTCATCATTAGCTAACTCTATGAATAAACCTGGATTCATCTTAGCAAATAGTAATAAATCTCTTCTTAGCTCCTTAGAACTCATCTTAGTTACTTTAGAACCTATTTCAACTCTCAATATAGCTTCAGCATGATCTATATCCATATCTTTCGCTGCGTTAAGTGCTTCAATTTGTAATTCTAATATATCTAATTCATCTTCAGCTATCTCAACTTGGTCAAGCTCTTTATATACTTTACTTTTCAATGGATGATATAAAGATAATATTTTTTGAAGATTTTGTTTTTCTTTTGGTACAAATAATGTTCCGTTTTTGAATATAATATGACCTAATGTTGCTTCGCCTTTTTGTTCATCTGTAAAAACTGATGATTGATTTGTAGCATATTTAATCTCTCTTTGCTCTCTTTTTTCTGCATCAAAATACAATAACGAGTGTTTCAATGTATGTTTGCTGGGTATTGTAAATGTTATAGGAGATTTTCCGTTTGTCAATATATAAGTTCTATCTTTTATTTCCCAACTAGGTTTTTTATCCTGTTGTTTTGTTGTTGTGGTTTTAACCACTGGTTTTTGAGGTGCGACCTCAATAGTTTCTGCTTTAGCTTTTCTTGTAGCCATAATATAATATAATTAAATAATTTATAAGGGTAATAATTACCCCCGTTAGTTCAACGAGGGTAAGAATTACATTTGTTTAGTGATTACACACCTTTGAATAATACAAAGTTGTTAGCACCTTGTACACATAAACATCTTTCAGATAAGAAGTTTACTTCCATAGCATCTAGATCA
>Ga0206131_10006768_pt1 | contig 11655 bp, 6 predicted proteins | sample Helgoland_Spring_FD_148636 | JGI IMG/M metagenome (GOLD analysis project Ga0206131, IMG submission 148636) | Pelagic subsurface seawater microbial communities from Kabeltonne, Helgoland, North Sea - Helgoland_Spring_Bloom_20160517_1 | ecosystem: Environmental > Aquatic > Marine > Epipelagic ... | reverse complement strand
TTTCTTTTACGACTTTGAAAAGCCTTTCTTTATTCGAGGAAGTAGGAAATGCGCAAAAAGTGTTTCGTTGATGATGTTGTTCTACTTCATGTGTGTAGTTATCACGTGCTTTTGTTTGTGTTAAATATACGTAGTATTATATAATGCGCATACGACGAGAACGGGCTTTTGTCTGAGGCAAAAATGTACTAACTGTCTGTCTCGACAAAAAAGTTTCCCACGCAGAAAAATTTTTGGTCCAAATCCTTCCGTTCGTTCGTTAAAAAGTGTCGTTTGGGCGTTCAAATTTTAATTGTTGTTTTTTTATCCACGCAGCAGGAGCTTTTCGTATCGAAAGGCACGAACACCACACAACTTTTATTTAAACGTCGCGCGCGCCTGCCGGCTCTTGATGTTTAAAAACGCGGGCATCTGTCGCGCGTAAAACACGCACATCTACCGCATACATCTGTGCTTTAGTACTTTTTACGACGAAGTGGTCGCATAAAGAAGAGATATACACAGCTTTGAAGTGAAGGAATATGTCGGGGAATTAGGAGTCTCGTGAGAGCGAACTGAATTGCGGAATTTGTTTTTGTTTTTGAACACCAACAAAGCTTTGAGACGATGACGACGACGATGAAATCTTTAGACGATGAAAAGGAGAGAAAGAGTATAGACGATGTTTTGACCGCCGCTGCGTATTCTGAGAGTATTCGAAGCGATGAGGGAGAGAGAACGGCTGGTGACGACGATGAGGATGAAAATGATGATGAAAACGAATTGAGACAAAAGAGGGACGAAGTAGGTGTTTATCGTCGCGTTTCATCGCGCGCGACCGACATCGTCCATCGATTGGCGCCGAACTCTGCCGCGTTCACTTTTCTTTCCGATGGTAAGTTCGTGCTTTCAACGAAGAAGCACATCAGAGCGTTCTTTTTGTATTTCGTCGTCGTGTTCGTGATGGGGATACGAGATTTTTGGAAGAACTCGCCGGAGACTGTTTGGACTCGCGCGAGAGCGTTTGCGTTTACGGTACCTTTGCTCGCGTACATTGTTTACGAAAGTTGCGCTGTGAAAAGTGACGATGGGAAGAAATTGAGATTGGAAACGTCTTCAAAGGAGGAAGAGACGACAGGGATGGTAAAAGAAAGAGGGAAAAAAGAAGAAGAAGAAGAAGATACACCAGTGGTAGAAAAAGACGAAGAGGAACTCGTCGCCAAAGAACGTCGGCGCTTGTCTTCGAGCTCGCAGTCCACTGGGACCTCGAATAACAGTTCTGTATCATTGTCTTCTCAATATAGCACTCGCTCCATGAGCACGCGCCGCGTGTTACAGCGCGAACGACACGTTTCGATCAATCGTAACAATCGGAGCGAGTTGAGTCTTCGGCAGAGTACGAGTGGCAGCGCAAACAGTGGGAGTGTTCAAACAAAGCAGAAAGAATGTAATCGGCAGAAGAGCGTTTCTGAAGTCCAAGAAAAGGAGAATGGAGAAGAAGTATCATCGAGAAGTACGGAACAACATCACGACAAAACGCAAAATATAAAGTTGCCCCTTTTGACTGATATTGAACGAAAACATTTGGAGAAGGCTTTCGAGAAGAACGCGTCGATTGCGCACGTCGGATTTTTCTCGTTAGCGATGGAGGCTTTGATTAGTGGTATTGAACGTAGGACGTACGAGAAACACCAAATAATAGCAAAACCGAAGGATATCGAGGAATCCTTTGTCGTTCTAGTCAAAGGAACGGCGATGAGTTACGAGGATGACGACAACATGCGCATCGCAGACGATCAAGGAGGCAAATTTTCCCCCTCGACAAAGGAGAAAAATACAACAGTTCTAAAGGAAGGATCAACTTGGGCCGAGGGTGCCATGGTTGAACCTCAAGTCAACGCACGTTTGCTCGTTGCCAACAGCGAAGAAGGCGCCGAGGTGATCAAGATTCACAAGTCGCATTTTGAACGTGCCATTAAAACGGTAACAAAACTTGCGGCGACTGTGGCGTTGCGCATATTTTTGTCGTGTCAGAAAACAAGCGAAGCATTTGATAACGACACTGAGCGCATGAAGTTTGCCTCTAAATATGCACTCAAGAAGTTTAAGCGAACGTTTTCAAAAGATTTAGAGATTTGTGGTAATTTGGATGAGATTGTCGCGGGTTCAAAAACAGAATCCCTTCTACACTTTGTAATTGACGGGACGGTGATTTTAGTGAATACTAAAGATCCCTCGGCAACGAAAACTATCGAAGCTGGTTCTTGGTTTGAAACAACCTACGACGAGCATGGCAAGAAGAACGAAATTTGCTCCTCCACGAGCGCTCTTTCGGTCATCATCAGCTTCAACGCGGATCGCCTTCAAGCGTGCAACGACGCCTACATCAGATGGATCAACATGTATCGAATGAAACACGACAACAGTACATCAAAGAAAAGACGGAGAAAGGAACGCCAGCGTCAACGGAAAGAATCGGGTATCTATTCCCCTTCATATTCTTCTTCAGACATGGAAATATCCCTTTCTTCAACGCCGAAGCGGTTTTCCATCGATGTGTCGCGGATGCACGGCTCGCGCGAAGACAAGCAGCAAAAACATAGTCGTTCTCAATCGCTATCGTATGACGAAAGCGGAACGGTAACGCCATCAACGGTAGCGTCATCCGACTCAGAATCATTAACGGATGATATGAGTGAAATACATTCGCAGACGAGTGATTCGTTCCCGGATATATCGAATACGTTTGATAGAGATGCGATTTCTGTGCCAGGAGGAAGAACGAAAGATTCGTTGTTGACTTTAGGGACGCAACAACCTGTGATTATTGGAAAAGAAGGAGAAGAATTGGCGCGAGACATCGCAATACAAAGTAAAAGCGAAATCGTATACGCGCAAGTGGAACGTTCCGTTGAGCGGAAATTGAATAAACGTTCTTCCACGTTCTCTCGAATAGCTTTTCAGTTCAAGGAACGGTTTCGCGCTAGTAATAAAAAGAGGGGGTCGGAAATTTTACGAGCAGCTCCGACGCCAACAAAGAAAAGCGAGTTTGCTCCGACGAAGAGCTTATTTTTCAAAAAGTATCGCGATAAGAGAGTCGCTGTCGCTGCATCTCTCGTTTTATCCCGATCTAAGAGTATAAACGACTTTGAACTCGGTGCAATGGTGGGCAAGGGAATGATTGGTTTTGTTTTTTCTGCGACGCACAAAGTGTCTGGCCGTAGGTGCGCGATCAAAGTCATGCCCAAGAAAAATGTCGTCGCGGTGAACGAAGAGAGTCACGTCGTGGAAGAAAAGAACTGCCTGTTTTCTCTCCGGGGCGCACCTTTCATCGCGCAGTTTTATTCCGCTTTTCAAGATGCGAAAGCTTTGTACTTGTCGATCGAGTTATGCCAAGGTGATATGTTTGAATTATTCAACGCAGTTGGTTTACCTTCGACTGGCCAAACGAAAGTATACGCTTCGCAGGTTTTGTTAGGTCTTGAATCTATCCACGAAAAAGGATACATCTATCGCGATATTAAACCTGAAAATTTGTTGATTCGTGAGAATGGAAGCATCGCTATTTGCGATTTTGGCTTTGCGAAAAAACTCAGCGGTGGCGAACGCGCGTTTACGATTTGTGGCACGCCTGATTATCTTTCACCGGAAGTATTGCTTCATCAAGGTGGATCGTATGCCTCGGATATCTGGGCATTTGGCGTGTTGCTATTTGAAATGCTTGCTGGGTATCCTCCGTTTCGAGAGGATAGTCGTGAAAAGATGTATGATCTAATCGTCAACGCAAACTTTGATGCGGTTGCGAAACCGGCGAATTTCGACGCGAAAACTGAAATGTTATTGCGTGAGATTTTTGTCCGAGACGAGGACGAGCGTTTGGGAGGAACGGATATTGGCGAAATCATGGAACATCCTTGGTTTGATAATCTAGATTGGGATGCGGTTCTAAACGGCACGTTGAGACCTTTGCAAATGTTTCCAGAAGGATATTTGAACAGCAATAACGTTTTCAGTCAAAATGACGGTGAAAGCGAGTTTTCCTTGGGCAAAAAAGGGGAGAAATTTTGGCTCGTGCAAGACAACGACGGTGAAAACGATAGCGAACAGAATGGAAGTTCTCGCAGCTCTTTCAGTGGGTTTGCGGACTTTTAATTGACTAAATAATAGTAGTAATGAATATGATAGTGGTACCTGGTACCAGTAGATTAGCCTTGTAAGAGTACTCACCGAAAAACTGCCTTTAGCAGATTTTCGCTTATTGACACCCTTCATACGCGATAAACGCGAAAATTACTCAAGATCATCGTCATCCTCGTCGCTCGCGAGCACTTCAACCTCTTGCGCCGTTTTCAATTTGAGCAACTCTTCGTCAAACTTTGCTTTCATCTCCCTTTCCTTATTCAGAAGTTCCTTTTCCGCCTTGAGCTCTTCGCGAATGATTCGTGCCTCTTCTTTGATTGCTTCAGCGTCCGCGTTTATATCGCGCGACATGCCTTCTTCCTTCTCAGGCGCTTCGTCGCCTCGTGACTTTTTCACGAGTTCCTCGACTTCCTTTTCCTCCTCGAACATGTCGCTCATTTCGTGTGCAAGCCGTTCGATAGTCGCTAAATCATTATCTTGTTCTTCCTTCTCTTCTCGAAACTCTACGCTTTGACCATCAATCGTTGAGTGTCCTTCGCCTTGCAAAAATCCATCTTCATCCTCAATACCACTATCACTGCCGCCGCCGCCGCTATCGCTATCGTATTTCTTCCTCTTCTTCTCCTTTTCGAGACTTCGAAGTTCTTCTAATTCCGAATCGAGTTCTTCACGCATTTTGTGACTCTTTTCTACTTCGCTCGCCAACTCTTTGTGCAACCGCTCGCTCTCTTCCAAATCTCTCTTCAAATCCGCCAGAGTCGTGTCTTCCTCTTCCTCTTCCTCCGGAGAAATCTCCCCGCTCGCAAACGTATCGTCGTCGTAATCATCTTCTTCATCTTTTAGGTTCACTTCGTTGATGCTATCGGTGCGCACTTTTTTCTTTAACTCTTCGTCACCTTTAGCGTCTTTTGATAACCCTAACATATCCTCAATCATTTCTTCCTCTTTGATTTCTTTCGCAAACGGCGAGAGAGATTGCTGCGTCTTTTCTTTCGCATCCGTATAACTCCCAACGTCTCGATTGAACCCACCTGAATCGGCATCTTTCCATCTTCTTAATGCCCGCTCTTGCACTTTCTTCAAAGTCACGATTTCATCTTCCATCTTATCGAACGCTTCTCGACTGGGTTTCCGTTTTGAGCGTTTCATTCGTCCGTGAATTTCTTGCGCGATTTCGACTCGTTCGCCAACTTTACTCGGATCGTCTTTCCAAGCACTCGAATCTTTAGCCAAGTCTGGGTTATGTAAATGCATCGTATCATCGTCTAAAACGACCACAAACGTTTTATCGAACGTTGCTGATGTGTTCAGTTCAGTTTCTTCCGCGACGACGGCAGCCCATCTCGAATCTTTCGGTCCCGGACGAGGACCGAGCGTGATTTCCTCGAACGAGACTCGCTTTTTCTTGATCTCGTTCTCATCGCCAAACTGTGACTCTTTCGTTCGACGTTTCTTTTTCAACGCCCCGATGGATAACGTCACGTCTTCTTCTTCTCCCTCTTCAGCATCATCATCTTCTTCTACTACTTCTAGCATTTTCTCTTTTAACTTGTTCGTCACCGCGGAAACGCGCCTTAATTTCAGCGTATTCGAAGCCACGTTCGCTCTCCCGTCCGCATTCGTACACACGCCACCGGGTATTTGTATGGAAACTGCAAACGGACCAACCCAGTCGCCGTCGTTGGGTACGATAGGTTGCACCGTCGCCACAAAGTGCGAAGACGATATCGACCTATCGGTACCGGTGAACGTCCTCGCTTGCGAAAGCGCTAAAACGGTTCCGTTGCCAACTTTTAAACCGTTCGCGTCGAATCCATACACCGATTTCGAGAAACTGATCGATAAATATACGTTATCCAAATGTTCGTCTCTCGAAAACTTTGTTGACTTTGATTTTCGCTTCGTTTTCACGGCGGCAATCAGCGCGTGCGGCGCGATGGCGATTCGCTCGATGATAACATCGTCGATGGCCCAATTTCTAATGTTGTTGTTGTTGTTGTTGTTGTTGTCGTTGGTGCTATTCTCTTCCTCCTCCAAGTTATCGTTCACCTGTCTCCATCGAAACTTGGTTGCCGACGACTCCGCGCTCTTCGGTACTTCTACTCTGTACCCGATGAACCCAAACTCGTTCGCTCGAGCGTCAAAACTCGCCAACGAGTTCACGTTTACGTTCTTTTCGCTGATCGTTTCATCATCCGCCGAAGACGCTCCGGATATCGCGTACGTTTCCGAGTCGTAACTCTCTAAAACTCTCCATGGCTTCCCCAACGGTTTCGCCTCTAACACAATCCTACTATTACCTCTACTTCTTGACTCTCTAGTACCGCTACCTCCATATTCATCGCCATCGTTTGAGGACAACGTGTCAATAGCAATTTCGAATCGAACCAGCGCGCCGCCGATGACGTTCACCGGTACCGTCGTTACCTGCCTCGACACCCCATCGCTTCGTCCGCTCGCCTCGTCGATTTTAAAGCACAAACTGTTCTCCTTCGATTCCCCGTACCCGCACTCGTTCGTAATCACCCCGGATTGACTGATGGATTCCCACAACAATTTTTTCTCCTCCTCTTCCCCGAATCGTTCCTCTCCTCCTCGTCCTCGTCCTCGTTCGCTTTCGAAATCGTCCGAGAAGTCAAACTCGTCCAAATCGTCGTCGGAAACGTCCACGAATGAACCGCTTTTCCCATCGCTCGCTCGACTGGTCATTTCTTTCTCGTCGTAATAATATTCCGACGACTCGTCCGCGACTTTTTGCGCCAGCTTGACCAAGTTCTCCAGCGATTGAAACGACTGAAACCCTCCTCCTCCTCCTTTTCCTCCGTCCCCTTCACCGCCCGCGTCGCCGTCATCAGTCGTCGTCGTTATTTCTTCTTCTCCCTCGTCGAATGCTTCGAAAAATTTCTCGATGGATTCTCGCGACGCCGGTTCGCGTTGTTGTTGCGCGTCGACAACACGCATCAAAGTCTTCAACGAGAAGAGAAGAAATATTAGGAGGATAAATAAAAGAGAAAACAAAGGACCACCACCGTAACCGCCGCTCCCGCAAAACGACGTCCTCCCTCGTCGTCGTTGAGAAAAGCGCAGCATCTTTCGTGCGGTAGTTCTGTGGTTTTTTCTGTGGATGGATAGAGAAAAAACAAAGATTTCAAATGCATCATCCCAATACTAATAATATTACACATCAATACTCTACAAGCACACAACAAACTACACTACTAAACAGTATTAAATTTTAAACGTACGAGCCGTAATCGTCCGTGGCTCCGTATCCACCTTTACTACTACCTTTGCCGCTAAACTCTCGATCGTACCCGTCTGGAAAAGACAAGTCTTCCGGGTGCAACGCGTTCCACCGCTGGAAAAACGCCGAAGGGTCCGGGTCCGTTTCGCCTCTTTGCGCGGCGAACATTTGCGCTTGTTCGTAATCGCGAAGCATGGCGAAGAATCTGCGCTGGCGAATTTCATGTATGCGAGCGCCTTCGCCGTATCGCGGCCAGCAGTGGCCGCCGCAGCCGCAGCAACAGAGGACCCAGAAGACCATGTGGACGCACATGTACGCCAGGAAGAGGACGATTAACACCGCGCCAAAGATTAAGCCAAATAAGATCATGAGAAGCATCACGAACGCGCCTAAAACTGGCGTCGATAACGCTTTGACTAACCACGGAGGTAACCCAGCAACTGCCGCTCCAGATTTCGAGTGCCACTCGTCAAAGTTTGATCCCGATTTCGCGTTTTCCGAAACGTCTTGCGTGTTGTAATACAAGTCGTAACTCTGTTTCAACTTTGGCGTAGTCAACGTGGAATTCGCCGCCGTCACCACGCTCATCGCCGCCGACGCGTCTGGGTGTTTGCACTTATCCGGGTGTATGACTCGTGCAATCTTATGGTACGATTTCTTCACGCTCGCGTTTGAAGTCGTCTGCGGCGTGAGATTTAACACTCCGTAATAGTTTCGTCGGTTGGCCAAGATTCGAGAGATTTCTTGTTCCGCGTTTAATAAAGGAGAATTCGACGACGTCGTGGACGAGGCCACCGACGCCGAATCGTCGTCGTCGTTCATCATCGGTGGTCGACTTTCCACGTCTGCGTTGTTCTCTTCGTCGGTATCAGTCGGTGGTATCATTTGGAAGTACGAAAAGAGGAGGCTGACCTTTTCTCTATAATGATTTGGATGATGACGATGTGGTCGCTCTTTTCGCGGGCGCCAAGTTCTTGCAAAAACGCGCTCTCTCTCTCTTTTCGATCGCGACGACTGAGAAGAAAGATCGCAGCTCCGTCACGTGCGTATATATATTCGCGCTTTATTTAAACGCTTCAATAAAGAGAGAAGAAGAGACAGAGAAAGATATAAAAAACTCTCACACGCACACTTTGAGAGGAAGGAATAGTGTTACAATCAATCTGGGGCGAAAAGAGTGAAAATTTTCCTTCACTTTTTCCTTTTGCTTTTGTTCTGATTTTTTTCAGAATTTTTGTTGTTTTTCCTTCTCACAGTTTGACACCCTTATATAGAGAGTAGAAAACGCATCGTCGTGATGATGTAACACAAATGAGTCGGAAACATAAAGAAAGACATAAAGAAGGTCGTTTTGGTGGTGGTCGCCTCGACGATTTTGGTGATACCATCATCGTCCACGCGATATCGAGAGGAACGAGGTACAAGCCACAGTTCTCGCCGTCGGCGTTACTTTTTTTGTTTCACCGAAATGCACTTTTTTCTTCAACGACGAAAGAAGTTGGCGGCGACGATAATGATGATGATGACGATACCATCATCGAAACGAGAACGAAGAAAATGATGGAAACGTTTCATCCGCTGATGAGGCACATTTTTGCGAGTTCAAAGTGCGCGAGCTGCGTCCACGCGATTGATTTCAGCAGTAACATTAACAACAACAACAAAATTGAAGACGATGTAGACGGGAGGAAGAAAACGAGCAAACAGTTGCACAACGTGTTGAAAAGAATCAACGCGAAGGATCGAGCGATTTCGATTGCGTTCGGGAGTAAAGAGAGTTTAATCGTTTTGAACGCGCTCATGCAACACGATAAAATGGAATCGGTGATGAGCGTTGTTTTGATGAATCCGATTCCTACCAACGATGTTGCGTCGTCGTCTAGTAGTAGTTCTAGAGAGTTTGCGAAGGCGTGCGAGGAGATTCGGGAAGGAGCGATTGGAACGGTAAAAATATTCGTCGTGCTCTCTTCCAGAGGGGAAGAGTACGTCCGAGAGAGGGAGAGAATTGAGCGTATATTTGTCGAGAGTGCTTCTAGAAACGAAGACGTCTCTGTGCTCGTTAAAGGTGAAGGCGCAAAGTTGGGCGAAGCAGTCGCGGATGCGGTGCGAGAGAGAGACGCTTCTGGAAGTACGATTCACGGGTTGAGCAACAGAGTGGACGAGTGGATATTAGAAACCGAAAAGGCGTCGGAAAACTACGCCGAGTTGTTCGTTTCTAAAATCACTTTCGAACACAACAAGTACGATAAACAGATTGAGCAGGTTTGCGTGGAGTGCACGGAGACGTACTCCGAGGCGCTCGGGAACAAGGAGCGAGAAATAAAAATAGCAGAGGTAGAAGAAGAAGAAGAGGACGAAGAGGAACCGCCACCGGTCGTGTACCTGGCGCGACGACCGTTTGATTCCAGGAAGTTGTTCTTAATGCTCCGAAAAGAGTACGGGAAGGTCTCGTTCACGGAAGATTTAGATTTGGATGATGACGATAATAACAACAAAGATAAAATCAACGCTACCGCTACGTTGCTGTCATCCAGCTTGCGTTCACAAGGCGTCGTTTGGGTAAACTCGCGCTTAACAACACCTCTGCAGTGGCTTCATAAACACTCGGAACCCGTTCGCGTGTATGCCGTGAACGAAAAGCCGTGGTTTAAAGACGACGCAGACGAAGACGATGATGAACAAAAACGAAAACAGTTGTTGTTTCGACGAAGCTTTAGTTTGTGCGGCGATCGAAGGAATCATTTGGTCTTTGAAGGCGTCAAAGATGCCGAAAAGCTTCGCGAAATGTTAGACGCGTGCTTGTGCGAGTACGATACCGCTTTTGATGGAGACGATTTTTGCGAGAAGAAAGAAGCTAACTTTTTCATCGCGTGCCAACAAGTTTGGGAGTCGGTTCCAGACACCATGGAGCGATGTGGCGTCATCGCCGAAGGTCGAGGCGGCGCCGGTTGCGTCGCACTGATGCAACAAAAAGAACGAGTGTTTTTGAAAGACAAAACGTCTTCTTCGTTGTTATCGCAGGATAAACTATCAGCAAAAGAAGATGTAGAAGAAAAAGAAGAACAAAAAGAGGGGAAAAAATTATTGCCACTCGGCGGCAAAATTGGCGTTCGCGTTCCCGAAGCGTTTTTGCGACCGACCAAACAACAAGGCGAAACGAAAGTTTTCTCGAATAACAGAAATCTTACGGGACATTATTTTCCAAAGATGCCTTGCTTAGCGTGTGGGTCGCCGTGGTGGATTGGCGACGGGGGATGGAATTCGACGTGCGCGAACTGCGGCGAAGACGACCGGTGCTACGGGCTCGATCAAATGCCGTTGCGGCAATTTCGAGGAAAGCACAGAACGTTTTGCGAGATGGTTTTGAGTATGGATGTCTGTCGTGATGATTAGTAGAACGTAATAGAACGTAATAGAATGTAATAGAATGCACATTAATGCAAAAAAAACGCTTAAAAGGCGAACGCTCTACCTACTGAGCTAACGAGGCAATACAATGCGTGTACCGCGTATGGGGGTCGAACCCATGGCCATTCGCTTAATTTGAACTCTATTCAGAGTCGAATGTGCTTACTAAGACAAATTTTAGAATACAAGAAAAAATTGTAAACGTACCCTAAATTTTATTTTTTTCTTTGATTTTCATCAACAACTCGCCCATTCAACACAACGAACTCACAAGCATGGCGAAATCCTTCTCCCTGGAAGCGTTCAAATTCTCCGTCTACCTCTCCATTCCAATCGCGATGACGGTTTTTTTCGCCATGAACCCGAGCAATTTAGAGGAAATCATTCGGAACCGAATGTACGTCGTGTACCCGGCGAGTGCGCCGGATCCACCCTCGGACGAGGAGATGAAAAGGTTGATTGAACGTAATAAGAAAAAAAGAGGAAAAGATGCCGTGAACAACAACAACAAGTGGGGGTTCTTCAGTCGCGCCCAGAAGTGATGATGCGTGCAAAACTGTTACATATTACATCACGCATTAGTAGCTTCTCCCGTCATAGTTTTGTTGTAATATAGAATACATTGTAGTAGAATTTTAGCCCGTTTTTTTCCATTGGAATTCGCCACATTTCAAACTCTCGACACAAAAGCAGAAAACACACACACACACACACACAAATATTCATTAGTAGTATGTTTGGAGGTCACAAACAACAAAAAGGAGGATCCTCCTACTCCTTTTCATCGTCGAACGTAACCATAGACAACAAACACCCGGTGACTGAACGCGCGGATTCTCTCTCCATGAGCGGATCTCCTCCTCTTCAACGTCCCAATTTTGTCG
>Ga0206131_10006767_pt1 | contig 11657 bp, 10 predicted proteins | sample Helgoland_Spring_FD_148636 | JGI IMG/M metagenome (GOLD analysis project Ga0206131, IMG submission 148636) | Pelagic subsurface seawater microbial communities from Kabeltonne, Helgoland, North Sea - Helgoland_Spring_Bloom_20160517_1 | ecosystem: Environmental > Aquatic > Marine > Epipelagic ... | reverse complement strand
GTGATTTTTTTTGGCTGAAAGTAATATTGTCAAGCATTTCTATAGAATCTAGTATTTGTTTTCCGTGCAAAGATGCTTCTAACAAATTAGGGACAATTAAATGTAATGATCTATTAATGTCATACACATGAGCCATGTAACTCATATTTTCTCCTTTTCTGTTTTCTATAGTAATTGAAAAACTAAATCTATGTATAGGGTTTATAGCTTTGTAAATTTCTCCATTAGAATATCCGCCAGAATTAGCTACACATACTAGAGTTTCTTGGTTATATATTGTATCAGGATTAAAATCAGGTTCATCTTTAAGGAGGAATTCTCTAATTTTTGTGTTGTATGCAACTCTACGTTTGTTTGTAGATGTTAGTACAACGTAATCATTGTTGCTTTCCATGTCTTCTACAAGACTTGAACCAAATTTTGATACAATGGTGAGATCAGAATTTTCTGGTTGCTTAAAAACGCTTTTTTTGTTTGTTCTAATTTGTGTAGCGATATTAAGCAATGCTCCATCATATCTTTTGACTTCAGTTAACTCATACTTATTATGTTTTAAAAATATTGAAGAGTACGCTTTGTCCCAATTAAATATATTAGGATTGCGGCCTACAGGTTCTAATTGAAAGCTGTCGCCCATAAAAATCATTTTACATTCTTTTTCTGTACACTTTTTAATAAGTACTTCTAATATGTATTGATCAATCATAGAGCATTCGTCAATGATGTATACACCAAAACGTCTTAATTCTCCGCCTTCAGTAAATGAAACTCCTTTTGCTTTATCAGTTGCTTTAAATAATGCAGAATGTATAGTAGAATATATCAAATTAGGATTATCTATTTTTTCTTTAAGTCTATTGACGGCTGCGTTGGTTGGCGCAAGTAGACTTGCATTTTTGTAGTTAGCAATGTTTTCTGCTAATGTTGTTTTACCGCATCCTGAATATCCTGCAAGTAGAAAGAAACGATCTTTAGACTCAAGGAATTTATGTATTTTAAGTAATGCTTGTCTTTGCTCATCGGTGTATTCAATGGCTGTTTTGCGGGCATTGAAAAGATTATCTATGCTCATTAAGGTTAAGGGTTTTAAGAGTGATGATAGTAACTTTCTACTTTCTAGTATGTCTGGTCGACTGATTTGGAAAGTTACTATTTCACTTTTGGTTAATTAATCTAAGACAAAGAACTCATCTGAGTCTAAGTCTACAACGGTTACTCCGTCTACTTTAGAAATTTCTGTTACTTCTGCATTTGGGTATACGTCATCTAGTACTTCTTGTATAGGTTCATCATATACTGTTTTAGCTTTAGAAGCAATTGGTTCTTCTTCTTTTTCTGGCGTGCCAGCTGGCGGGGGACAAGAATTAAAGTCATCTCCTCCTAATGTTAATAAAGGATAATCTTCTACAGGAGTAGGCAAAATAATTTGCTCATTCTCTTCTTGAAGCAATTCTACTTGCTCATCTGTCATTTCTTTAGAAGGCACTTCATCACATACTTCAGCTACGGCTGCTTCATCTTCTCTGATACTTTCTGCAATACGATCTTCATCATACACAGGTGCATCATCTTCTTCATCTTTCTCCTCAATGATTTCTTCAGTTTTCATCTCTTGCATTTCTGCATCAGCTTCAACTTCAGGATAATCTACATTACCTGCTCCATCTTCATATACTGGAACAGCTTTGCCGTCATCTTCAAACTCTACGTCTACTAATTCAGGTTCTGCATCATCTGTATCTGACATAGTATCTCCATTAGGAATACCGTTAATCTGAGGCGAATCATTTGCCGGTTCATCATCTGTACCAACATAATAGTTATCTTCATCTCGTCCGGCCATTTGCTTCTCATACATAGCATTCATGTCTACTTCTTCTGGAGAATTAAGCGATGTTAAATCTGCGTCATCATTTACAGTTAGTTTTTGAACGTCCAATGTATATTGACCTGGAACTCCATTGTAATAACGCAGTGTGATAAAGGTATTAATTTCTATCTGTTGCTTATACCATGTTTTAGGAGATTGTTCTTTAACACCAAACATTATCATTTTGTAAACTTCCCACAATGTTCCTTTACCGGAGTAATCAAATGAAGGATTATTGTATTCATTTCTGATCTGTGTAGATTGCTCAATACCTAAAATGTCTTTGTCAAAAAACAATAAGCCCATAAGTTTTGAATATTCTTCTCTGTCAATTACGATAGCTTTAAATCTATTTTTCATGTCTACAATTTTAGCAAAGTGATGAACCGCTTGACTAATCATCTGATTAATTACATTTGTAGATTCTTCTTTAGCAGTCCCCGTATGTTTTCTTGCCCAGTTAACTTGAGCATCTCTTGAAACAAACGGCACGTTGTTATCATAAATTAAACCACCAATACCACAGCTAAATCTTAGCATTTTGTTGTATGAATTAGTCCAATTAAATGTCATAGCCATGTCTTCATCCAAACTATTGTCTGAAATTTCCATAAAACCTGCTGCTACTTCACCTTTTTGTTCTGCTTTATATAGTTCGCTTTTTACGGCAAACCCTCCTAATTTAAGTGCTTCTCGCACTTCATCAATAATATCTCCATGTGCTATAGGAGTATAACTTTTTGTTGCTTGTGGCAAAGCCACGTTTCTTAAATAACTTTCTGTTTGTGTTTTACACTTCATTCGTAAAAATTTAAAAGAGTTTGATTACTGGGTTCTATTTTATTAATTTCTTTCCAGATCTCTCTGAGATAAAAAGATAAATCAATATTGTAGTTATGAAACTCTTCAGATTTGTATTGGTTAAATAATAATTCTAAACTTTTGGAAGACTCTACTTTAATAATTCTTCCATCAGGATTTGTTTTTAATATCTTACAGCCCCCGGAATTAACCATGTAATACCGTAAAGTTTTGGGTAGTTTTGTAAGTGCTGTTCCTGTTTTATCTTCATCTAAGCATTCGTACTCAAACCTCCAATCACCTTTTGCTCGTGTACCTGCACAATAATCAAAAATATTTTGACTTTGTTCTACAGTAATTTCAGGCTTTTGATTATGCACAAAGTAATAATAGTAGGCAATCCGTTTGATCCGGAAGCTCTTGTTCTTATGTAAAGGTTTATCAACTTCAAAGCGACCCTTAGTTTTAGTTTTAAATAACTTGTATTTTCCATCCCTGGTCTTTTTAATTAAGGGTTTAGGAAATGTGTTTTTAACTAAGTCAATTGCTTTTTCTCTTTCTATTTCTACACCTTCAAAGATACCAATGTAATTATTGACATCTGGTATGATAAGTTTTCTATACTCTTCATATTCAAGAACTAAATCTGTCTGCTCTTCCCACTTTTTACATATCTCATAATACTTTTCTACATGATCTCTAGGCAATATAATTTCACCACCATCTGTGTTTATCATAAGAGGTCTACTGCCCGGAATACTTTCACATAATTCTTCCATAAGCATTACCAATAACAACTGACCGTTGCAAGTAATACGCATGGTAAACCCGCTGTCTTTAAGAAATGAATGTTCATCATTAGACAATCCATAGGTTGAATTAAGCAAAATTTTGTACACATAGTTTAAAGGATTAGATTTAGGATAAAGCTTACGCTCTTCATAAAATCCTTCATAAATCTCATTAAATGCTTTAGCGTCTATATGCCCTGGCGACCAATTATTTCTAATTGCTAGATTAGGGTAGTAGCTTTTAACATCAAATGAAAGTATTACAAAATCTTTACAAGATTCATAGATACCTTTCTTTGCACCGTGTATTCCACCAAGAGCAAAATGATACTCAAGACCTTTGTATGTTACTTCGTGTTTAAAAGAACCTTTTAAGTTTTCTCCATTAAGAGATAGTTCTTTGAAGGTTGACAAAGTAGCTTTAAGCTCCGGTGTTTTAAATTTAATATACGGCAGGATCAATTCTTCCAAATTAATTGTTGGACGGAAGGTTCTCATCTTTTTTAAATCTTTCTCTTTAATGTTTAGTTTTTCAGCCAGCAGCTTAGAAAAAATCTTTTTTGCTAGAACCGGCTCTGATGCATTATTAAGAGGTAGTTTAAAATGTTTAGACAAATCCCATCTAAGTTTAATCTCAGATTTATTCTTAAAGAACATTTCTCTTGTAGACAAACAATCATTGATGCAATAAGTAGTTAACTTTTTTACATCATCTTTTGTGTGATAATCTTTGTGAGATTTACTCATGTCTTCTACGTTGTGCCAATCCATACTAAACTGTAGCCATTTAAGACTACAGCGTTTAGCAGGATTATCATAATTGTTTATGGCTAGAATATCACATTCATTAAAAGGATTGTCATCTAATCTGTATAAAGGAAACTCTTTAGCATTCATTCGCTCTATAGTTTGTTGAGCTATTCCGTAAATTTTTCCTGCTAGCCTCATTCCGTGAGATAAATCTTTAGTGTTTTTACAACTAAGTAAATATCTTGAAACTTGAGAATCAAATCTTAGTCCATTGTAAGAAACAAGCAAAGTTTTGTTTTCAATACAGTCTTCTAGAAAAGCTATGCATGCTCTAGAATCATTTACCATACCGTTAATTTGAAATATTACTTTATCTTCTGGATCTTTTATATTAATAAATACTGCTAAGAAACAATTTAGAACTGTTTCATAGTCATAAACATATGCTTTAGCCATATTAATTTAGTTTTAACAGGAGCAAAGACCAACAAATAAATATGTTCCCTTTGATTCTGTTTTTGATTTTTTGTATTTAATTGTAGCACAATGATACTCATTAAAATTTATGAGTCTTTTTCTGATTTCAACTTTAAATGTAGCATTTTCTCTTGCTGTTTTTTCACAATGAGCTCTTGTTAAATCAATGCAGTCTTGTAATGTATCAGCTACTGCTAACTCTTTTTTATCCCAATTATCTATGCCAACATATTTAGTAACCCATTTACGTGTTCCTTTTTGTGGATTTCTTTCAACGGTACTTTTAATTTTATTGGTGTTGTAGATTCTTTCTTTAAGACAAACTCCCCATGTTTCCCATTTAGGTACATTTTCCTCGATCCATTCATTTGCTTTTTCAATACCTTCAATGGAATGATATTTTCTTGTAGCATCTTTGGTAAAGGATGTTGTATTAAAATCTCCATTATATGAAGCTCTACCGGATTCTGCTTCTGCTTCTTCAGTTACCATTTTCCAAGCCTCTTGCATTGAGTTTGCTTTTACTGTTGTTGTTCTTAATGTTGCTCCCATGTTTCTTCTTTTGATTGAATAATTGATGCTCCTAATCCTTGTATCTCATCATCTGATGACTCTAACATCATAAGGATTTTATCATATTGTTCTTCCGTAATTACGTTTTCTTGGAACAATCTACCTAAGTATTTTTTGTATACAACTTTCGGATGGTTAATTTCATAACCTTTATCTTCATATCTATACCCTTTATTGAGTTTAGAATTAATTAATTTATTTACTATAGCATTTGCTGCATTTTTAGATAAACCGGTTCCTTTAATTCCTCCGTTTAAATTTCTATTACCTCTTCTGCCATAGGCAAAATCTACATCATACAAATCTGATAAAGGTCTTTTTATTTTACTAACTAAATATACTTTGTCAGATGGATAGTTGTCACAATAAAGGTGATGATTTTCTACTAATTTATTTGCATTCATATTTTTTTTTAAATAAAAAATGCGTACCCGGTTAAGGATACGCATTTATGTTTGTGTTAAAAAACTGTATTTTAGCTTACCAGCTCTTCTGTTTTGACGGAAGTTTTCATTACTTCTTTAAAGTCAAACTCTGCAGCATTAATGGCTACTTTACAAATGAACTCTTCAATATCATCAGGGTTCATTATTTCGTATTCATAAAATGTTTTAAGAGCTTTTCTTTCTTCTTTGTATTGATTTCCATTAGGGCGTTTAGATGCTCTAACAATATCCCCATTAGTATCTACTTTAGGTAGAAAATGAAACGTATCTTTTTGGATTGTAGTAATTACAGCCAATCTTTTTTCTTCTGGCAGGTAAATACATTCAACAAAAGGACAATCTTCTTCCATTCTAATCATACTAAAAGTTGGGAATCCGCGATGTTCTTGTACAACAAGCATCATTTTTTTGTGGTTGGTTTCTTTTGACATAGGTGCTTTTTTTTATAAAACTACAAAATTATTTGCAAATTCATATGGTAAATTAAAATCTCTATGTTCTATATGCCAAGATAATTCATGGTTTACCAACTGAATAAGTTGCTTTCTCCATTTTTCTAATGACTCTTCTGAAACTTTAAAATTGTAGACTTGATTGTTTTTATCTACTACTATAAAGTGAAATACAAAATCATAATCAAAGGCAGGACCACGCATTAAACTTTTTGCTAAAATTTCATAACAAGCAGGTTGTAACCAATAATCATATTTGTCTATGGTTTCTTTAAAATCTGCAATAGTTTTATTTGTAGTTTTGACATCCGATACAAAAACTGTTTTGTATTTTTTAGATACTTTAATGCAATCCATAACGCCTTTAATACCAAATTGATATTCATCAGGCCTGTGGTTCATTTCAAGCTCGTATCTAACTTCATCTTTGTCATCTTGTGCATATAACAACCAAGCTGCTTTTTCGTCATCTGTAATAGCTTTTGCTTTACGTTCACATTTATCCCAAGATTCTTGGTCAACAATTGTTTTGTCTGCGTTTTCTACATGCAATCTAAAATATTCTAACGCATTGTCTGTTAGAATTTTCTTTAGTCTTTTAGAATCACCAGTGCCATCTTTAGTATCTTTTAAACTTTGATACTTGTTGATTTTAATTAAGTGACTTAGTATTTCTTCATCATAATAATCAAAACTTGGATCTTGAGGACAAAGCTCTAATACATAATTAATGCAACTTAGAATTGTTTCACTAGGAGTAGCGATACCCATGTTAACAAATTTGTTTTTTAACTCTTCTGGTTCTAAAACCATACAGTGTAATAAACTACCTTCATCAAAATGTTTTCCAGTTAGTTGTTCTTTATCTTCTAGCACATAGTGCTTATAATATGTTGCAGGATTGTATCGCAGTAAACGCAATGCAGATGGGCTTAGTAATAAGTCATCTCTATGCGCATGCCAATTTTCCCACATTAATTCATCTGTTTCTCTCATGCAAATTGTTTTGGTTGAATTTTAATTTCAAAGCGTTCACTGCTTTGTAGATTTGGTATAAAAAAATACTTGCTTATTAATTGCATATCTTCAGGACTTACTTTAAAGTTTGAAGTTCTTTGTCTAATTATAACTTCATAGTCTTGTAATAAAGAATCTATAGTGTCATGACAAGAAAGCAATGCATTTCTATGCGTATAGTATCTAAAATTAAATAAAGCTACATCACTACAAGAAGCACTTATTCCTTGCTTGTGCAATCTTTTTTGGAATACATATAAATAGTTTCTAACAAGCAAGGTCATTAGTACATCTTTATTTTTTGTTAAGTTAAATCCAGCAACCATATTAAGTATTAACTTATAGTGCTCTTGATCATTAGATGTTCTAGCCCACGATTTTATTGTATTAAATCTTTCTTCTGTAAAGTTAGATCCTTCTGGTGTCAAATCCATTACATTTTTATAATGTATAGGTTTTTGATAATATGGAATCATTATTTTATTTATATAATGTTCATTTTCTTCAGCATAATTTCTCCAAATAGTACTAACAAACCCTTGATACCTTTTTCTATTAAGACTTAATACAATTGCATCTTCTTCATCTATTACAAAATTATCTACTTGTTCTTGTAAATACGCAATACAGTCATTATTTTCATCCTTAAATTTATTTAAATCATCAAAAGATAAAAGATGCATTTTAGTACTATCTATTATCCATTTTACTTTAATTGCTGTATAGTCAGAATATCTTGATCCAGGATCAGTTATGTTGTAAATACATTTTAATCCTGCTTTTTTTCCTGAATGCAGTTTAGCAGGTATAGATTTTTCTATTATTTTTTTAAGTTCTAAACTACAAGCTATATCGTTATCTTTATTAAGAAGTTCACTTGTAAAATCAATTGACAGATGTTCATTTTTAATACTTGAAGCATCTACAAATTTAACGTGCATTAAATCTTTGTATCCAAAATATGTTTTAGATGGTTTGTTTAATCTTAGTTTAAATTTTTCTGGTAATAAAAAATATTTCATTTTGTTTAATTTAATAAAAGGGTGCAAAAGGTTTTCTACTTAGATAGTTTTATGGCATCTCCATCAAAACATTTTCCACGAATTTCACGCTATACAATTGCACCCTTTAGTTATTACTCTAATATAACATCAACAATATCAGTGTCCATCATCAATTTATTGTATCTGCTGTTACTGTTAATTACTTTTTTAGCAAATATAAATTTCAGATCAGAACCAAGTATGTTGGTTTTAATTAGCTCACTTACACGGTCTAGATATTTATCATTAATATCATGCGTGGTTATTTTTTGAAGCATATAATTGATTAATCTTGTAGTTAAAACATAAGCTAAATCAGCTCTGTAATCACTTCCGCTTTTAATCAATGCACTAATTTTACTTTTAACTGTATCAAAAGTAGTTTCTGTATTTAATATCTCTTGAGGAGAAATCATTTTATCCAAGTTGTTGTGGATAAAATTTGTGTACATCGTTGTAATTTCTGGCCCAACTGCACCTTCACCGATGTTTTGAATCAATGTTAAAGAAGAATTAAAATCTTTAATTGTTCTAAGTGAGTTGTAAAACTTAACCAAACTTCTAGGATTAACTTCCGGACGCTCTTCTTTAATAATTTCTGATCCGTGGAGCAAAGTAAAATTAATTGAACGCGGGTCTATGTTAGCCCCTTCTGCCCACTCTGCCCAAACTTCTGGTTCCCACTTCATATCAAAAGTTATGTATCTTGATTTTGCTGCAGGATCAATGTCAGTAACATTGTAAGTTCCGTCATCTGGATTTTCTGTAAGAAGGATAGTCCAACCTTTAGGTAAACTCCAAGAAATATATTGCTGTCTGTCAATAATTTCCATAACTGCTTGCATAAATCTAGGCGCAGCTCTTGTGTAGTCATCAAGAATTAAGATACCGCCTTCTCCTTTACCGGCAATCCAAGCAGGTTTAGCATAAGTCATGCGACTATTGTTAGTTGCTTGCCATCCTTGTTTTTCAAATGAATGCATTACTTTTTCATCTACCCATTTGGCTACTTTTTTACCATCTTTCTGTCCAATCATATAGTATTCTTTTACAGGAATACCAACTAAGTCACCTAACTCATCAAGTTGTGCTAAGTTAATAGCTTCAACGTGTTTGATATTTAATTCTTCAGCAAGCTGGTGAACTACACTTGTCTTTCCAAGTCCCGCAGGACCGCATATAGATATGCTGATAGGTTTTTGGCCTTCAGCTTGTATTGCTTTATTGTTGTTAATTAAGTGCGTTAACGTTTCTTTTAGCTCTGTACTGTTTAATTCTACTTTGTTCATACTATTTTTAATAATTAATTTAATTGAATTGTTTTGCCCGGTAAATGATCTGTCCAACGTGATCGTTCTGATAGAACCCAAAGGACATTTTTAATTTTTGCTTCAGGAGCTGGTGCTTCTCCGTCAGTTAGATAAATAAGTGTAGAGTATTTGCTTTTATTTATATTAAAATAATCTACAACTTCGTTAAAGTCAGTACCACCTCTTCCTTCTATGTCAAAGTTCATATTTCTTTTGTACTTAACAACTTTACCCATAGATGTATCCGCAAATACTAAAGAAAAATCATGTCCGGTTTTATTCATATGATAAATCTCATTCATAAATTCTTTGACTTCCTTAGTTGATACTGATGCTGAACTGTCTATAGCGATCAATACATGCGAAAAAGATTCTATCTTCATACCAAAGTCTAACTCAAAGCGTCTGCTTTGTTTTCTTTTAGTTTTTCTAATATTGTACTTGGTGCTGTTACCAATAAATCTTCTCATAAACGCCTTCCAATTAAATTTAGGAGGTGTTATTTGTTTTAAGGCAGCTAATTTTTCTGCTATATGCCCTGGAACAGTTCCTCTAGCTTTAATTGTTTGTTCTGCTACCTCATCTAAAACTGTAAGAATTTGTCTTTCAATCAACTTTTTAGCTGTTTCAGATGCGTCTTCAACTTCGTCCCAATTATGTTCAGGTAATGTTATGTCATAGTCATTACCCATGTTTGTTTTGGACTCGCCATTTTGAACAGCTTCTTCTATTGCTTGCATCAAATCTGTACAGCCATCACCACTATCTTGGTTATCATCATTGCTTTGACTTTCGTCATCACCATTATTGTCACAGTCTTCATCACTACTGCAACTAGAAGGTGGCGGGGGTGGTGCATTTTTCTTAGCATCCATCAGTTTTTTATAATATGTATTACTGCCTTCTTCTGCATATAATCCATATTTTTCAAACTTCTCTAGTGTACAACCATCAGGCGGTAACATGTAGTCATCAATTTTTTGATTGATTTCAATATCTTGAGCGATATTTGATATTTCTTTATCTGTTTGATGTGCAAACATATCTGTGCAGTGAAAGAATGCAATGTGCATTAGTTCGTGTTGCAATAGACCGCACTTATGATCATGTGATAAAGATTGCCAAAATTCAGGATTAATAAGCAATTTGTAATTAATTCCTTGTAATCCTACACCGGCAGTTGGTACTTGTGTTGTAAACATTTTTTGAAGATTCAATAGCAATAGTCCATAAAACGGCTGTTTAAGCATAAGCGTTTTACAAACTATTGATAAATCTTTTTGTAGTTCTTTTTCAGTCATTGTCAAATAAATTTAAATTAGCTGGTGGTATATAATCAAAGCTTGTATCTAAAGTAATACTGTACTTAACAAATTCTGTATAGTAATATAGGAAAGCATTTATAGATTCATCATCTACTTCATTGTTTCTAAGATGATTGTATATATCTTTTGTAGATTTACTTATTGATCTGTTAATTTTTATGTTGCTGACTTTGTAAACAGCTTCCATGACATCTGTTACTAAATTTTGTATGCTTTCACTATCTCTGAAGCGATGGCTAACTTGTTTAACTTGATATACTATTGCAATGCAATTAGCTTTTGTAATTTTTTCTTTAAGTATTTTTAGTGCGATTTCTTGATTAGTTGTGTCCTCGCTTTTTAGTAGATCGTTTATTCTTTCTGATTGCATTTTTAAATTTTAGTTTAAAAAATATTTTAGTGTTTTCTATTCCGTGTTGTTTTATTGATTCAGCAAAATCTTTTTCATAGTCAAAGTGTATGTATGGTATTTGATGTTCTGTCCAATACATATTCATTGCTTTGATGCCCGCTTCGTCATTGTCAAACATGGTGAAAACATATTCGTAATTAGATTTGTACTTGTCCAATATAGAGGTAGTGATAGTAACATTTTCTGAATCTGGTGCTACAAGTTCTATGTTAGGTAAACGCATAGACTGAAACGCGCCTATGTCTTTGAGTGATGATGCTATGATTAAACATTTAGCATTCATTGTCAATTGTTCTGCGCCTTGTAGATGATCTTTAATTTTTAGAAACTTTGCTATCTTTCTATTGGGTTGGTATATCTTATATAAGCTATTGTCTTTAGAAAAGAATC
>Ga0206131_10006764_pt1 | contig 11660 bp, 10 predicted proteins | sample Helgoland_Spring_FD_148636 | JGI IMG/M metagenome (GOLD analysis project Ga0206131, IMG submission 148636) | Pelagic subsurface seawater microbial communities from Kabeltonne, Helgoland, North Sea - Helgoland_Spring_Bloom_20160517_1 | ecosystem: Environmental > Aquatic > Marine > Epipelagic ... | reverse complement strand
ACAACTATTTTCGAAAATAGTTGTATTTTGCAATTGTGAAAAAAGGCCGATTTTACAACTATTTTCCGAAAATAGTTGTAAAATTCGCGTTTTTTTTTTTGCTAAAGCACCCTATTAATCTGACCACAAAAAAAAAATTTATCCTCGCTCGCTCAATTCATAAGTCAATTCATATTTTGCCTCATTCTCTCCGTTATCTTGTGCAAATTAGTATTAAACAAAAGAAGAAGCAGAACTGATGACGACGACGACGACGACGAGCAGCGTCAGCGTTTTGAGCAACAACCTCCTTCTCGCCAGACAACAACAACAACGACGACGGCGAAATGGTGTCATCATCACGAGGAGAAGGAAATGTAATTCCGGAGTGAGGATTCAATCTGCACTCTTCAGTGGTGGAGGACAAGGATTGAAGAAAACGCCCGAGCAAAAGAACAAACTGAAACGATTGGAAAAGTTAAACCCTGGTAATAACGAGCAAGAGGAGGAGTTCTGGCCGGAGGATTTGAAGCAGTTAAGAACGCCCATCATGGCGGGAAACTGGAAATGTAATCCGAAGACTTTGGAGGAGGCGAGGACGCTGGCCTCGTTAGTCGCCGCGAACACGGCGGAGGATAGGAGAGACGCAGATTTTTTCAACAACAACAACGAGAGAGGAGGAGGAGGAGGAAGGAGTGGATTTAATCTCTTCAATAAGAGGAACTCTAATAATAACAGAGGAGGAGGAAGAGGAGATAATAAGAACGTGGAGGTTTTGATATGCCCGCCGGCGGCGTTTTTATCGGAAGTCTCTCAGTTGGTACGTTTCCTAATATATCGATTTTTTTCTTGCTCGGCTCGACGCAAAAGGTAACAGAGAAAAGGGCGAGAGTGAAGATACTAGTTCCATTGTTGAGAATTGAAGCCGGGAGTAATTACCTGCTGCTTTTGAAACGATACTTATACTTTTCATGTCATAGTTACTCTGACTCGCTTCTGCTGTAAATGTTCGGGAGAGAGAGAGAGAGAGAGAAAACAAACAGATACTGACCATATGACCTCTTCTTCTTCTTCTTCTTCTTCTTCTTTTATACTATTACAGATTGAAGGCTCGGGTGTCTACCTCGGCGCGCAAAACGTGACGTTTGAGAACGGCGGCGCGTTTACCGGTGAAATGTCGTGCACGATGGCAGATTCTTTGGGCGTCACGCACGTTATTATCGGTCACAGCGAACGCCGTTCGCTCTATTACGAAACGGACGAGGACATTAACAAGAAAATTAAGAAAGTCATCGAGAATGACATGACGCCGGTGTTCTGCGTCGGCGAGACGAAAGAAGAGTACGAGAGAGGCGACGTGTACGACGTTTTATCGTGGCAATTAGCGGGTGGTTTAGACGGCGTATCGGCGAAAGATGTGGAAAATATGATCATCGCGTACGAGCCAGTTTGGGCGATCGGTACCGGGTTGACTGCCACGCCGGCCATCGCGCAAAGCGTACACAAACTAATTCGAAACTGGATTGCAGAAAAGTATTCCAAATCTGTCGCCGACAGGGTGCGCATTCAATACGGAGGGTCGGTCAAACCAGACTCGGTGGACGAGCTCATGCAATGCCCGGATATCGACGGGTGCCTTGTTGGGGGTGCGTCGTTATCCTCGGACGATTTCGCGCGCATCTGTTCGTTTCATCAAGGCACGAAGCCGGGAACGCCGCGCGTGTTGTACGCGGAAGAGTGCTTGGAAACGCAAATGGAACTTGGCGAATCTCCAGTTTGGTCGCAAAAAGACCAAAAGTTATACTGGGTGGATGCACCGAGAGGCACTTTGTACAGTTGGGACTTGCTCGAGGAGTTTCCGGACATGAAAGAATCCTTTGGGGAAACCTTAGGGTGCTGCGCTTTGATCTCTAACGGCGATTTGATTTTAGGCTTGGCCTCGGGATTGTACCAGTTTGACCCGAGAAGTAAAACGGTGAAAACGAGATTGACTGACTTCGAACCCGGTTTAAATACCAGACCAAACGACGGCCGCGTCGATCGCTCGGGTAATTTTATCATTGGTAGTTACAACAACGACCACCGCGTTGATGCGAGCGCCATCGGAGGTTTGTGGCGCTTAGACGCGAACAACAATCGACAGTTGGAAGAAGTCTTGGATTATAAACACAGATGTTCCAACTGCATTTGCTTCTCCCCGGACGGGCGCAAGATGTATTTTACGGATACTCCTCGACGCGAAGTCTTTGAGTTTGATTACGATCCAAACAGAGGGCCTTTGAATAGACGGTTGTTTTATTCGTTACCGTCAGATATGGCTGGTGGCCCTGACGGCGCGCAAGTTGACGCGGTTGGTAACTTGTGGATTGCCATTTCCGGCGCTGGAAAGTGCATTCGCGTCGATAAGAACACAAACATGGTCGATTTAGAGGTTCGTTTACCGGTCTCTTCGCCCACTTCGTTGACGTTCTGCGGGAACGATTGCAAAACCTTAGTCATCACGACGAGAAAGAAAGAGAACAGAAAAGACGCGGGGTCGTTATTTTCGGTGCGAATACCCGATATCGGAGGGTTACCAGAACCAGAGTATGGCAGCTCTCCAATTATCGATCGACTCGGGTTCCAACGAGGCGGAAGGAACGAATATAGCAACTACTCGAATAACAACAACAACAACCAAGACGCGTTTATGAGCAACGTCAATGGCTACGCCGCCAACGGCATCAACAACGTCGGCAGTAAGCTCAACGGCGTCAACGTTGAGCGACGATTCAATGCGAATAATACCGCCAACCAACACGAGTTGCACGAACCCGAATTTGTCCCGCGCATCAACACCGCCACCGCCGCTCGATCTTCAGTAGGCGTCGCCAAGTTTTGTGAACGGTGCGGCTGTCAATTTTCCAGCGCAGCTTCCAACTTTTGCAGCCAGTGTGGCACTCCGCGCGCTTCTTAGTTATTATTGTTATCAATATTATTTGAATATATCATTATTATCATCCTTGGTGGTTATGGGAACAAAGCGAAAACGATATCTTTACATTCTTCAGTAGTTTGAAAAACACAAAAAACTGATGATTGAAATCTCTTCTATTTTTGTCCTCCTTTTTGCTCTTCTTCTTCAAAACTTTTTATTTAAAGCAGAGACCCCCACTTTTGCAAGACTCTGTCCTCGCGCTCTTTACTCTCGGAATACTCCCGCTGCCCTTTCTCTCTCGGGCGGGCGGTGAGAAAAAGAGGAGAAGGAAGGTATTGGTTCATTACTTTCAGACGAGCGAGTTTCGAGACGCGCGCAAAGCGGGGAACAGGAGGAGACAAAAAACACGATTTGAATTGTGCCGTTGAATTACGCATTGCTGCGCGCTCCTTCTGTGCTGTGTTATCGCCCACCTGAGAGTGTGGTGAATCGTTATTAATTTGTGCGTTGAGGACAGTGAGAGTGAGAGAGGTGCTCGATAAAAGTACAATCATCGCGCGGGGAGAATGAGCTCTTACCCGCGCGGCCAAGCGCCGGCGATGAATGATGACGACGAGGGCGACGATGATTGGTCCTCCTCCGCGGAGGGAAGACGAGAATCAGGGACGAGCGCGACCGCCGCAGAGGCGGCGAACGAAGATATCGAGCTCGCCGCCGACGGACAATCTCAACAACAACAACAACAACAACAACAACAAATACGGAAACGACTCCATACGAATGATGCCAGAGGGGCTTTTCATCGCACTGGATCGAGTTTAAATCCGGTACCGGAGGCCGGCATCGGTTCCTTCTTTACGAACATCGCCGAGCTGACGAAAGACGTGTTAGATATGCGCGATGCGTCGAATAAAACCGACGCGGAAACCACGAACACGGAGAGTTTTATAGTGTCCTTGTTTAAAAGTAAATCGCTGAAGGGAATGAAGGGCAGAGGGTCGACGGAGATGAGATATGCAGAGACGAAGAGGATCGGGGCGAGGCAGGAGGAGAAAAAACGAATGGAAAGGACGTGGGGTGAGCGAGTGATGGAAGGAGTGGAGGAAGAAGACCCGAAAGCCGGTATGCATAACAGTAATAGTAAGAATGATAGCTCAACATTGATGGGGGCGAGTTCCGGAAGAACCTTGAGTTCACGAATACGCGCAGAGTGCGATGAAAACAACGACACGAACTCGTTTTACGCGAGGAAGCAAGGCGTCTTCGTGCTTTCGCCGTTAGGGTCGTTCATGCGCAAATGGGATTTTCTCATCATATGCGCGTTGTTGTGGACAGCAGTGGTCACTCCAGCTGAAGTTGCATTTTCTAGACCGAATTTGAACGCGTTGTTCGTGTTGAATAGAATCGTCGATTTGTTCTTCATTACCGATCTTTTCATCAACTTTTTCTTGGCCGTTCCGGAACCTAAAACTGGACACATTATATACGATCGGAGATATATTGCAATTTCCTATCTCAGAAGCTGGTTCATTATCGATTTTCTATCCGTCATACCGACGGATTTGATTACGATAATGGTAGAGGATGCGTACCCGAACGCAAACATTGAAAATTTGACCGTCTTGAGGGCGTTGAGATTATTTCGATTAGCGAAACTTTTGCGCATTCTGCGAACGATGCGATTATTTAAGAGATTGGAAATGAGGTATACCATCGATTATTCCATGCTCGCATTGAGTAAGTTTGCGATTGTTACGGTCATTTTCGCGCATTGGATGGCGTGCGCGTTTGGATTCGTCCACGACCTCGGGGCAAGCGCTGGACACGATACGTGGATGATGAATACATATTTCGGTGATTTCACCGTAAACAACTCGTGTTACGATCCCACAGATCCTTTGGCATGCGTGCCTGGGTTTGATAAGTACATCGCTGCGCTGTATTGGAGTTCGATGACCATCACAACCATCGGTTACGGGGACATTTCGCCGAAAACAAACGAGGAGCGTATTTTTGTCATCATAGCGATGTTAGCTGGCGCATTTCAATACGGTTACGTCGTCGGTGCCGTTGGTAACGTCATTTCGACGAAGAATTCTCGAACGAGCGGGTTAAAGAACTCGTTGACGGATTTGAACGAGTTATTTGCGGATTTGCCGTTGACGCCGCAAGAGATGCGAGTGAAACTGAGAGAGTTCTTCAAGTACAAACACGGTGATGCGAAGTTAGACTTAGAAAGAACGACGGCGTTGATGTCAGAAATGTCACCGCGACTACGAGCAGAGCTCGTGGTTTTGCGAAACAATTGGATGAGAGACGTGAAATTCTTCCACGACTTTCCAGAGTCTTTGGTGTTGGCGTTGTCCTTGAAGATGAAACAGCAAACGTATCCGCCGAAAGAGTTGATTTTAGAAAAAGGAGATTACATGGACAACTTTTTGATGATTCGTAAAGGTGTGCTCGTCGCAAATGGTAGAATAATCACCGCTGGACAAGTTTTTGGTCAGGACTATGTGTTGGAACCTGGGCGATCGCCTCAGTTTCTGCAAACGATTACGTTTTCAGACGTCTACTCGCTTTCGTACCAAGACTTGGAAGAGGAAGTGAAGCACTATCCAGACGTACAAGTTATGCTGAAGAAGAAACGAATGCAAGCATTATTAAGAAGAGAAATGGTGGCGTATTCTAAAGCGTACAACGCTTTGATGTTATACGGCATAAAATCAGACGTGTATAAATGGTACGACGAACGTCCTCAATTTTACTTGAACAAGTTGAAAACAATAAATGGCGCCGACGGCGCGTTTTTGATTAATCCCGATTCTGAAGATGCGCAAAAACGCATGCGCGCGGTTTTACTCATCCAAAGTTGCTACCGTTCGAAGCAAACGAGGGAGAAGTTCAAAAACATTTCTGCGCGAGCGAGTGTGACTCCGGTGCTTTCCTCGACGTTGCGATTAACCAACCCTGATTTATACAGCTCGCACGCCATAGACATTTTGCACCACAGAACGCTGGCGTCGTTACGGATGTTGCATCATAAAATAGATTCTATCATGCCGTCACCCCCACCTACGAAAATGATGTCGAACGACCAAGTGAAAGTGAAATTGACGCAAGATTTTGAGAAGCAAAAAGGAGAGTTCTGGACGACACCAATGCCGAAAGAAACTTAGTATAACACGAATCATCGTCTAGAAGAACACGTACGAAAACAAACAGCAAAAAAGGAAGCACGCGTGGGCGAGCTTGCAGCGTTGATTCCTTTGTAATATTTAATAACAAACCATAACACAACCACATAAATAAATCTACTAATACAATCTAAAGCATACTAATGCAGGAGTCGTCGTTGTCGTCGTTCTCAAACCCGCTCCAGAGATTCAATCATCCGTTGCGCGCGTTCGTTTGTCAAACCGATTTCAGATTTCGTTTTTACGAACCTGTTCGCCCACGCGTGTCCTTCACTCACCACTTCCTTATCGTCCACGATGACAAACTTGGGATACTTCTCCTCCCCGACAAATCTCGCGTCTAAATAACTCTTAATTTCCTGAATTCTATTCGTAGACACGTGTAAATCGTGATGCACGGAATCCGCCAAGTGAGGCTTTCCCTCCGTCCTTCCAACCACCTCTATTTCCAAACAATCGTGTCGCATAAAAATATATCCAATGTACTCTTCAAAGTGTCTCCAGTACGTCGTCAACACGACTTCCGCCCCCGTTGACGCGCATATCTCGTTCAAAATCTCGACTTTATCTCTCTCCACGATGAGTTGAGGTGCCGTTGCCGTTCGGTTTAAAACGCCATCCACGTCTAAAAAAATTATCGGTCGCTTTTCCATCTTCGTTAAACTCTCGCTGAATGAAGACGCGTTGAAATTTCTCGTTTTTATTGTTTCTGTTCTTCTTGTTGTTGTTGTCGTTCTCGTTGTTGCGCGTCTTCTTTTGTTGTTTCCGAGTGATACTACTAATGTCGGTGATGATGGTTGGTCAGACAGACACCGATGAGAGGAACTCATTCGTTTACGTTTACGTTTACGTCTGTGTGTGTGTGTTTTTGTGAGGAATTTGCGCACAAACATTTCCCCTAAATCGCTAGAAGAGAAAACGGCAAACACGCGCGCGTGATGTTGTTCTCGTCGTCGTTAAAAGAGTGGTGGCGAAGGTGGTGGCAGTCAAAGAAAAAGAAAGGAACAGAGCGCGGCGAAAAAAGAAGGAATCCACTGAGCGCGATTGCGTATTATCTCGTCGTTTTGATAGGGTACCTGTTGGCTTTGGATTTCTTCAGCGACGTATTAGGTGATGACATTAGTAAGAACAACAACATAAACATCAACAACAACAATCAAAAGAAGAAGAAGGAAGTAATAAAGCTTTTCTGGTTCACGCTGCACGCGATAGTTGGCATTATCTCGCACTTGCTCGTGCTAAAGTCCGATCCAGGAATAGTCACGGAGAAGAATCACAAGGTGTGCTATAAAATGTTCCCGTTCGATGATTTACTCTACGAGGAAGGCAAATCCTGTCGAACGCTGAATATCGACATCCCGGCGAGGAGCAAGTGGGACGCGGTGACCAATCGAAGAGTGTGTAAGTTTGATCATTACTGCGCGGTGGTGAACCAAGCGATTGGTTTGAGAAATTTGCGTTGGTTTTTGTTGTTCTTGATCGTGAACGGCGCGTTGTGCGCGCACGGAGGTCTCGTCTGTTGGAACAGGGTGATGACGCGGATACCGAAGCATTGGCACTCGGTGAAAGAAAAAGATTTTTTCGGTCTGTTCTTGCCGGCGTTGATGTATCATCACACGCGAAGTATGTTCTCGATGTTTGTTTTATTTTCGGTTGGGTTTGGCGTTTTGGTTTTTGCCTTGTACCACATCTACTTAGTTTCGATGAACGTGACGACGAACGAGACGTATAAATACGCGCACATGCGACGAGTGAATAAAAGGTTGCCCAAGAGCGAACGAGTGGACGTGGTGAACATTTGGAACCGCGGAATAGTTTTGAACGTGAAGGAAGTTTTATTCCCAATGCGCGTGTATTAGTTTTGATAGTTTTTAGACAGATTAGATTTATTATAGGCGCGATAGATAGTTTTTATAAATTGCTGCGAAATTAGTAAAATAACTTACAAACGCGCGTTGCTATTCTTTTCCATCAACCGTTCGTCGAAGAATTTCTTCACTTTCTCGCCTAACTCGTTCGATGGAAACACTTTCGGTATCACGTGCCCTTTTTCGTGTTCGACTAACACCGCCTTCCCGCCAAACTCTTTATGCAGTAACTTTGTCAGCGCCGGGGGTATCGCCCGGTCTTGTTGGCCGACTACGTGCAAAGTCGGGATAGACGCACCTATTGTTTTCTCGATATTGTTACTATTACTATTATTACTACGCATTTGTTCCCTCAATTTCTCGTCCGCTCTGCTCGGCATGCCTGATATCAACACCGCGAATCGTAAACTCTTCATCCGCATCGCTTCCTCTTCTCCTTCCGGGGCGTTTGCGGTATCGGACGAAGACCTTTTCAACATCTCCCCGATTAACGTCGCGCCTTGACTAAACCCTAACAACCCATCGATTCCTTCTCGCTGCACAATCTCGTCCACGAATTTCGCGGACTCTTCGATCCCTCTGTATTCCATCTTCCCCGTGTCCGCGTTTCGTTCCGCGTCGTACCACTGAAAACTGCCCATGTTTGGAAACGCTGATTTCACATCTTCCGGAGGTTCTCCCGTTGCTTTAAATATCCCGTTTATTGCGATAAACTCCGCGGAATCCTGTAAATGTTTATCCCACCCGCCCATGGCGAGTTGTAACTTCACGATATCCGCGGACGTTCGGAACGAGTGAAGACACAAAACTTTCAATTTCTTATTATTAGTGTTGTTGTTGTTGTTGTTGTAAGAAGTCCCCGTCGTCGACTGAATCGTCGGACTCGTAGTATTACTCGTAGTATTCTCACACGACGCGACGACGTCCGGTAAGCTCGACCAGGACGTTCTCGGTAACGAACGCATTACTCTCTGACTCTCTCTCTCTCTCTGTGTGTGTGTATATAGTGTATATAAATAGAGTATAAAGTGAATAAAAAGAGTGTCTAATCCGTCTTCGTTCTGATGTGATTTTTATGCGTTTTTTTTCCTAAAAGGTCTGTCGCAGTCCTCTTCACTTTATATTCGCATACATGCTAAACTCGACGAACGCGACGAATACGAAGACTATCGGGAGTAAAAACAACGCATTTTTAGCTAAAGGAAGATCCAGAGGACTTTTCGCACTTTTCTTGACCGTTTCCTTGGTCTCGTCCGGGATATACTACGTCCACTGGGAGCAAAAAGACGAGAAAGAAAAGTTACGCGAAGGCGTTCGAAGGGACAAGATTCGATTGGAAAAGAAACTGTTAGAACAACAACAACAACAACAACAACAAGAACAAGAGAAGAAGAAGTAGTAAACGAAGATGTCGTCGGTGAGACAACGAACAAGCAGTCCAAACGCTGCTGAGAGAAGGAATAACGACGACGAAAACGCGTCTGTCATCCCTCGAGAAATACTCGAAGTTATTGAAAAAAAACGCACCAGAGATGTTCTTAAAATGACTGCGTTTTGTTTACTCCCAACCTCAATAATTATTTTCGCGAAAGGATTCGTGAACGAAGATATGAGTGGAGTGAGTGTATATAATATGGATCAAGGCGCGATGAAAATCTTACTTTTAGCTGCGTTCACGTCCGTGTTGGCGTACGCGACAACAGCGCGCTTAATACCAATCGTCGCTCGACGCACGCTCGGGAAGCGAAACATGTTTGGTTTAGATATTAACAAAAAAGGAACGAAAATGGGCGAGATTGCTATTCCAGAGGCGTTGGGTTTAGCGAGTGGGTGTGCGGTGCTCGTGTCCTTGGTTATCGGGAGGACTTTACACACGGCGTTCATTTTGGACAACAGCGGAGAGAGCGAACACAACGCGGCGTTGGCGACGATTGGGTTCATGTTGTTTCTTGGATTCGTAGACGACGTGTTAGATTTGCCGTGGAGAGCGAAGATGATTTTACCCGGGTTTGCCGCGACGATGTTGGCGCAAAGTTACCAAGGATCGACGTCTATCGTCGTCCCTCGCATGTTTCGCGAAAATATGCGTTCGGTTTTAGGCGCGCTCGATTCGGTCCCTATTGTGCGGGATATCGTAACGATGAAAGTGGACATGAAGAGTGGATTGATGGACGTTGGGTACATTTATATCGCGTTTATCTGGTTGCTCGCAGTTTTTTTATCGAACGCGATTAACATCCACGCCGGTTTAAATGGATTAGAGTGCGGCCAATCGTTAGTCATCGCCGGCGGGATCATCGTTCTGAACGTTTGGAGTCTTTTGACAGATCCAACGTCGAATGTAGTCGTTGGACCGCACGTATTTTCGTTGTTGTTAATCGCGCCTTTCTTTGCCGCCACGGTGAGTTTGTTGGAGCAAAACTGGTACCCGAGCGCGGTGTTTGTGGGCGATTCGTACACGTACTTCGCCGGGATGACTTTAGCCGTGGCTGGCATTTTAGGCCACTTCTCCGAAACGTTGCTGTTGTTTTGTTTACCGCAAGTGGTGAACTTTTTGTACTCTATTCCGCAATTGTTCAAAATTGTGCCGTGTCCTCGACACCGATTACCGAGGTTTGAGACGCAAACCGGTTTATTGAGTCCGTCCAAGGCGACGGAGACGCGATACAACATGAATCTGGTGACGTTGTTTTTACGCGTTTTCGGGAAAACGACGGAAAGGAAATTGTGTTTGCGATTGTTAGCATTTCAAGTCGCGTGTGTAGTATTTACGTTCGCGGCGAGATACGTGTTCATCGCTTTCGTTCATTGGAAATAATTCTAATAACTACAATAACTACCATAATACTACTAGTAATATTTTTGCGACATCATCGTTGTTGCTACGCCAACGCAGTCGGTTCTTCGCGCAAATGAAAGAGCTAAAAATAATACGCCGCTTCCTTACCTCTCTTTCTCTATTTTTTACTCGGTAACTTTGCGGCTCTGATGTCGTGCAGCTCCTTCGCCAAAGATTCCGCGCGCAATTTTTCTTCCACGCAGTTGTTGTTGTCTCCATCGCCACCACTTGTGACGTAAGTGCTCATAATCTCAATCCGCTCCTTTGGCATGACGAAGATCCCGCTTTTCGTCGTCTCCAGCTTTTGTAACTCGTCCAACACTTCAAATCCACTAATCAACTCCCCAAATTGGCAATACTGCCCGTCTAAATGCGGCGCGTCGCCTAATAAAATCGAAAACGACGTCGTCCCGCTGTCTGGATCGTTGAACCGTGCCATCGAAAGCGTTCCTTTCCTGTGTTTGATGGTTTGCCCGACGTGCTCGCCTCGTATTTTCTTCCTCGCGTGTTCGTTCTGCTCGAAAGTCAAACCAACTCTTCGACTCGTCATGCAATCCGCGATTTGCGCGACAAAGTTTTTATCCACTCGAAACACGTGATTGGTGTCGTACAAGCCGAGTTTAAACGCTTTCAATATGTGGTCCGCCGTGTTTGAAGCTTCGTCTTTATAAAATCCGAGCTCTACGTTCCCGTAGGACAGTTGCATCGTGACGGTTTCTTTTCTGAGTTCTCTTTGAGGCGTTTGCACGTCGCCGTCGACAAAAACAAAAGACGAAAAGAAGAACAATAACGAAAAGAAGAACAAGCGCGTCGTCATCGTCGCAAACAAAGAGCAGCTTAAAGTAGTGTGCTTAAAAATATAC
>Ga0206131_10006758_pt1 | contig 11671 bp, 10 predicted proteins | sample Helgoland_Spring_FD_148636 | JGI IMG/M metagenome (GOLD analysis project Ga0206131, IMG submission 148636) | Pelagic subsurface seawater microbial communities from Kabeltonne, Helgoland, North Sea - Helgoland_Spring_Bloom_20160517_1 | ecosystem: Environmental > Aquatic > Marine > Epipelagic ... | reverse complement strand
CGATATAAAATACTTGTTAAATATAGATGAAGTTGATGGAAGGCTATAGATGAGTAAGTATCATGAACTACAGAAGTTTTTATTAAATAATCAAAAAACCTGGTTAATCACAGGAGTTGCTGGTTTTATTGGCTCTAATCTTCTTGAAAAGCTTTTAGTACTAAATCAAAAAGTTGTAGGCATTGATAATTTTGATACAGGCTATCAACATAATATTGATCAAGCAATTCAAGATGCTAATGACTTTAATGGAAAAAAATTAAATCATAATTTTAAATTCATTAATGGAGATATTAGGAACCTAAAAGATTGCGAGAATGCATGCAATGGAGTGAATTATGTTCTTCATCAGGCAGCTTTAGGCTCAGTTCCTAGATCAATAAAAGATCCTATCAATACCAACAGAGCAAATATTGATGGCTTTCTAAATATGTTAGTAGCTAGCAAAGATGCAAATATTAAAAGATTTGTTTATGCATCATCGTCTTCAGTCTATGGAGACCATCCAGCTTTACCAAAACTAGAGGATAATATTGGAAACCCTTTAAGTCCTTATGCTGTTACTAAGGCTGTTTGTGAGTTATATGCTAATGTATTTGCCAAAACTTATGGTTTGCAGACTGTGGGCTTAAGGTATTTTAATATTTTTGGAAAAAGACAAGACCCGAATGGCGCATATGCTGCAGTCATACCAAAATGGGTAGCAAGCTTTTTAAATAAAGAAGATGTTTTTATTAATGGTGATGGGGAAACTAGCAGAGATTTTTGTTATGTTAAGAATGCTGTCCAAATGAATCTTTTAGCAGCTACCACCGATAATGCAAAAGCTATAGATCAGATTTATAACGTAGCACTTAACGATAGAACGAGTTTAAATAAACTTTATCAAATCATGCAAGATGGATTAATCGAGAGAAAAGAGGGTTTAGAAAAGAAGGAGCCGGTTTATGAGGATTTTAGAGCTGGGGATGTCAGACATTCTCAGGCAGACATTGAGAAGGCACAAACCTTAGTTGGCTATCAACCAGAATACTTTATATCCGAAGGCATAAATGAAGCCATGGATTGGTATGTATCAAATTTAAAAAAACAAATTGAATAAAATTATTACTATCAACTTAATCGAAGTAATTTTGGCAGCCTTTTCAACAATCACTTTTGTCAAAATTATACAATAATAAGGATATTCCCTAATGACAGTGCAGATAAAAAAAATATTATTTGTAGTTAATATACCAAGTTTTTTTGTATCTCATAGGTTGCCGCTTGCTGTAGCAGCAAAAAATTCAGGTTTTGAGGTTCATGTGGCTACTGCAAATGGATCTGAAGTACAAATAATAGAAGATAATGGTTTAATACATCATGTTATTCCCTTTGATCGGAGTGGACAAAATCTTGTTGCAGATATAATGACTTTTATCGAGCTCATCAGGCTCTTTAGAATTATTAAACCAGATTTAGTTCATTTAGTAACAATTAAACCTGTGATTTATGGGGGTATTGCAGCAAGAATGACTGGCATTAAATCTTTAGTCGCAGCTGTCTCTGGTCTTGGTACTGTATTTATTGATAGCTCATTTCTTGGATATCTTCGTCGCTTATTAGTTTTAAGTATGTATCGAATGGCCTTTAAACATAAACGTTTAAATGTAATCTTTCAAAATTTAGAAGACAAAAATATGTTTTTGAATGAAAATTTACTTGAAAGTAAGCGCGCTCGTCTAATTCAAGGATCTGGAGTCAGATTATCTGATTACCCGCATTTACCAGAGCCAAATTCAATTCCAGTTGTAATAATGGCCTCTCGACTATTAAAAGATAAAGGTGTATTTGATTTTGTTCAAGCTGCAAAAATATTAAAAACACAAGGTACCGAAGTAATATTTCGCCTGGTAGGTGATTCTGATTTTGATAACAAGACAAGTGTTTCAAAAAAAACCTTAAATAGCTGGAAAGATGAAGGCTATATAGAAATAATGGGTTTTTGTGATGACATAGCAGATCAATATGCAAATGCAAATATTGTATGCCTGCCATCATATAGGGAAGGTTTGCCTAAAAGTTTAGTTGAGGCTGCAGCATGTGGTCGTGCTGTAGTAACTACTGATGTAGCCGGATGTAGAGATGCAATTGTAAATGAGGTAACTGGGTTGCTATGTCCAATAATGGATCCATGTGGACTGGCTGAAACTATTAAGATATTAATAGACGATCCAAATAAGCGAAAACAAATGGGAATAGCAGGAAGACATCTTGCTGAAAGTATTTTTTCAATTGAACATATTGTTGACCAACATATGGACATTTATAACGAATTAGTTGACTCTTAAAGTAGCAAATATAAATGTTAAGAAGAATAAAATGTTAGGAAGTTATACGATAACCGAATTACACTTAATTAAATAATGATAAAATTTAACAACCTAAGTCAAGAACACCCTTATTTATTATTTAAACGTATATACATTGAGTCTTTGAAAGCTAAGCAACAGAATATAGAAGCTATATGTATCTCATCATATTCATTAAAAAATAAAGATGTTAATGCAAGGTTTGTTAATCTTAAATTCGTCAATGAAAAAGAATTTATTTTTTTTTCTAACTATAACTCACCTAAATCAGAAGATTTTGAATTGCATGACCAAATAACCGGCTTGCTGTATTGGAATAGTACTAATACTCAAATCAGGATGAAGGCACGCATTAAGAAAACTAGTTTAGACTTCAATCAAGAATATTTTGCTAAAAGGAGTAAGAAAAAAAATGCTTTAGCAATCTCGTCAAGTCAATCGAATATTGTTTCTTCATATGATGTTGTTAAAGAAAATTATGAAAAGTCAATTGAGGAAGATGACTTAACGAAGTGCCCTGACTATTGGGGTGGTTTTTCTTTTACACCTTATTACTTTGAATTTTGGAAAGGGCATGATACAAGATTAAATCGAAGAGAGGTGTACTCACTTAATAATACTGAGTGGGTCAAAAGCTACCTTCAACCATAAAACATTTGCGAATTTATGTAATTAGTATAAAATTCAAAAAAATTTATGAATTACGCAAGCCTATTTCAACTCTAAACATAACATATAGGAACCTCTCATAGCTTCTCAGAAAAAAAATATTACACCAATCAACGAAAGAATTAAAGCTAGCGAAGTTATGCTTATTGGTTCAAATGGTGAAAAACAAGGCTTAGTTGCATTTTCTGTTGCATTAGAGTCAGCTAGAGTTGCATCTCTTGACTTGGTACAAGTATCACCTTCAGATGCAAGCCCTATAGTTTGCAAGCTTTTAGACTATGGCAAGCATATCTTTGATAAGAAGAAAAGTCTTTCTTCTTCAAAGGTTAAAGTTAAAAGAAATACTACAAAAGAAATAAAGTTCAGGCCATCAACAGATACAGGTGATTACAATATTAAATTAAAAAAGGTTAAAAGCTTTATTCTTGACGGAGATAAGACTAAAATAAGCGTCCGTTTTAGAGGTAGGGAAATATTAAACAGTGATATGGGTCTTAATTTACTAAATAGATTAAGAGATGAACTGGAAGATATTGCTCAGGTAGACCAGGAGCCTTCACTTGAAGGCAGGCAATTGCTAATGGTTCTTTCACCTTTGAAGAAGAAGTAAATATAAATTTTTATAAGAAGAATAATATGGGATACAAGTTAAAAACACACTCTGGAGCTGCTAAGCGTTTTAAGAAAACAGGATCGTCTGTTAAGAGCAAAAGTGCAAATAGAAATCATATCCTAACTAAACAGTCTACAAAAAGAAAAAGACACAACCGAGGCTTAAATAAACTATCAGGTATAGTACTTAAGATGGCTTCAAAATTAATAAGAAGATAAATCATGCCAAGAACTACCAAATCAGTAACAGCAAAAGCAAAACATAAGAAAGTACTTAATGCCACTAAAGGACATTATGGGGCTAGAAGCAGATTATTTAGAACTGCCAAGCAGTCTAATGTCAAGTCTTTACAATATGCTTTTAGAGATAGAAAAAACAAGAAAAGAGCTTTTAGAGCTCTTTGGATTGCAAGGATTAATGCTGGGGCAAGAGAATTAGGTGTCTCTTATTCGGTCTTAATAAACTCTTTAATGAAAAAAGATATTGCCTTAGATAGAAAAATTCTTTCTGATATAGCCATTACTGATAGCGCAACTTTTGAGAAGATTGTAAAAACAGCTACCAGCTAGATATACTGGTTTGATGCCAGAAGATAAGCACATTTTACCCCCTGAGTTATTCAAAGACAGGGGTTCCCTTCATCCAATAAATCACATGAAAGATTCTATTATGGATCTTTTAATTTCTTTTGGATTTGAGATTGTTGATGGGCCTGAAATTGAAACAGAGGAATTTAATTTCGATATGCTTAATATAAAAAAATCTCACCCTGCAAGGCAGATGCATGATACTTTTTATGTTGAGAATAAATCAAACCTTCTAAGAACTCATACTTCTCCTGTACAAATAAGAGGCATGCTTGAAAAAAAACCACCTTTGGCATTTATTTCTGGAGGTAAGGTTTATAGAAAAGATGATGATGCAACTCACCTGCCAATGTTTCATCAGGTTGAAGGTATATATGTGGATGAGCATGTTAGTTTTGCTCAACTTAAAGACCTAATCTATAAGATTATCTACTCACTATTTGGTGAAGAGGTTGAGTTGAGGTTTAGGCCTTCATATTTTCCATTTACAGAGCCATCAGCTGAGGTTGATATCTTGTCAAAAGAAGGAAAGTGGCTCGAGATACTTGGATGCGGGATAGTAAATCCAGTCGTGCTAGAAAATTGTAGTATAGATTCAAATAATTTTAGTGGCTTAGCATTTGGATTGGGAATAGAAAGAATTGCAATGCTTAAGCATGGAGTAACAGATATAAGAGAGTTCTATAAGTCTAACTTAGATTTTTTGCGTCAGTTCAAATGAAAATAGCATACAGCCATTTAGTAAAACATATTGCAGAATGCCCTAGTATTGAGCAAGTTTCTGATAGCTTATTTCAGCTTGGTCATGAGCATGAGATAGATGGTAATATTTTTGATATGGAATTCACACCCAATAGGGGGGATTGTTTATCTATAAATGGTTTGCTAAGAGATTTAGCAACTTTCTACACCATCAAACTCAATCAAGATATATATAATGAGAAGCTTGATCAACTCGAGATAGATTTTGAAAATCTATCAGAAGATATTTGTCCTCAAATATCATTTCTTAAATTAGAGATTGAACAAGTGCCAGAAAGTTATAAGGGCTCTTTAAATAATTATTTTATAGAACTAGGCTTGAATAAAAATAACTTCTTTACAGATATATCAAATTATCTTTCCTATGAAACAGGCCAGCCAACTCATTGCTATGATGCCAATAGAATGGAAGGTAAATTGCTTTTCCAGGAGACAAGCAAGAATGAAATTTTTGAAACACTGCTTGATAAAAAAATTAACCTGACAAATAAAAATGCAGTTTTTTTATTGAATAATAAAGTGATTAATCTTGCTGGAATAGTAGGTGGCAAGGATACTTCATGCTCTGCTAATACAAAGACAGTACTAGTAGAATGTGCATTCTTTCAGCCGGAAGCAATTATAGGCAAATCTATAAAGTATGATATTCAGTCTGATGCGTCACATAAATTTGAAAGAGGCGTTGATCCTAAATGTCAAGATATGGTGCTAAGAAGGCTTATTAATATTGTTAGTCAACATGCAAATATTAAAAATATGTCAATGATTTCGTATAATTTTAAAGACAATCCCAGCATAAAAATTCCAATTAATATACAGAAAATAAATGAAATTGTTGGAATTAATATTAGCGAAAAAGAATACTTAAACTATCTTTCAAAATTAGGATTCATTATTGAAAATAATTTTATTGTAGTTCCATCATTTAGAAATGATATAAAAACCCAAAATGATTTAGCAGAAGAGGTGGCAAGGGTTATAGGCTACGACAACATTAACATATCAAATATAAACATTCCAAGAAACAAAAATGAAGATTATAAAAATATTGAAAATAAATTAAGATACTTTCTTTTAGACAATGGTTTTTATGAAGTTATAAATGCTCCCTTTGTTAGCTTACCCATAAAAGGAGCAATCAAAGTTGACAATCCACTTGATTCAAACAGGGAATTTTTAAGGACAAATGTTACAAATTCCTTGATAGACAATCTTCTATATAATGAAAGAAGACAGAAGGACTCAATTAAATTATTCGAGATATCAGACGTCTATTCTTTTGACGACGGTGTTATTAGAAATAGAAAACTATCTATCATTGGAAGTGGAAGAGTTGGTCTTAACTTCGAAGACTTCTCAAAAAAAATTAATAAGAAATACTTCAATGAATTATTTTATGAAATCCTTCCAAGTCAAAAATTTTCTTTCCATACAATAAGTAGAGACAAACTTATTACAAAGGTAAAAAATGAGATAATTGGCTGTGAAATAAACATTGATGAAATTCCCTCCGAGATTTTAAGCTACAAAGAACAAGTAAAATTACCTAGTACTTTTATACAATATACCCCTATATCTGAATTACCATATTCTAAAAGAGATTTATCATTTTCGATTCAAGACTTTTCAAAATGTAAACTACTCGAAAGATACATACTGGAATTTCAAAATGATCTTTTAAAAGAGGCCTTCGTCTTTGATTATTTTTATAATGAAAAGAAGGCAGAAATTAAAATTGGTTTTAGGTTAATTTTCCAATCAACAGAATCTACTATTAAAGAATCACAGATTACAAATATAATGGATGTTATAATAAAACATACTAATAATATAGAAGGTATTAATATACCTGGGCTAAAATATTCTAGGGACTATAATTAGACTATGAAAACAATTAAATTACTAATAATGCTAATAACAATAGCTTCTCTTCAGGCTCAAAATCTCGACGACGATTTCCTCAACAGTTTGCCAGATGATATTAAGAAGGATATTCAAGATAAAAATTCTCAACAAGAGCTAAGTTCCAAAGAAAACTACAGGCCTTATTTGTATTCATCAAAGTTAAACAGAGCCGAAGAACTTATTAACCTTAAAGATAGGCTTGAAAATGATTTATTAGAACTAGAGAGAAGGCTCAGATCTGATGAGAATATAGCAATTGATCAGGGTTTAAAGCTTTATGGCTCAGAGTTTTTTAATACATTTCAGACTTCATTTATGCCAATTAACGAGCCTAATCCAGATTCGTCATATGCCTTGGATATTGGTGATGTCTTAGAAGTTCAACTTATTGGGCAAGAGAATTATATTGATACCTTTGTTATTAATGCTGATGGAGTCATTAATCTGCCTAGTATTGGTAAAATCATGATTGCTGGACTGAAGCTAATTGATGCTTCATCAATAATTAAGGCGAAAGTAAACTCAGCTTTGTTTGGCACTGTAGCTTATGTAAGTCTTGATAAAATTCGAGATGTGAACATTCTAGTGTCAGGCGATGCTCTAAACCCTGGTGTATATACTCTAACAGGCAACTCCAATATTTTGCACGCCATATCAGCTGCGGGTGGTGTAAGTGAATTTGGATCTTTAAGAGAAATAAATCTCATTAGAGGAAATTCTATTATAGAGTCTCTTGATGTATATGATCTTTTAATTGAGGGTAAATACAACTTAAAAAAACGTTTAAGGTCTGGTGATATTGTTTTTGTTAAACCTAGAAAAAGTATAGTAACGATTGATGGTGGTGTGAACAGACCAGCTAAGTATGAGGTTTCTAATCAGCAAAATCTTTTTAGTATCATCAAATATGCTAATGGTATTAAACGAACTGCAGATCGAGAAAATATTTCGCTTGAAAGAATTTTAGATGGAGCTTTAAGAACCATACCCGTTCGTAACGAAATTCAGTTCAAAACCATAAATGCTGAAGACGGCGACTTAATTTATGTTAGGGAGTTCCCTTACAGGACGGCAAAAATCTCAGGAGCCGTTCTTAAGCCGGGAACCTACACCATGGTTCCAGGTGAAACATTGAATGATTTGATTATAAAATCTGGAGGCTATACAGATAACGCGTATCAGTTTGGGGCAGTTTATCTTAATAAAGATGCTAAATTAATAAATGCAAAATCTAAAGAAATCTTATATCAAGAATTCTTAGATAATATTATAGCGTTGAGCCAACAAAATGTAGGTAGTGGTTTTGATTTAGGTCCAGTTATAAAGCTTACCCAAGATGTAAACAATACTGAAGCTGATGGAAGAGTTGTTGTAGATCTGCTTGATGAAACATCTATAAATCTCTTTTCTATAAAAGAGGGTGATGCTTTATTTATTCCAGAAAAAAATAATGTAGTTTATGTATATGGTGAGACTTCTTCTGAAGGAGCAGTAATGTATTCTGCTAATAAAGACGTAGAGTATTTTGTTGAAAAGTCAGGTGGCTTTAAAAGCTTTGCTGATAATGAATCTATATACATACTCCATCCAAATGGTGAGTCACAGTTATATAGATCGAAAAGGAGTATTTTTGAAAACTCACCTAAAAGTGAAATTGAAATTTATCCAGGATCAATAATATTTGTTCCTAGAGCATTAGACGACTCAACGACGAGAAGATTGGCAGCTCAAGCATACATTTCTATTTTAGGTAATCTAGGAGTCACTTTGGCATCTTTATCATCTTTAAATAAATAATTAGATAACGATGAATGAAAATAAGCTCTAATAAAATTACTTTAAAGCTTTTATTAGCATCAATATTATTTATTAACCCAATATATTCAGATAGTTTCAAATACAATTACTATAATAATCACGGTGTAGTTGGCTTGATAAACACTCCTTCAGCAAGGTTTTACAATGAAGAAGTGCATGGTGTCACTATATATGACGGTACTCCTGATCAAAAAGTTACTCTTTCTTCCAATCCGTATAACTGGCTTGAAGCATCATTTTTTTATACAAATATTCAAAATAAACCTTACCCAGGTTTTGAATATCAAGACTATAAAGATAAAGGTTTTAATATCAAAATTAGGGTTAAAGAACAAGGTTTATTGCCTGCTATAGCTGTTGGCGCATATGATTTTGCTGGAACGGGCTATTACAGCTCCGAATATATTGTTAGCAGTTATGGCATTGATAATTTTGACTTTAATTTTGGGATAGGATGGGGGCAGCTGAGTGGGGCAAGCAACAAAATTAACAACCCACTTGGCTACCTTGATAATCAATTCAAATATAGACCAATAAGAGCTAGTGGTTCTCAGGGAGGTAGTTTTAATACAGGTGCATATTTTTCTGGTATTAAGGCTGCACCCTTTTATGGTGTTTCTTACAACCTAAGTGAAAAATTTATGCTTAAAATTGAAAGAGATACCATTCTTATAAACGGTGCTAATACAAGAATGAAATATGATGATAGAAAAAGTGATTTTTCAATTGGCTTAGACTACGCAATAAGCAATAATTTTTCAATAGGCGCTTCCTATGAAAGAGGGAATTACTTTTCTCTAAAATTTATTTACAAGAATGATCCAAAAAGATCTATAAAGAAATATGAATATAAAAAAATAAAGGCAGATACCAATGACGACAAATATACAAAACTAATAAAAAATCTTGAAGAAAATGGAATAGGGGTTAATAAGATTTCTGAAACCTCAAGAGCTATCGGCCTTAACTTAACTCAATTTATTCACCCCGACATAAAAATTGTTGAGCAAATAATTGCTCAAGCTTCTGAAGATGCCGGTATTAAAAAGAATATTAAAAAAGACATTAACATCGCTGATTTGGAGGCTGTAAAAGAAATTGATAATAATTTTGAAAAAAATGCAAACACAATCTACGAAAGGCAGACTAGATCAAGAATAAATACCTTAACGACTATCAAATTTAGACCGTTTATAGCCTCTCGTGAAGAATTCTTTAAAGGTGCTCTTCTTGCAGAAAATGATACTGAAGTCATAATTAAAGAAAATTTATTTTTTAACACTAACCTAAAATATAGTCTAGCTAATAACTTTGATGATCTTAGGTTTCCACCAAAAAATACTTTTCCAGCACAGGTTAGAAGTGATGTTAAGCAATACTTAAAAAACATGGATGAGGGCATACTGATTGGAAGAGCGCAATTGGATTATCATTTAACACCCAAGCCCAACCATCATTTTATGTTTACAGGCGGAATATTAGAAGATATGTTCTCAGGTCTTGGTCTTGAGTATCTGTATTTTAAACCCAATAGTAATTTTTCATTTGGTGTTGAGGCTTTTAAAGTACGTAAAAGAGATTATTATTGGAGATTTGGTCATTTAGATTATGAAAACTTAACTACTACAGCAAACTTTTACTACAGAAATTATGGATTAATACCATTTGATATGAAAATATCTGCTGGTGAGTACTTGGCTGGAGATGTTGGTTCTACAATAGAATTTTCAAGAACATTTGCTAGTGGAGTTAATTTTGGAGTATTTGCAACTTTAACAGATGTAACATTCAATGAATTTGGTGAAGGTAGTTTTGACAAAGGCATTTTTTTTAATATCCCAATATATGGAAATTTAGTTGACTATACATGGAGACCATTAACCAAAGACCCTGGTGCACGTTTAATCAGAAGAAATACTCTGCATGATCTTTTGGTAAGATTTAGACCATTAAATTAATAGATTAATAATACACACTTTGGACAAAAATACAGTATCATAGTCAAATACTACTAATAGATAAAAAAGTATATATAATGATCCAATAGCAATTTATTTAAGAGAGGATATAGCTATGAAACAGATTTTTTTACTAAGTTTAATAATTGCATTTACATCAGTTACTTATGCCAATGTAAGTCAAGCTGACTTAGAACAAATTCAATCTAGAGTTAATAACATGGATGCCAACCAGCTCAAGGAAAGAAAACAAGATCTTCTTGATCAGAAGAAATTTTTGTTGTCCCAAAGTAATGATACTGAAATGGGGAACAATCCATCAACACCAAGTACGTCAAGTGTACCTTCTATTAAAGATAGAATTTCAGCTATAAATGCAGAACTATCATCCATACAAAGGGCTCTAGTCGCTATTTTAGGTTTAGGTGCAATATCTGCCCTTTCAGATGATGGGTATAATGATAATGTACCCCCTGTAATAACAATTATTGGTGCTAACCCAGAATCAGTCGAACTCGGTAGTACTTATAACGATGCAGGTGCAACAGCATTTGATCTATTTCATGGAGATACACCAGTTACTTCATCAGGTTCAGTAGATACCTCTTCAGTTGGAACATATACAATTACTTATACTGCTACTGATAAAGATAATAATACGGCTCAAGCCACAAGAACTGTTAATGTTGTTGATACAACAGCTCCAGTGGTAACTGTTACTGGCGACAATCCAGCTACAACAGAATTAGGCGTAACTTATACTGATGCTGGCGCAACAGCTACTGATATATCAGGAGCAGTTACAGTTGTAACAACTGGAACAGTTGATGAGAATGCAGTAGGCACATATACACTAACCTATACCTCAACAGATGCTTCTGGAAATGCTGGAACAGCCACAAGAACTGTTAATGTTGTTGATACAACAGCTCCAGTGGTAACTGTTACTGGCGACAATCCAGCTACAACAGAATTAGGCGTAACTTATACTGATGCTGGCGCAACAGC
>Ga0206131_10006751_pt1 | contig 11677 bp, 10 predicted proteins | sample Helgoland_Spring_FD_148636 | JGI IMG/M metagenome (GOLD analysis project Ga0206131, IMG submission 148636) | Pelagic subsurface seawater microbial communities from Kabeltonne, Helgoland, North Sea - Helgoland_Spring_Bloom_20160517_1 | ecosystem: Environmental > Aquatic > Marine > Epipelagic ... | reverse complement strand
GTCTATTTAGGTTTGGTGATGACGGCTTTGGGTTATGCCATGTGGTACCGACTATTAGGCTTGTACGATGTCAACATGGTCATGCCATTCTTGCTGCTTTTGCCAGTGGCTTCAGTCGTCGGTGGCTATCTATTTTTAGACGAGATTTTAACTACCAAAATAGCCATAGGTGGCCTCCTAGCTTTAGCAGGCGTCGCCATAATTACGCTGCGTATTAAACAATCTACGCCCATAGAAGACGCTAATTCTTAGTTAACGTTGACTGGACCAGATAAAATTCTACTCATTATCTTGCTGCTTCAATGGTTTCAATGGCTTCAACACTTAGGCGTATTTCAGTCACCAAGGCTTTCAGCAAGATTTGTCGCATCAATTGAATCAGCTGCCTGTGTTTGCTCATGCTCACTTAAACGACGCACTCCAAAACTAACTGATGGTGGGATACCCATGCCCAACTCAATATCACTCACCCGATAGTTAGAGCCTTTTTGTTGCAGCAAAGCATTGACCTTTTCTTGCTTGTCAACGGCTTTAATAATTGTATTAGCGATCACCTCATCACTACTAAAAGTGGTGACTGATTCACTCACCTTATCACCCAGTTTTTTGGCTTGGTCTAATATACCCATACCTTGCTCCGTCAATTATAGATAAAACATTATAGTTCAGAACATGATCAACCAACACTATCAACATACTCTTGCAATTTTTCTTCTGCCTCACTGCCAAATAATATCTCACAGGCCTCTTTAAGGCCCTTGCCGTTCAATAAGTCTGCTTGGCGCACCACTAAGGAGATTTTTGATCGCCGACGTAAGAAATCTTCCAGCTTGGTAATCATTTCATACTTTGCCGCATATTCAATTTCACAGCGAGTGTATTCTGCACACTCTATTAACAGTTCTGCTTGGCTCTCATCATGTTCTATGGCGGCAAGTAGTTCCATCGCATTAGCACCATAACGTCGCCAAAATCGCTCTGATAAGGGCTCGGCCGAATTTGCCCATGTCATGGCATCAAGATTGATGCCCCGAGCTGCTGTGAGAAACTGCTCTTTTGTTCGGTTAGTAGATTCGCCATACCAAGCAATACCAGATTCTTTAAGGCTAATGTCGAATTTTTCGACAATCTCAGCCACTTCATTACCTACATTGATGCAATCAGTTAACTTACCACCAAAAATACTGACGTATTTTTGGGCCTTGTTAACATCTATTGCGTGTTTCCGTGAAAGCTTAACCCAGTCCGCTGTCCCACCACTACCCCCTTCAATGGCCAGGGGACGCACGCCACAGCGCTCAGCAATAATATCAGCTTTAGTTAAGGGCTTAGGCAAGTTAAGCAATTGGTTCACGTTATCTAAAATGAAATCACGATCGCCATCAGTCACTTCGCTCAGTGGCGAATCAACCTGCGTATCAGTGGTGCCAATACAGGTTTTTTGACCCATGGGAATGACGAAGAACAAACGTCCATCACTGGCAAAAAAGGCCAACACTTTTTGGCTGGTACTAATTTGATCAACAATTAAGTGCACGCCTTTAGAAAACACATGATGATGATCCGTTGATTGCTCCGTGGTTTCATTGTATTGATCAACAAAAGGCCCTGCCGCATTAATTAACACTTTTGCGTGTATGGGGAAGATTTCACCACTCATTTCATCTTGTGCCGCAATATTCCACTGGTGATCTGTAAAGTTAGCCGCTTGTGAAGACACATAGTTAGCCGCCACACAGCCATTATCAAGACTGGAGCGAATGAAGTTAAACACAAAGCGCGAATCATTATCAAACAGATAGGCGTCGGAGTATTCGAAGCCTCCTTGCGCATTATTGGTGTTGATAACAGGCTCTATAGCACTTATTTTTTTAGGTGTTAGGTAGTGAGGTCGCTGTGTATAAAAACGCCCAAATAACCAATAAATAAGCGTCCCCAAATAGACAAACAATGTTGGAAAGCGAAAGCCTTTTTGAATGCAGGTTAAAAAACGAATTTCTTTAACAGTAGAGGGGTAACTCTCCATTAACAAATTACGGCTTTTACACAATTTGCTTACCAAACGGTATTCATGACTTTCTAGATACTTAATCCCGCCCCACGCTAGGTTGGATGAGTTAGAACTCGTGAAGCCCGCAAAATCTCCTTTATCGATTAGGGCCACTTTGACGCCTTTGGCAGATAGCGCTGCGGCAGCCACTGCGCCATTAATGCCCGCACCAATAATAGCCACGTCAAAGGTTTCATTTTTCATTTGGGCAATTTTTTGTTTACGCAGTAACATTGGTGCTTCCTGATCCATTAATTGCCCTATGGATATAACCCGATGTTAATCCAAAGGGGTTGTACTTATGACTCATTGCTATTGCCTCCACCAAACACAAGTTGTGTTTGTGCCGAGGCTTCTGAATTTTCTGCAGAGCGCATCCGAGTTCTTAACTGGCCTGCCTTCTCAAGAATGGGGTAAGCCACTGACGTTAGGTGATAATTAATACGCTTAAGGTCGCGGAGTATGTCCAGTTGTAAGGCGCTCAGCTTTGAGTCGTAGCTCACTTCATCACGTAATTTATTCAAATGGGTCACCACCAATTCTTTTTCACGTTTATCCACTTTGTATTTTGTCGCCATTAACTGTCTGGCCATAGTAATGTCCCCTGACGAAAATACGTTCATCGACAAATGAAAGGATTTCAGGACAGGCTGGTATAGATTATTGATTTCATCTCGGTCCTGCAATGACATCTTGGCTCTGGGTAGAACTTTTTTTTGGGCAATATTTTGGATCAGGTCAATGGTGATAATATCACCAATGTGCTCTAGGTTAGTTCCAAAATTAATAATTTCAATGCAGCGTTTACTTTCTTTTTCAGTCAACGGTTCGCGTGCTAAAGAAGTCAGATAACGCTTGATTTCGTCATCAAATAAATTAACGATCTTATCCATTGACTGAGTTTTTTGTGCCAACTGTATGTCGTTTTTCTTTAAGGCTACAAACGTATTGCGTAACATGCGTTCAACCACTTCACCCATACGCAAGACTTCACGTTCAGCATTAACAATGGCCACAAGTGGGTTCTCAAAGGCTAAAATATCCAAGTGTCGAGGCTTAATGTCGTCTGCTTCTTCTGGGTCCTCAGGCAGCAGGTTAGCGGTCAGTTTAGCCATGCTGTTAACCAGTGGAAAGCACAAGACCACCAATCCAATATTGAACAACATATGAAAGTTTGCAATCTGTCGGCCTTGACTCATATCCCAAGTAGACATGGTTTGGGATATCATTTCCATAAATGGCAAGCAAATAGTAACCCCACAAAGTCGAAATAACAAATTACCCAGAGGTGGTTGTCTGGCTGAACGATTGGCTCCTAGGGTGGCAATAAAGGGCGGTAAGGCTCCGCCAATATTAGCTCCTAAAATGAAGGCAAAAGCCACTGAAACGTCTAGGGCATTTGTACTTGCTAGGGTTATGATCAGTAGCACTGTAGCGAGGCTAGAATGAGCAGCCCAGGCTAAAATGGCAGCAAATATAACAGCTAATATTAAGTCTTGGCCCAGTGCTACAAAAATTTGTTGCACAATTTCCGACTCACGCATGGGCATTGAAGCGGCAAGGATAAGCTTTAAGGCTAAAAGCATCAGGCCTAGACCCATGATTAAACGCCCCCCTTCTTTGCCCCGCCCACCCCTAGAATAGCTAAACAAAGCCAACCCCAGTGCCAACAAAGTAGGTGATAAAAACGTTAAATCAAAGGTCAGTAACTGCGCCACTAAAGTAGTGCCTACATCGGCTCCTAAAATCACTGCCAAGGCACTGGCGGTGGTTAATATTCCCTGCCCACTGAAAGACGATGTGAGTAAGGCCGTGGCACTGCTACTTTGCAGCAGCATAGTGACGCCAAGACCCGCAAAAAATGCATGGTAATGATTTGATAGGCTTTTACCCAACACGCGACGCACGTCGTTGCCCCAACCGTCGGTGACGGCAATACGCACCATCCGCAAACCCCATAACAGCAATGCTACGCCACCAATCAAATTTATAAGAATTGTCGTGCCACTAATTGTCAATTACTCCTTGCCCAATGGAATGTTGGGTTGTATCGAAAAGGGATGGGTTAACCCATCATGTTTGCCAGCGGTGCTTAAACACCACAAATATCTGTTAATTAGAGATTTGCCTCACCTGGTGACTTAAATATTGCTCAACTTAATATTGCTCAGTGTTAATGATTGCTCATCAGCGTTAATTAGAGTGCTTAGGTTGCTATTCATCTTGGGAGACTAAATATTTTATTTCAGCAGTTTGGTGGTGCGTTAAAGAACGGTGTTTATGGGGCAACATACCCGTCACCAAGGTCCTCAAAATTTGTAACATGTCGCCGTGGGAAATGAGTAAAATGACCTGATCGTGGTATTGTGTTTCTAATTTACTAATGACATCAACGCCACGTTGCAAAACTGCTTGAGGCTGCTCAACCCTGTCATCGATCTCTTGACCCATTTCATCTCTTTGCCAAATTTTTTCATAATGATCGGCTGACATGCCTTCCCAGTTGCCAAAAAAGCGTTCTCGTAAACCTATCTCTTGTTGAGGTTGTGGCAGATGCAAAATTTCAGCAACCAATTGTGCGGTTTGCATGGTCCTCAGAAAATCAGAACAGACTATTTGAGTGATCGGCTTGCCTGTGAATCCATTTACGGCGGCGCTAATCTGCTGTAAACCATGTTCTGTTAGGCCAAAGCGTTCACACCCAATGGCAGGGTCGCTTACAATCACTCCACTTACATTTGCTTCACTTTCACCATGGCGCATTAATAAGTAACTATTATTAAAACGTGATGCGTTGGCTGATGGTTTCAAGAAACTTGATTCATTCATTAAAGGTTTCAAAAATTTATCTCAAGAATAATGGGTTGATGGTCGGAAAGGTCAGTAGTCTGATCAACATTAACGTTTATTGAATAGGTGCTAAGCTCATGGCTAAGCCAAAAATAATCTCGACAGTGCCCACCCTGGGGCCACTGATCCCTGTCAAAGATACCACAAGTTGCCGGCTGCACTTTATTGGGCAAGGCATGTTGCCACGAGTCGATCCACTCACTATTAACTTGGTATTGGTAATGCGTCCCTTGAGGATCAAAATTAAAATCACCACATAAAATGCGGGCCGAAGGGACGTGCCCAGTTTGAAAGCACCCAGGGCCTTGACCTTTGGGTGATTGAATGTGTGCTAAACGTTCAACTTCTAAGGCATAAAGGTGCTCAACCTGCAGTTGAGCTTCGTTGCTGTCATGGTAAGCTAGATGAGTATTAATAATACTCAAAGGGCCTAGGTTTGAATTGACACAGGCTTCGATGGCCACTCGCGGCATCTGCCACTTTCCAGGCGCTGCAGGTTGCGGTAATTGGTGGATTTTAAAATCTAAAAGTTGGTTTTTAATCAAGGTTAAATTACCAAACTCTTGGCGATCATTGGGATTCATAGTGGCGCTTGGCCAGCTAAAACCAGAACCCCAAAGCCCTTGGTAATTACTAAAATATTTTTGAGCTATTAGGTATTGGTCTGGCTGCTCCTGAGTGCAATAATCAGACATATGCCGTGCGACTTCTTGCAGACAAATAGCATCAAAGTCTCCTAAAGACTTGATGTAATCCAATGTGCGGACAAAATCAGAACCATTGTGAACTGATTTACCGTATTGAACATTCCAAGACAAAATGCGCATTTACTTAATACCCGCTTGCATAAACGATTGGATAAAACGACGCTGGAATATTAAAAACAAAATCAATAATGGGCCAATAGCAATCAGTGTGCCTGCCGAAATAACAGACCAATCAACCCCTGACTCTGGTGCACCAAAAATCGCCATACCCACTGTTAAAGGCCGACTTGCTTCAGTATTAGTGACGACGAGGGGCCATAAAAAGTTGTTCCAGTGGTAACTCACAGAAACTAGGCTAAACGCTAAGTAGGTAGGAAAAGCCAAAGGCACAAAAACCTTCCAGATAATACCAAGGCCTGATAAGCCCTCGACCCGAGCTGCATCTTCAAGTTCTTGAGGCACCGTTTTGAAGGTTTGTCGCAATAAGAAAATTCCAAAGGCACTCGCTAGATATGGTAAACCAACACCTAAATAGCTATCAATTAAATTTAAGCCTGCTAGTGTGCGGTAGTTTTCAACAATTAAAACTTCTGGCATGACCATAAGCTGGGTCAACACTAGTGCAAAGGCAAAGCCCCTTCCAGCAAACTTTTCTCGTGCTAGCGCATAGCCGGCAAGAGTACAAAGAAACAGTTGAGACACTAGAATGAGGGCTGTAATTACCACAGTGTTTAACATGTATCTAAAAAATGGGGCTTGGTCCCAAGCTGAGACAAAGTTCTCTAAAGTTAGAGGTGCCGTCAGAGAGAACTGAGTGGCATATTCAGGTGGATGAAACGCCGCCCAAAACGCATACAGTAAGGGTAAAACCCAAAGCACACCTAACAGGTAGGCTGATATTTTAGAAAAAGTTTGGAACCAAGGAGACATAACTTTTACCGGTAGTGAATTTTACGATCAAGAAGTAGCATTTGCGCTAAAGCAATCACTGCTAAGGTGGCTAACATCACCACGGTTAAGGTTGCTGCATAGTAACTGTCAAGAAAGCTAAACGCTGTTTCGTAGATGTAATATAAAAGCAGGTTACTTTCATTGTTAGGGCCACCTTTGGTTAAGATGAACAAATGATCGACCAACTTAAACGCATTTAAGATGGCATTAATTAACACAAACAGTGTGGTTGGCATCAGTAACGGAAAGGTGATCTTTCTAAATATGCGCCATGCACTGGCACCTTCTAATTTTGCTGCAGCATATAGCTCAGGGCTCAATGTTTGTAAGGCAGCAAGATAAAAAATCATGAAAAATCCAGCTTCTTTCCAAATGGTCATTACCATTAAGCTAGATAGGGCCGTGTCAGGATCTCCCAGCCAATTAGGGCCTTCGATGCCAACTAAGGCGAGTAACTGATTAAACAGTCCGATTTGAGGACTATAAAAAAATAACCAGATATTAGCCACAGTAATCATGGGTAATATCGTGGGGGTAAAAAAAGCCAACCGCAGTAAACTGGTGCCGCTAATTTTACTATTGACCCATAGCGCCATAATAATGGCGAGCGCTATTGATGTGGGTACAGTGCCGATTGCATACCAGAAGTTATTTTCAATAACTTTTAGGAATACAGGGTCTTCTAATAGCAACTGATAGTTTTCAAGACCAACAAACTGACTAGGAGCCACATCGGACCTAGCCCAGGTAAAACTGCGCCATATAGACTTGAGCGTGGGCCAGTGAGTAAACGCTATTAAAAACGATAGCGCCGGCAGCAGCAGCAGCCAAGCTTTCAAGTTGAATCGATTAAGCATATTTTTACTAGTCAGTTTAATGATTTGAGGTTTCATTTGGGGCCGGTCATACCAGCCCCAAAAACTTCTTACTTATAGCGACGCAGAATTCGTTCAGCTTGTTTTTGAGCATCTGTAAGCGCATCTTCCGCTGAAGACTGTCCTGTCAATGCCGCTTGGATCGCATCGTCTAAAAACTTACGAACACGTCCGGCTTCATGAGTAGACAGTTCTGCCGTAGCATGGGTGAGCTGGTCTCGAGCTACTGCAGCAGGTGGGAAAGCTTTGAGGTAAGTTTTAAGCGTTTCTGTTTCATAAGCACTTGGGCCAACACCCATATAACCGGTTGATTTAGACCAGTGAGCAGCTTGCTCTGCAGACGTCATAAACTTCACAAACTTTAATGCAGCTTTCTTTTCTTCATCAGTGGAATCTTTGAAGATATAAAAGTTACCACCACCCGTAGGTGATCCAAGCTCTTTATTACCTGGCAATTTAGCCACACCAAAGTCAAAACTGGCTTTGTTTTTAACTGTGGTCAAGTTACCTGTGGAGTGCCACATGATGGCCGTTTTTTCGTCTAGAAAGTTCTGACGTAAAGTGCCCCACTCAATCATGCCTTTGGGCATCATGGCGTGCTTGTTACCTAAGTCCTGCCAGTACTCTAATGCTTCAACCACACCGGGCTTGTCAAAGTAGGTTTCTGTGCCTGCCTGGTTCATTAACACTTCGCTATTTTGCTTAGTTAATGCACCGAACATCCAGTATGGATAGCCCGTTGATGGGATCATTGCACCCCATTGTTGAACTGTGCCACTACCATCTTTCTGGGTTAATTTCTGACCCATGCTAATAAACTCTTCCCACGTAGTCGGTGGCATCTCAGGGTCTAAGCCAGCGGCACGAAACATATCTTTATTATAGTACATCACGATAGTAGAGCGCTGAAAAGGGACACCCCAGGTCTTACCATCGGCATTACCGTTTTCCATTAAGGCAGGGTAAAAACTATTTAGCCACTCGCGCTCTTCATTGGTACTCACTACATCATCAAAAGCTACAATAGCCTCAAGGTTGCGTAATTCGTGGATATCAATCGAGAACATAACTGACAACTGGGCTGGAGAGCCACTTTGCAAAGCCGCTAGTGCTTTGACACGTGCGTCGTTGTAGTTGCCTGCATAGATTGCATTGACATTGATATCAGGGTTTTGCGCCTCAAACTGATCGACCATCCCATCAACAATTTTAGTCAATGAACCACCCACTGCTACTGGGTAATACATGGTTAGATCCGTCGCCGCAGTTGCAGCAGTACTCAATCCAAGAATTGACGCCACACCGACAGTTGTCAGGTATTTAGAAAGTATTTTCATTGTTAATATTCCTCACTTTATTTTTCGTTACTTTACTTTTTTATTACTTTTTTATTACTTTTTTATTACTTTATTTTTGCTTGGTTTAATGCATTACTTCAACTTCAAAAACTACTTAAATTAGATCAAAAATTTATGCTCGTTTTCCAGCGCCCACCGAACAGCCAACCGCTGTTGGGGCGCGAACATAGCGTGACCCGGATAGCGAATTTTTATTAATTTTTGGTCTTCTCCCGCTGCACTAACATCGGCAAGCACGATGGTATCGGCTCCATGGTAGTCACAACTTACAACACTCGCGGGCATACCCTCTTCAGATATTTCAATATGCTCCGGTCGGATACCCCGACAATTTTCACCCGACCCAATAATGTTCATTGGTGGACTACCAATGAATTGAGCGGTAAAAATTGTCTTGGGCTTGCTGTATAAGGCTTCAGGTACATCTATTTGTTCAACTTTACCATTATTCATCAATACAATTCTGTCGGCCATGCTCATGGCTTCTACCTGATCATGGGTCACGTAAATCACCGACATGCCAAGCCGCTGTTGCAGGGCTCTAATTTCTGTACGCATTTCGTTTCTGAGTTTGGCGTCTAGGTTAGACAAAGGTTCATCCATTAGACATAACTTAGCTTGCGCCACAATGGCTCTAGCCAAGGCCACACGCTGACATTGACCACCCGAGAGCTGGCCTGGTTTTTTTTGTAAGTGATCACCTAGCCCAACTAACTCGACGACCGAATCAAGACGCTTTTTTTGTTCATCTTTAGGGACTTTTCTTGCCTGTAGGCCAAATAAAATATTTTCTTCAACTTTTAAGTGTGGAAACAGGGCATACGATTGAAACACCATCGCCAGTTTTCGATCGCCTGGTGAAAGCGGGGTAATGTCTCTGCCATCTAATTCAATACTACCTTCATCAGGTTTCTCTAGACCCGCAATCATTTTCAAAGATGTCGACTTACCGCAGCCGGAGGGGCCAAGCAATGCTACGAACTCCCCTTCATTAACGTTAAAACTTAATTTATCGACTACTTTTAAATCGCCATAAGTGCGCGATATTCCATCAACTTTCAACATGATAAAAATTCCGAGGTGGATCCAACTTCAATAATTTCAGATTCAAATTCCTTACAAGTCTGTTTGTAAGGTTCTGATAAAGAATCCATGATTAAAATATCAATATCGCTAAGCGTGCCTGTGACCACAGGGGCGTAACGATTGATCTTACTGTGATCTGCAACGAGTATGCGGGTCTCGCTATTTTCAATAATTCGCTGAGTGACACTAGATTCTTCGGGTGAGAAGTCTAACAACTGACCTTTAGTATTTAAGCCACCCACACCAAACACGCCATATTGAATATTAAACTTATTAAAAAACGCAGTCGTTTCAGGCCCCATCGTATCTTCATCACCGGGTCGCACCAAACCACCTGCTAAATAGGTTTGAATATTAGGACTATTGCTTAAGGTCAGGGCCACGTTAATGTTGTTAGTTACCACAGTTAAACCTGGGTGGTCTAACAATGCCAAAGCCACTTGCTGAGGCGTGGTGCCAATACCCAAAAAAACACTACTGTCTTCTGGTAACAGAGACACCACCTTTTGAGCAATGGTCTGCTTTGCTGCAAGGTTCATGACCGTACGATTACTAAAGGGGATATTGTGATTATTGCCTGGCAGACTTATACCGCCGTGCACCCGTCGTACGTGGCCCAGTTGACTCAATTCGTTGAGGTCTTTCCTGATGGTTTGCACAGACACATCAAACATAGACGTGATTTCCATGCTTGAGAGCACGCCGTTTGTGGCGTGAAGTTGATCAATGATGCGTTGCTGCCGGCGTGATAAAGCCATATATTTCAATTAACTCTTTATTATTTTTGAGAGGTTAATATGTTTCGTTTGAAACACTATACAGTTCGTATATATAGTTTGTCTATTTTTTTATTATACATCCGAAAGTATTAGGGGATAATAATGTAGCTAAAACTCGATCAGATAAGGCTCAATTAATCAGTGATTATGCAACTGTGAACCTTGAGCTGATGAGGTAGAACACAAAACTACAAGGCAAAGAAAAGCATATTAGAAAGCATCATCTATTTTAAGATCACTGTTAAAAGGGTATGGGTTTACTCAGCTTGGATGGCTGATACTGGACTGACTCTAGACTAGGGTTAGACCCGAAAATGACTAAGGAAATACTATGGAAAGTACCTACATCACTTTGGATTTTTGATTATCCATTTTTTTATTAATGAGTAAGAAGATTTTTAGAACACTAAAGTAAGTGCTGGAAGCGCTAAAGTTATAGGGCTGTTAAAGCTTACTTTTATTGGACATGAGACAATTTTAGATAGAAGGAGGAACGGCGCTCCCGCTCCCGCTCCCCCTTCCTCCTTATCAGATTTAGTTAGGCTTTAATGCCCACATTGGCCAAGGTTAGAGTCAACCTAGGATTCAATACTTGGTTTGTTAAAATCGCTGGCGTCATGGCGCTCTTTAAGCTGATCTTGCTCGGGGCCCCAGGCGAGGTTGACCCGTTTTCCCCTTATGACCGCGGGCCGTTGCTGAATTTGCTCGGCCCAGCGCACAACATGGGTATAGCGGGTGACATCTAGAAACTCCGCAGCTTTATAAAGTTCGCCTAAAACTAAGGCGCCGTACCAAGCGAAATTAGCCATATCAGCAATGGTGTATTGGTCGCCACAAAGGTATTGATGCTGGGCTAGTTGTTTATCCAGCACATCGAGTTGCCGTTTGGCTTCCATGGCATAGCGATTAATGGGGTATTCTAATTTTTCGGGTGCATAGGCATAAAAGTGTCCAAAGCCACCTCCCAAAAACGGGGCGCTACCAATATTCCAAAACAGCCAAGACAAGCATTCTGCTCTTT
>Ga0206131_10006744_pt1 | contig 11686 bp, 17 predicted proteins | sample Helgoland_Spring_FD_148636 | JGI IMG/M metagenome (GOLD analysis project Ga0206131, IMG submission 148636) | Pelagic subsurface seawater microbial communities from Kabeltonne, Helgoland, North Sea - Helgoland_Spring_Bloom_20160517_1 | ecosystem: Environmental > Aquatic > Marine > Epipelagic ... | reverse complement strand
GGTTTTAATTCGGATATAAGCGCGGTTACTTGTGCTTCGCGGCGCTTTTGGTTATTATAGATTTCCTCAAGTAAATCCGAGAATTTCTTATTACCAAATACTGTTTTTTCGAATTGTTGACTCATATTTATAGTGTTTATTCATGTATAAATATAACCTTATTCGAATTCTACATACCCGTTTTCGAGATAGAAAATATAATTACTTTTAAATATAACATGAAGACGAGTTGCTATTTTAGTAATTTTAGGAGTTTTAACATCTACCATTTCTCTAATATAGATATAAAGTGCTTTTTTATTAAAAACATCTATACCTTCTCTTTTACGAAATAATTCTAAAATTGCATCTGCTACCTCAGCATCTTTTTTCTTTGGAAATAATTCAAATATATTTTCAGTACAATATTTTACAAATTCATCTATATATTTAGATAGTGGATCTTTATCAGAATCTGGGTCACTAATGCTATAAGTATGAGTATCATCTTTAAATAACTCATCTACAGGTGCTTTTTCTACTCTCTTTTTATAATTTTTTTGGTTTTGGAGAATTAAGTAACGTTTAGCGATAGTCCCAAAATAGGAATATGCTTTTGCTCCTCTTGTAGGGTCAAATAAATGAATTTTAGAAAGTAAAAAACAGATTACTTCATGTTGTAGATGTTCAATCTCATTTACCTCAGTATAATAAAACTTAAAGGTATGAATAATATTTTCCGTTAGTTTAAAAAACGGATAATGAATGTGATCTTGATATATCTTACTTTTTACGTCCGTATCAGAAGTACCATTGTATAATACAATAGCATCTTCTGTGTCTTGAGTAAAGTAGTTTTTACTCTTAGGTCTTCGGGTTTTCTTTATAGCCATAGGGTTATTAGAGCTTCTTAAGCTGGAAGTCGTTTAAGATATCTTGTAACCCTTTTATTTGTTGAAAGAAAAAACCTACCTCATCATCAGATTCGAATGTACCTCGTGCATCGATAGATTTGAGTTTTTCGTCTGCAACCTCTATTACTCGCGATAACTTATCTAAATAATCTAAGTAACCCGCAAGGATATCTTCTTGTTTTTCAAATTTACGAAGGAGGTTTAAAGTAGTATACCCTAAAGCAAGTACTAAAACTGATAATATAATAATAGCAATAATCATAAGTTATCTAATAAATTTTTTAAACCTTCACTTTTAATTGAACCGAGCGCTTTTTGTTGCTTGGTAGCACCTTTCGGCTTGTCATTCAAGGTAAAATTTTCTTTTTGCTTCTCCAAACTACCGTTTAACTTAGGTAACCATTCTCTCTCGAATTCAATACGTGCAGCCATCAAGTCAGCCTGGTGTAGTATAAATGGTAACGAAGTACGCGGTTTTTGTTCGGGCATATACGCTTTCAAATACTTTTCATTAGCCGCGTCGTATAAACCATCATGCGTTTGAATCGCGAGCATTTCGTTGAAAGTATATATTACACCATGTGATTGGAGCATAAATAAACCACGATCTGGAACGGATGAGAATGGAACTTGTTTATTAAACATATAATCCTCACCTAACTTTTCACGTCTCCATTTATCAGTCTGGGGGATGTATGATTCATTATTCTCATCTCCCATCTTACCTAAATCATGGTTGATAGCAGAAAAAACAAGTTCTTCGGTAGTGAAGGTAGACATATCACATCCTTCTTCTTCCCACAATTTAGCTTGCTTTAAAGCACAACGTACAACGCGATTTACATGCTCAACGTACCCACCAGGAAAGGAGTTATGATATTCTTTCTTGTGAGCCGCGGGCATCAACATAACACGTTCTTGATATTGATTATAAAAATCAAGAAGTGCTTGTTTACGATCTCCCGTGATGTGGGTTTCGATATTAGAGATAAATGTATCCCAATTACCTTGAATTTGTTCTGCTGTTAATTTCATAACCTTATTTTTAATTATCTTCCGTATGCGTCTTTACCTTCTCTTTCAACCATAGTAGCTAAATCTCCTAATTGTGAATGAATATCATCTAATACTTTATCAAGATCTTGAATAGTCATCCCTTTACGAGTAGCCATCACACGAATTGTTTTAAGCTTACCATCAATACGGGCTAACTTTTGTTTAAATAAATCTCTATTTCTCATTATATATTAATTATGTTTCTATTTCATCTCGGGAGACGTCGCGAGACGTCACATCCCCCTCTCTCTCCCTCTCTCTCTTCTCCTGTATTCCAAAAATAATAAAGAAAAATTAGGGAATCACGTTTAATTCTAGAAAATCTTGAACTTTTTTGATATGAGCACATTTTTTATAGTCCTCTCGTTCTTCCCAAAATGAAATAGCTAATTTACATGCGGTAATAGTATAATCATCTGCGAAGATCCTTGCTGCATCTTTGCTTTGTTCTAAAGTAATATCAAAATCTTTGAGATATACCCAAGCTCTGGTATGGGTAACAAACTCACCTGCATCACCTTCAAAATCTATCTTTTCTGCTAGTTCCGGTAGGGCATCTAAAAGCTGATCCATTTTATCTTCCATGTTTTTTTGATTCCAAATAATCTTTTTAAACATGCCTAATTTGAATGTCTGTGTTTTTTGAAGTTCGTTAAAGATGTCTCCCTCCTCATATTCTGGGAGTTCAAAAGCGCTAAAAAGTCTTTCGGGATCTATCATTATATATTAGTTTCTACTTCAGCTTTACCGTTTTTCCAAACAATCATTTTAGTTTTATACCAATCATCAGAATAAGTGAACTCTATCCTACCTTTCAGTAACTTAGTTAATTCGAGCCCATACTCATTTAACCAGTTTTCAACTTCTTGCTTAGAAAAAGTCCCTTCTGTAAAATATAGATGAGCAATTTGAGCGTATTCTTTAATTTGATTTTGTGTTTTCACGTGTATAAATATATGTAATTTTAACGTCGGTGCGTGTTGTGGTTGTGTAATAATATTGCATAATATCGCGTTATATATGGAAATAAATGGGGAGTTCTTAACGGATTATTTAATTAGTATTGACGAGATTGTGTTTTCTTAATATCAAAATCCGAATAGATTTTGCTTTCTAGTTTATCGACTCTAGAGTCGGTATGTCGAACAACATTTTGTTCTGTTTCTGTAATTCGAGAATGTAACTCTTGTCGAGTAGTTTCATTATCTTGAAGATATGCATAAAATGATTTATCACTTTTGCTTACGTAATTGTCAAAGTCTCTTTTTAGAGTTTTGAATGCCATATAATTCACAGACGTAATCGCAACCATCATAATAGCAATGACTGCAAGTACACCTAAAATAAATGATGTAATTTCCATAGTTTTTTAGTTATTAATGTCAAAGAACTCCCCTTTATTGAATAGTATACGTAATGTTCTTTGGTAAACCAAATTATTTTTAATATTTATAATAAAATATATTTTTAAATGGCAACCTCTAGACAATTTACATATGCTACAACATCACCACCCTCAGGTACTACTAAAACAGGTAGTTTATGGGTTGGGACTCCTACATCCCCAGAACGTTATGATTTAAATTATGAGAATAAAATTTGGTGGATGGGACCAGATGAAGATAATAGATATATTATTGGGAAAGATGTTCCAACTTCAGACTGGCCTGCTAAAGGTGATACCCCTCCTTACCCTCATGATTCAGGTAGCGTAAGATTTTGGTTTTCAGAAGAAAATAATCAAGCATTTATCACTAGAGTAAATGGTCTCCCAGCAAGACAAGGTGAACCTCTATTTTCAGATATTAGTGATGCTTATAATTGGATTTCGGGGAGTGGATATTGGACTAACTATGAATTCACCTCAGATCCTACCTTTTCTTCTATTTTTACATATGATTCCCCTACAGATACTACTTCCCAAGCTTTAGGAGTAATGTATTCATCTACTAGAGATAAATTATTTATTAATACTAGTAACAATAGGGCAAGTGCAACAGATTATGGAAACTTTACAGTTAATGATTTTAGTACAACTGTAACTAGTGATAGCTTAATTTACTTTTCAGGATCAAATTATACAAATCAATGGTTAGAAACAAATAATGCATTTGCTGGTGGTGGTGGGTTAACAATTACTACAGGTTATATGGCTTTAAGTGATGCTGATGATTTCTTATTTGTAAGAGGTATTAATAGAGGTTCTTATGCTGGAAAAGGTGTATTAAAATATGATATTTCTACAACCCCTCCTACATTAATAAAATCCGGATCAGCATCTAAAGTAACTATAGGAGATACTACTAAAATAGCCTATGAATCTAACTCAGATAGAGTTATAACTACTAATGGGGGTGATGATGGTCAAAAAGGATATGTATTTGATGGTACTTCTTTAGATTTTGAAAGTAATTTATTAAATTCCTCAGGAAATGCTATTGAAGATTGCAGGTGGGCAGTTGCAGGACCTTCAGGGAAAATTTTAATGACTAGAGAGAGTATTAATAATTATAGAATTTATGATTTTAATGCAGTTAGCAATCCTTATAGATCTATATTTAGTGGAACTTTTCCAAGTCCGTTTAATGCAACTGCTGAAAGAGATTCACCTGACCCAATTTATGTTGCTTCTAAAAATAAATGGTATGTTCCTTTTAAATCACAAACTAACTCCCCATCAGGTACTAATACAATATATAATTATGCCGCTGTAATTAATGGGAGTACTTATGCTGTGGATACTACTTTCCAATTTGGAGCGCAATCTATAACAGGAACACAAACTATAAAACAACCTAGGTGGTTTCTTTATGATAGTGTAAGAGATTATTTTTGGACAACCTCACCTAAGGATAGTAGTATTGTAGCTATTGATGCTGATACTGGTACTCAAATTGGAATTTATGATATTAGTGGAGATGTAGTAGGTCAATGGCAATCTGCTGCTATTGCTGATGATAAATTAGTTCTTATAAGAAAAGGTGATAATAATTTACCTAAAAATAATGCTATTAAAATCTTTGATTTAGCAGATTTCTAAAATAAAAAGAGGGAGCATTTGCTCCCCCTTTACAGTCCCAACTGAGTGTACACTTGACTGCGAATTGAGCGAAAGACCGGGTTCGAACCGGCGACCCTGACCTTGGCAAGGTCATGCTCTACCAACTGAGCTACTTTCGCAATGGCGGAGAGGGAGGGATTCGAACCCCCGGTTGCTTTCACACAACGCCAGTTTTCAAGACTGGTGCATTCGACCACTCTGCCACCTCTCCGATTTAATGTAAATATACGTTAAAAAACGTAAAACTCCAATTTATTTTTAATATTTATAATAAAACATTTAATAAATGGCACATACTACTTTTAGAAAATCAGTCCCATACAATACTATTAAGTTAGGTGGGGATGTAGCTCAATGGAGTATTTACGAAATAACCTCAGCAGACGAAAGTTCTTACTCAAATAAAATTGGAATAAGTGATATATCTATGGCTGATATGCAAAGAGCTAACAGCTCAGCTATTGATCCTAGTGGGGGAAGAGTATCAACTGGGTTATTATTCCCTATGAGGTATGGGATTTCAGTACTTGGGGATGTAAGTTCTGCTGATGGTGTTTATGGTTATCAAGTAAATGGTACTAGTGATGATTACGTTGGTACAAGAAACTATAACCTTTCTTCTAACCCTTCTAATATTAGATTAGGAAGGCTAGCCCAGTGGGATTATACGGCTGCCGTTGATCCTACAGATATGGATAAAATGGATTTTTATAATGGTGGTTCATCTATTTGGCTACAAACTGCTACATATGGTTGTGAGTTATTTACTGATATGCAGTTGTGGGCAACGGGTGTAAAACAAAATGGAAACAACAGTACTCGTAAACCTATAATAATACGTAGTAATAAAACAGGAGACAAATTTAGTACTTACCCTCAAACTAACTTTGCAGCAGGAACCCATGCTTCGGATATGAATGATATTAACCAAGTTTGTCCTCTTAGAACAGCATATGGGAGTACTTTTGGTACAAATATAGTATCATATGCTACTTTAGGGAGAAGAACTTCATCAACAAGTCAATTAAAAGCTCAAGCATATACTATAAATGTTAGTGCTAATGGAACCATATCCACAGCTACAACAGGAACCGCAGGTAATTTTACTACAGGTGCTTCTAGTAATTATGCAACTGGTGGAAGTACTATTGTTAGAGACAATTTAATTATTGTTGTTGGGGGTAAAGGAAATAGTGGTCAATATGTAAATAGATTAGTTTGGGGTGGTTCTTCATTTACTAGTACTAATGCAACTGTTACTTCAACTAGTGGTAAAGGTGCTGTAAGAAGTGATGTAGTTTCTACTGATAATTTTGGAGCTTCAAATAATAGAACTGCAGTTGCGTGGACTGAAAATAAGTCTACTTACAATAGATATTGTAAAATTCGAATGTATAATATGAATTCTGGGATTTCTACTTTAGGAAGTATTGCAACTGTTATAGATGCTTCAAATAGTTTAGAATCATGTAGGATGACTTTATTAGCTACAGATTCAAATTATATGTATGTTTTAATAGCTACTGCAGATTCCTCAGGGGATATAAGATTAAATGTAATGAGGTGGAATTATGGGGGTAACTCATGGACTTCACTAGCCTCAGCTACATACCAATATAATGATACTTCTGTAAACCAGTGGCAAACCCTTACAACATTAACAGCTGTTGAAAAAACCTCAATTGCTAAATCAGGGGAAGTTTTTACTCCCGGAGGAACAAATGACTTTGAACAAAGAGTTTATTGGGCTTTGGGTGTTGCTACAAATCAAGAAGGTGATGATGTAGAAATTCAATATGGGTATTATGATATTGATAATAATACGTTAATATTTACTGAAGGTGGAGTATTATGGACCGGGAGGAATGCAGGGCTTATGAAAAACCATTATGGGACTGATTCTAGATCAAATTTAGATAATCTTCCTGTAAGAAATGAAGCTGGTCCTACTTATATGCCTATTGTAGGTGGTAGATATGTTAGTAGTACTATAAAAAATCTTAGCATTTCGATGATTGGGTTAGACTATAAACCAGACTGGGGGAATGCCTCTACTGGAGATCCTGGAAGTAATATTATTTCAACAACTGGATTAAATTATACCCCAGATGTAGAAATGGATAACCCTAGCGGAGAGGCTGAATGGGATCAAACTGGGGTTTGGAAGGTTATAGGTCCTCACCCATCACCCACAAACACACCCCCAACTACTGAAGGTTGGAGCATGCAAGGATCTAATAGAGATGCATATGGTTTTGATTTGGCTGGGGTGGGGTCTAACCTACAATTTTTTACAGCCAATTTTACAGATGCTGATAGTGGTAATTGGAGTGATTTTTTCACAACCTCTTTAATCCCTTATCAAAGAACTAACACTGTATACGTTCAATTATCTACAAATAATAATAATTTTAAAGCTACATATTCAATCCCAGCAGGAGGTAAAAGAATAGCTAATCGTGGTGGTGAGTATATATATGTAGACTGGAGGGGTGGAAGTAATGGCCATGCGGGTAATGAATGGGCTTTCCTTTTAGCAGGTGCTGGGGCTGATGCTACCAAAATAGGTATAACATTTTCTCAATCCCCATTTTAATATTTAAAATAAATTTATAATAAAATGACAATTCAAGAAGTAAAAACAAAAATTGAATCAAATACAGGGTTAGTAGGTGCATACGTAACTTCTAGTATTGATATTACTAAAGGTGAATATACTAGACTAAACCTAGAATATATGATTAACCTTAACCCCTCAGATTCTGTAGTTAATAGTTTTATAGCCCATGGAATCTCAGGAAGTTATACAATGGATAAAAATTATGATTATACCATTGATATGCTTAAGGGTCAAGATATGGAATCTGATAGTAAAGATTATTTAGATTCTGTAGTAGGTTCTACTATTACAACTTGGGATTTATTACTTACAGGAGATGATAACCCTGAGATGTGCTATTCTAAAGTATGGCAAGATATAAATGGAACTGTTACCCCAAAAGCCTGGTTGTTAACTAGATCAGGATCTGCTATTACACATACAGAAACAACTTTCGATCAATTCCCAGCTGACGAATTTTAATTAATTAGTGAACCCGACAGGATTCGAACCTGTGACCGTCTGCTTAGAAGGCAGATGCTCTATCCAGCTGAGCTACGAGTCCATATTTGAGGGGCTTCACCTTTATGCGCGCTAAAGGTCCCTACCTAAGCAATCCGTCGATTGTATTCTTAGGGTTTTACGTTTAACTCCCCTACTTTGTGCCCCGGGCCGGGGTCGAACCGGCACGAGCATTACTGCTCACAGGATTTTAAGTCCGGCGTGTCTACCAATTCCACCACCGGGGCATACCTACTAAATTAAATCATCATCGTCCTCTGGTGACCATAAAGTCTCAAGATAAGCCTCTATAGTAGCAGCTGCACGTTGTGCTTCTTCAAACTCATCGACTATATTAATAGTATCTGGGTTATCTGGGTGGACTTCCCATAATTCAGCAATACGCTCTTCGATTTCAAACAATCGATTCATTAAATCTGATTTTTCCTGTGTCATAACTTTTTATTTATCTAAATATACGAAAAATATTTTACTTAGCCCACTCATTCAACCCAATCTCTAAAGCAAGTTTTGGGGAAGCGTATGAATGTTCTTGCATAGTTTTAAGAGCTTCAAAAATAATTTCTACCCTCATATCATCATTAGTAATCATTTCTACTAAATCAGCAAAGTTTTGATCCATTTCTTGGTAATCCATAATTTTTAGTTTAAAGATGGTGTATATGTGTGTTTCATAAATTCGTCAAATTCCGCATTGAAATCTTCAAGCATATCACTTAGTGCATCGTTATAGCCCTGCATGTATACGCGCTCATTCTCGCTGTATTCGCGCGAAGGCATTAGCGACTCTATTTGATTTTCTGCTAAAGTCTCGCTAAGTAGATCTTTAAAGTTCTTCATTCTGGGTTTCTCTTGAGTTTAAAATTAAATTTCCAAGGCAAAACCCAAATATAAGGGGGTAAACTAAACTATCGGTAAACAGTGTTAATAATAAAGTTCCTACTGCTGTAATGTGTAAAAACGAATTTGTAAATCTAATTTTCATAACCTTTATTTTTGGCTCTCGCCTTATTCAACACCGTGAATATACGACTAAAGATACCGTTCTCCAAGCATTTCCACGGTTTTCTTTGCTTCCTCTAAAGAAATCTGGAAGAATTCACGGTTATTACTTAAGCGATTAGCCTCTAGTTTATGGTGTACTTCTTGTTCTAAACCAAACCCATCGTAACAATGAAAAGCCCATTCTACTTTATAAGGTAAAGCAACACCAGTTGCATTAGAAATTTGTTTAGCACGCTCATCAGGGGTGTTTTTGGTATAACCAATTTTGTAAAGGTTGGGTTGTGTAGGATTTGATAGGATATAAACCCAAGAGTCATAATTTCCATCACGATTAGCGTACATATCAATATTACGTGCAGTATAATAAGTAACAGTTTCCCAACCCTCCCCTTTAGGAGAAGGGGTTAGTGTAAAATAGGGACAGTCTTGAACAGTTTTGTTCGTAAAATCTTCCTCTAAGGGGATAAATTGTTTTGCTTGTTCTAATGTGATGCGTTTCATAACTTTAATTTAAAAAAAAAAACTCGACTCTTTCTCTTAGATAATTTAATATATGTAAATACGTATATACGCTTATGATACAATACTTGTTGTAGAGAGATCATCTACTCTATCAAAGAAAATAACCTCCATTCTATCTTCACCCACTATAGGTTTCCCTTTATAATCCGACCCAATAACTAGTGTTTTAGCTCCGCTTTCCTCCATTCGGTAAAGTTGTTCTTCTAATGAATCAAATGTAACTACCTCATCAATGTATTTAATGGCATTAAGCATTATTACACGGTGTTTTTGTTTATTAATAGGTCGTGTTGGTCCTTTTAATTCACGTATACGTTTATCGGTATCAGTCCCAACAACCAAACGATCACCTACTGATCGAGCATACTTAAATAATTCTATATGCCCAGCATGCAACACATCAAAACTTCCGTTTACCCAAATTGTGGTTTGGGGTTTTGTGACCTGGGAAATTTCGGGTGTATTATCACCCTCCATCTCCCTAATCACTCTATTTGCTATACCTAGTTTTCCTTTATACATAGCTAAGTGCTAATTGGTATAATTCTTGGTTAACTTTTGTATCTTGTTTGAAGTTCTTGATCTTACGAGCTTTACGAACTTTCCCATTCACACCATACACATCGAACATACCGTGAATAACTTTTTCCTGAATTACATTAAATACATTCCACATATCATCTCCCTCATCCTCATTTCTCGTTGGAGCTAATAGATCTAAAATTTGATCACTAGTAACGTTTGAAAGCTCTTTTTCACTTAAACGAGTTGCAAGTGCTTCTTTAGCAAATTGTGCTTGCTCTTCCTTACTTAACTCTTTAGCTTTGAGCTTGTTCATACATTCAACAGTAAGCGGGAGTTTTTCTACGATTTCTTGAATAACCGTTTTTAACTCTGCTAAATCATAACCCATATGGCGGATCTTCATATTAGCAAACTCTGCATCTGCAATAACCAAACCATTTGAGCATACTAAACGGTACAAACCTGCCTGAAATTGGAAACTATTTTTTCCATCATGACTATTTGTCATTAATATTCTGGGCATAACGGTATCACCATCTTTACCTTCAACAACCAAATTATCATTACCAAACACTACCATATGCTTTTGGTATCCTTGATTTTTACGAGCTTTAACTTGCTTTGCATCAACTACTCCCCATCCTAATGAAGACATATCATCAATCACCTTTTCGGTTGGGATGTGAACGTAATGCTTTGAAGTTGAACGTGAATCGGCTTTTTCTGTGAACACAGATGGAGCGATTTCGCGAATTGCATCCTTTGAAAGGAACTCATTTTTTGAACTGTCGTAAGAAAACATCATAACTTTTATTTTAATTAATAATTGGGCTCTTACCCCATTTACCCTGTAAATATACGAAACATCTCCTGGGGAGCCAAATTTTCCTGCGCAGGCAACTTAAGAAGTTATAGAAGCACTAATAAGTCCTGTAGATTTAAAGTAAACATTAGCCCCTGTTACGTCAACTGCCGGAGTCCATTTAATTTCTGAAAAACCACCAGCAGGAATATAAGTCCCTTGAGTGTAATTATCTGTTTGACTACCATATACATTAGAACCTGAAAAACTACTCCCTGAAAAATATAAAGGAAGTGGTGAAGCAGGATAAGTTTGGGTCTCCATGAATAAATAAGTTGAACTAGTAGCCGCAGAAGCGGAAACTTCTACTTTAAGGAGCGATATAGTGTATTCAGTGCCAGCGGTGAAGTTTTCTTTTAATTTAGTTATACTACCGAATAACTCAGTCGGGGAATAATTTGATGCCATAATATATATCTTTGTCGACGTGTGAAAATTTGTTAAAAAAAGAGTTTCGTATCTCGTGGATAAATATACGAAGGGGGTAAACAGAACTCACGTTACGTTTTATGGGATATAAGTATATACTAAATCGATGGGTAAAGATCGTGTTTGATCTGTTTTTACGTCGAACACCGGGGTTCACCGGTACCCCGCGTATATGGATATCGGCGCACGTGGGATATATATGCGATATGCGT
>Ga0206131_10006731_pt1 | contig 11699 bp, 21 predicted proteins | sample Helgoland_Spring_FD_148636 | JGI IMG/M metagenome (GOLD analysis project Ga0206131, IMG submission 148636) | Pelagic subsurface seawater microbial communities from Kabeltonne, Helgoland, North Sea - Helgoland_Spring_Bloom_20160517_1 | ecosystem: Environmental > Aquatic > Marine > Epipelagic ... | reverse complement strand
AAGGAGCAAAAAAATGAGACTGATTCTAAGCGAAAAAGATAAACATATTATTGTTACTGTCCTCGGTGATTACGCTACCGAGATAGATAGACAGGCCACCAAATCCAAAGAAGATTTAGATACTTATAAAAGAATTGAGAACATTATTAGTCAAGTAGCCTTTGGGTTTGACAAGGAGGAGAAAGAAGAATGAACCATGAAACGATGATGAAATTAGCCATGATTGGCTTGTTATGTTGCCTGGTGGTATTGGTTAGCTTGTAGCAAAGCGCTACAATGCTTGTAGCATAACGCTACAATGACTGTAGCAAAGCGCTACAACACTATAAGCATAACGCTACAAATATCCGTATATATATACATATATATATAGAGACAAAAAACCTTAAAGGTTTTTATGTCTCTTAAGAAAGATTGATTTAGATTATTAGGAGAAGAAACAAAGGTGAGAGAAGAATTAAAAAATTCCTGGTGGGTGAGCGCGGGGAACATTGAGCGCGAGCGCGAGAGCGCACTCATATCCATCGAGTTCGATAAAGCCTTTCGCGATTATTCAAAGTTAAAAAAAGAAATATGGAATCTCTACCGCGCACGCGCGGGGCGAGAGGATTTATCGCCCGTAGCGAAGCTGTTACTTTGGAGCGTGTGCGAGCGCTACAGGTGGCAGACTTGGAGTAGCCATGATGCCATTAGTTATTATTGCAAGATGATAGGAGTGCATAGAACGAGCGCGAGCAGAGGGATGAGCGAGTTATTAGAGAAAGAGATTCTTTGGTGTGTGCTAGAGGGTGAGCGCAAGCGGTTAAGGAAATCGCAGGCGGGTGGGAAGAAGCATTTTTTACTGGTTGGTTTAGGTGCGCACTTGCGCGAGCAGGTGGGGCGCGATAGCTAACTGGGGGAAGGAGAGTAAAGCTATCTTAGTGCGCCCCGTTGATTGGTTAGGCTATTATATCCCCGTTTTTAAATATTTTTGCCATTTTTAGGCCTTGCGGTGAAACAAGTACCCAGTTGCCATTTTTGTCTTGGTGCGAGCGGGTGCGTGAGGGGTATTCGGGTTCGCCTATTAGTCCGTAATGTTCGCGCATATGGTTGATGTATTTAAATTGCGCTATATCGTACGACATTATCTATCCCCCCAATGATTAACGATTAGCCATAGCGTTAAGACTATGACTAACCAAATTAAAAAACCAATACCAAAGATGAAGCCGATTATCTCAATCATTGCCCGACCCCCAACAATCACCGCAAGTTGATCCGTCTGGTAAAGTTCCCACGCCGTTGCAGTTTGGACATTTACCCATGAATTGTTTTATGCGTTGTATGAGTTTAACTATCATCTTCGTTCTCCTCTGAAAGTTTATGATGATCTTTTAACTCAATATCCCAGTCAGAATTTTTTATTTGATCTATTTCACAATCAAAACAAGTGTAATCGTTGTAAATATCACAACTGCTACAATTCTTTTTAGGTTTTAGTTTGTTTCCTAATAGATTAAATATTTCTACTAGGTAAGCAGTCCAAGGTAGATATTCGCAACCATCATCATCTATTTTATTTCGTTTCTCCTCGTCAGCTTTTTCATATTCTTGATAATATTTTTTCATTTCATCAAGGTATGAATAATTTTTATGCAATTTAGTAAGGGTTATATTGCTCACAATTCACCCCCGTTATATGATTCCTGGATAATTACATCCTTTTTGCGCTTATCCTCGTAAGTTTTAACAATCTTCCCGCACGGGTAGGTTAAGAGCCAGTAGTCTTTACCAAAGTCTTTGCTCATGCTTGGTATGTTTTCCCTTTTGCTATTTAGCAAGCGTTTCGCTTCCTCTATCATTTGTTTATGCTGTGTCATTTTCTACCTCTCTCTTGGTGTTGTCATACTCTTGCTCGGTTAAGTAAGAATATGAAGTTAAAAACTCTTCTCTAGTTAATATTTCAAAGTCCGCCATTTTTTCCGCATCATCTAAGAAGTTAGATTGAGATAAGGACGGCGGACAATTAAGCCATTTATTAATTTCGCTTGGTGAGTATTTAGCGTGTTTCATTTTCGGTCTCCTCGATTTTAATTTTTTCCCATATAAGACCATCAATAGACTTCTTGCAACAATCACAATAAATTTCGGGTGTTTTTTGGATGCTCTCCTCATAAACAAAGTTATGCTTAGTACAAGTCATATAATCATTTGGATTTATCCATACATACTGTCTTAAGTATTCGCTTTCTCCACATTCTGTGCATTTATAAATTCTCATGTTTCCCCCATTGGTAAATTTAAAAGTTTATCGATTCTATGCTCATCCAGGGATATAAAGCGCAAGATCTCCTCTTGCTGCCTATGTGTTAGATCGTCAAAGCCTTGTATATACTTTTGCGGGTTGTCGAATAGATCGCGCAAGTATTTGATTATTTCGCGCCTAGCAAATTGTTTAGGCGTTAGATTATTTATTTTCATAGTTCCCCCTTATTTATTTTATTTAATGTTTCTTTAGCTTCTTGATAGAAATATAAATCATTAGGCATACAAAGATTTATTCCCTCGGCATAATCACAATTAAAACAATGATCTTGCGGTTTAGTGTTGTCTTGATCGTCAATATTTCTATTAGAGTTTATATTAGCACCGCCACAACTAGCGCATACTTCTATACCATCCTCTAAAATTTCTAAGTATGAATAATTATTCATAATTCCCTCTTAGTTTTATAAGTTTTTAAAATGGTTTTAATCTTATTGACTAAATCCTGGTAATTCATTGCGCTATAGCCGTTAGCCTTGAATAGTTCTAAGGCCTCGGGATTGATTAGCGGGTTGTCGTCAGTGTGCGCTAAGAACCAGTTAAGAAGCTCTAATTCTTGGCGGTTAATCTTTGGCTTGCTGAAGTTATATCTTTTAATGCTCATGTTAAACTTCCTCGGCAAAATATATTTGACTATCGCCAATCAGTACGCTGTCGTTAATTTCCCACTCAATAGAATCATCATTCTCGGCGATCTCCTCGGCTTGCTCTAATGAATCCGCGTATATGTACGCTTCTTTTTGCATGGTGTATGTTTGGGTTATCCTAAACTCTTTTAATGTATCAGCGCTCATTTGTTAGATTCCTTTTGTTGCCATTCGCCACAATGTCCACAGCTCCAATCATTAACCGGATATGGAGCAAAGGCCATTTCTCCGGATTCATTGCATTTAATACATTCAAAGCCTTTACCATCATCTAAAGGGTTTCCGGCAAGCAATACATCATTAATATTATATTTATCCATTAGATCACCTCCTTTTGCTTGGTAAAGGTTAGAGTTCCGCTAGGGTCTGAATAGGTAAGCGTTGCATCATCCTTAAGGAAATGTAACTGGGCAATAAATTCATCATCTAAGCCCCAATCATCCGAGCTAATGAGCGTATAGAGAGAAACCTTTTCTTTTGGTGCTTCTCCATAACCATCAACCCAATCAACTAGGTATATCTTGCGCTCTTGTCTGATTCTCTTTTTAAGTTCATCAGCAGAACCCTCAAAGCGTTTATTTCCAAAATTAGTAATAATATTCATTACGCTACCTCCTCAAGTGTATCTTCAACATCATTAATTAATTCTTGGTTAAGTTGCTCTAGCTTTTCAATGCCTATATTTTGCATTAACCATCTTTGCACTTGTTGAGCGGTGCATTGATAGTCTTGCGCTTGTGCATCTATAAATGTAGAAATAACGAAAGATCGTTTTTTCTTTGGTGTGGTTGCTTGTTGCCATCTTTGAACATTGCGCTCATAGATGTCATAACCATAATCGCCGTTTATATAACAAGAAAATAACCTTCTTACTATATGGTTAGGGTCTTCTAATATCTCATCGAAATTATAGAAGTCTGTTTTTAGTTGTTGTTTATAATCCATTTTTACTCTCCTAAGTAATTTATTTACCTCCTATTATGCATATAAAAACTTACTTGTACACATTTTAACTAACATTCTTTGTAAACAGATTAGGTGAATGCTCCAGGAATGCGATAATATAGGGGCATAAGGGAATTTAATTTAATCTAAATTAATTCGTAATAAATGGTATTTATTCGGAAAAATGACAGCAAAAACACCTAAAAAGAGAGGAAGAAAACCAATTATTATTGACTACGAACAAGTAGAACATTTAGCATCTTTGAACCTTGGGATTATGGATATTTGCCGATCAATTGGGGTTGGTTGGGATACATTTAATAAACATAGGAACAAGAAAAATTCTGAATTGTCGGATGCATTGGCAAGAGGAAAGGCAAAAGGATTACAAAGAGCAACTTCTAAACTAGCCGAAAAAATAAACGATGGCGATTTTCAAAGCATCCAGTTCTATTTAAAATCAGCCGACCGCGAGCGCTGGGCTGAAAAGCAAGAAGTCGCGCACACGCTCAACCTTAGCGAAATTATTACCTCGGCAAATTCGAGAATCATAGAACACCAAGCGGACGCGCTCCCCACAAGCGCGCGCGAAGATATCGACATCAAACAAATAAACAAGGCCACGAAGTCATGAGAGCTTGCGCACGGGGTATTTATCTTCTCCCTTGTACCTACCCACGCGCACGAGCGCGCGAAGCTCTAGCGCAACTCTCCGCGCTTCTCACAGCGCGCTCACCTTTAGCGCGGGGCGCGGATGATTAGCAAATGACCCCCCCTTTAATTGTGCGCGGGTAGTATGTATATATATACTGATGAACTAATTTTTTTTAATTTTTTTTTAAATTTTTTTTATGAAATATAAAGCCGAAGACGAAAAGAGATTGATGACGGAGATATGGTCGGTCAATGTAAAAGACGATCCATTAAACTTTGTTAAGTTTGCTTTCCCTTGGGGAATGAAAGACACCCCCCTCGAAGACTTCAAAGGCCCGCGTAAGTGGCAGGAAAAAATTTTGCGAGAAATGACAATCCATATTGCTAGAAATGGCACTAGGGATTTACCAGAGATGTTTAGAATGGCTGTAGCTTCAGGTCGTGGTATTGGTAAATCTGCTTTGGTTGCATGGATTATTCTTTGGATGTTATCTACAAGACTGGGGGCTACCATCATAGTAACCGCTAACACCGAACAACAGCTTAGAAGTAGAACTTGGGCTGAACTTGGTAAGTGGATGACTCTTGCAATCAACTCTCATTGGTTTCAAAAAACTGCAACCACAGTTAAACCAGCACCTTGGTTTCAAGAAGCGCTAGAGCGCGACCTCAAGATTGATACTGGTTATTACTACGCGCAGGCGCAACTATGGTCAGAAGAAAATCCAGATGCCTTTGCGGGTATTCACAGCTCCTACGGGGTCTGTTTAATTATGGATGAGGCTTCAGGTATACCTTCACCCATTTACAGCGTGTCCGAGGGTTTCTTCTCCGAACCAACATCCAATCGTTATTGGTTTACTTTCTCCAACCCGCGCCGAAACACAGGCCCATTCTACGATTCCTTTAATAGCAAAAAGCGCTTTTGGCAGAATGTGCAAATCGACTCGCGCACAGTCGAAGGCACTGACCAAAAACTCTTCCAATCGATGATCGAGCAGTATGGCGAAGATTCTACTGTCGCGCGTGTGGAGGTCATGGGTGAGTTTCCTAGCGCAGACGATGATACTGTCATACCGCTTGACTTAGTGCGCGGTGCGGTAGAACGCGATGTCACGCTCACCGCGAATGAACCAATCGTTTGGGGTTTAGATGTTGCACGCTTCGGTGGCGATAACAGTGCGCTGTGCGTGCGCCAGGGAAACACTGTCTTAGAAATTAAATCATTTGCCTCCATGGACTTAATGCAACTTTGTGGTGTGGTTAAAAATCGCTACGATGATTCGACTGTCATGGAGCAACCCCAAGAAATATTAGTCGATGTGATTGGACTTGGTGCGGGTGTGGTTGATCGACTGCGTGAGCAAAATTTACCAGTGCGCGGGGTGAATGTGGCAGAAGCTCCAAGTACCAAAAAGAACTATTTGAACTTGCGTGCTGAGTTATGGTTTGCAATTAAGGATTGGCTGGCGCAGCGTGATTGCCGACTTCCTAATGATGATGAGCTTGTCTCGGAATTGGCTGCGCCTCTCTATAAATATACCTCGACTGGAAAAATAAAGATAGAGTCAAAAGATGAAATGCGCAAACGCGGAATAAAATCTCCCGACAAAGCAGATGCTTTAGCTTTGACCATGGCAAGTTCTGCGGCAAGTTTTAGTGGAAGCGAGAGTTATTTCGGTTATAATTTCAAAAAACCTTTAAAATCTCGAATCATTCGAGTGGGATAGTTTTACATGGCAAAAGATTACGAAGACAAAATGGAAGATATGCTTGAGAAAGAAGAGATGGAATCTTCTGAAGTAGAAGTCGAAGTTAATGAAGAAGTTGATATGGAACACCTTGCTGGTGTTATCAAATCCGAGATGGATGATGCAAAAGATTTCATTCATCAAGTCGGCGCAGAGCGAGCAGAATCAACTGAGTATTATCTTGGTGAACAACCACAAGCACAATCTAGTATGCAGTCTGAATTTGTTTCAACAGACGTACGGGATAGCGTACTTTTTATGCTTCCGTCTATCATGCGTACATTTTTTGGTACTAAAAAAATTGTTGAGTTTGTTCCACATGGCCCAGAAGATATCCCTGTTGCCGAGCAACAAACCAATTATGTTAATTACATCATTCAAGAAAAAAACCAAGGCTTTCAAGTTTTATACGATGCGTTCAAAGATGCCTTGGTTAGAAAGAGTGGTTTTGTCAAAGTCTTTTGGGATGATTCTATTTCAGCATCTACCAGCGAATACACAGACTTAGATCCTGTTTCATATCAAGCCTTGGTGCTTGATCCTAATGTAGAGGTTGTTAAAGAATCTGTCACTATGGAAACCATTACACAAGTTGATCCTTTGTCTGGTGAAGAGGTGACTCAAGAAATTCCTGCTAAGTACGATGTAACGATTCGTAGAGTTAAAGCTAAAGACCAAGTGTGTATTGAATCAATACCACCTGAAGAAGTTTTAATTTCACGCAACGCACGCAATCTTGAGTCTGCATCTTATGTTGCGCATAGAATGATTAAATCTGTTTCTGATTTGGTTGCTATGGGTTATGACCAAGATGAAGTTGAGCAATATGCAACGCAAAGCTCAAGTGCAGTTGACCCAGAAGCCTATGATGAAATCGAGGCAAGAAACCCATTTGACAACATGGTATACCCAGACCGAAGTGATACTGGGGCAAAAGAAGTTTTATATGTTGAACATTATCTTTTTTATGACTTCGATGGCGATGGCATCGATGAAAGAATAAGAGTTTGTACTGCGGGTGAAGGCGTTAATGTGCTGAATGTAGAACAATGGGATGATTTACCCATTGCTATGTTCTGCCCTGATCCTGAACCACACACTGCAATCGGTTCGTGTCCAGCGGATTACTTAAAGCCTATCCAAGCTGCAAAATCCCAAATTATGCGAGATACCCTTGATTCGCTTGGACACTCTATCTTTCCTCGTATGGCTGTTGTTGAAGGTCAAGTCAATATTGACGATGTACTCAATACTGATATCGGACAGCCCATTCGAGTTCGCGCCCCTGGGATGGTTCAACCCTTTACAGTACCCTTCGCTGGTAAAGAGGCTTTCCCTGTTCTTGGATACCTCGATGAAGCAAAAGAGAATAGGACTGGTGTGTCTAAAGCCTCTGCTGGCTTAAATGCAGATGCTTTGCAATCAAGCACCAGTGCAGCCGTATCCGCTACCATGTCAGGAGCGCAAGGCCGAATAGAAATCATTTGCAGACATTTTGCAGAGGGTGGACTTAAACAACTCTTTAAAGTTACCAACAATTTAATTATCAAACATCAAAACGCACAAGATGTCTTTAGACTTGAAGGTCAATTTATTCCTGTTGATCCTAGATACTGGGATTCAGATAAAGACATGGTGGTTAATGTAGCCATCTCTAAATCTTCTGACGAAGAGAAGTTTGGTATCCTTACACAACTTGCAGGTAAACAAGAACAAATCATGCAAACTATGGGGCCAGACAATCCGTTGGTATCTATGCAACAGTATTCTAATACTTTGACACGCATGATAGAACTTGCTGGATTTAAAGATGCAAACGCATTTATTAACACTCAAGTACCACCTATGCCACCCGCGCCCCCAGAGCAACAACAACCTGATGCAGCTACCATGTTGGCACAAGCAGAAGCTATGAAAGCTCAAAACCAAGCGCAGAAAGCTATCATTGATGCTGAGACTGATCGCATGAAAATTATCATGGATGATGACAGACAGCGTGATGAGACAGAAGCACAGATTAGACTTAAAGCAGCAGAATTAACTGCTAAATACGGAGCGCAAGTCAACATAGCAGAAATCAATGCTATTATGGAGCGTGATAGAGAAAACATTAGGCAAACTGCAAAGGATCAAGCTCAAGGACTATTTACTAACAATGGCAATCAAGTTATATAACCTAGAAGTTTTAGTTGACGATCTAGTTTATGTCGGTAGTGATATTAGAGCCAAAAGCCAAGAAGATGCAGTAAGAATACTTGGTATTATCTCTGGTGGTGAAGTAACCGAGGATTCAGAAGTATTAAGCTGTGAGGAGAAAACTCTACACTAATGGCAGTAACATACAGAGGTGAAAAGTTTAGTGGTTTTAATAAACCTAAAAGAACACCTAATCACAAAACAAAATCACACGCAGTTTTAGCCAAGTCTGGTGAAACAATTAAACTTATACGCTTTGGTCAACAAGGTGTGAGTGGTGCTGGTAAAAATCCTCAATCTGCCAAAGATAAGGCTAGAAGAAAATCATTCAAAGCTAGACACGCTAAGAACATAGCCAAAGGAAAGTTGTCAGCAGCTTATTGGGCTGATAAAGTAAAGTGGTAAGGAGATAATTATGCCAAAAGGACTATACGCAAATATTCATGCTAAACGCAAAAGGATAAAAGCTGGATCAAAGGAAACAATGAGAAAGCCAGGCACTAAAGGTGCGCCATCTGCTAAAGCATTTAAGAAAGCAGCTAAGACTGCAAAGAAAAGGAAGTAATTATGCCAAAGGGTAAAGGAACATATGGGTCTAAAGTAGGCAGACCACCAAAGAAAAAATCTACAAAAAAATCTAAGAAAAAATAAGTGCGACCATCCTCGGCAAAAGCCAAGGGTCGAAAACTACAGCAATGGGTTGTTGATAAACTCATAGCTATACTTGGTTTTGATCCTGAAGATTTAGAATCAAGACCTATGGGATCTTCAGGCGAAGATGTCATTATGGGCGTACAATCCCGCAAACAATTCCCTTATTCAATCGAATGTAAAAACCAACAAGCAGTCAATGTTTGGAAGGCTTATGAGCAATCTTGTGCTAACTGTAAAGATTACGAGCCTTTGGTTATAATAAAACGAAACAATACTAAACCATTGGCATTAGTCGATGCGGAGTATTTTATAAAACTGCATAAAAAAGAAAATGATTGAAAAACTTATAAAACCTGTTGGGGATATCTTAGACAAATTTGTTGCTGATAAAGACTTAAAACTTAAACTATCTCACGAATTAGAAAAAGAAATTGTTTCTTTAAACAGAGCACAAATAGAACTTAATAAAGTTGAAGCTGCACATGAAAATGTTTTTGTTTCTGGGTGGCGACCTTTTATTGGTTGGGCCTGTGGTGTTGCATTGGTCTATCACTTTTTAATTGAACCTATTATTCAATACATATTAATCATTAGTGGATCTGATTTTAAAACTCCAGAGTTTGATTTTAGTCAACTGTCAACAATTGTCATGGCAATGCTTGGTATGAGTGGTTTAAGAACTTACGAAAAAACAAAAAAATAAAATGAGCAATTGGAAGAATTTTAAGTTAGATGAGTTTAAATGTAAGCATTGTGGTGAAAATGAGATTGAATATGAGTTAATAGATAAGTTACAATTGCTGAGAGAGGACTTAGGTTTTCCATTTATTATTTCTTCTGGTTATCGATGTGAAGCACATCCGATAGAAAGAAAGAAAAAGAAACCAGGCACTCACAATTTAGGGATTGCAGTCGATATTCGTTGCAGTCACAAACAAGCATTACAAATAGTATCCGCAGCAGAAGGTTACGGATTTACAGGAATTGGAGTTAATCAAAAAGGCAATGGAAGATTTATACACCTCGATATCGGCAAGGCTACAGATGATCGTCCAAGGCCTCATATCTGGAGCTATTGATTTCTAATGGAACTTTCATTCTATGTGGTTTGGAATATTTTTGTAACCTTGGTCATAGCACCATTGTTCTACTCCATCCGCAAAAATGAAAACGAAGCAAAGAGGATTGACATATTAGTGAATAAAACAAGAGAAGAGATAGCTAGAGATTATTTAACAAGACAAGCTCACAATGTTGAATATTCAAGATTAATGGACAAAATAGACAAACTTGATGCTAAAATAGATAAATTAATAACTTAATAATATGCCAGAAGATTACGCCTTAAGCCTCGAAGAAATCAAACGGATGATGGCAAATGCTGGTGGAACAAACTTAGCTGGGCAATCAATGGCAGGACCAGTCGCAACTGGTCAATCTTACGCACAAAGTATTGCTGGCGGTATGCCAATGTCTCAGGTTATTGCACCAGGCGTTAGTTATTCTCCAAGTCAACCAGGTGGTTACACACAAAAAGACTTAGATATGATCGCAGCAGGCCCAGCTCCTGTTATGCCTAAACCACCTACAACTGGTGAGGTTGCAACTATAGAAGATCAAATGCCTTATGCACCACCTGGTGTACAAGAGCCAACCCCTTATGTTCCAGGTCAAACTCCCTTTCCAGGAATACCAGATTTTTTAAAAGATTTAGATTTTAGTAATTTACCAGATAGTAGGGGAAGACCTGGTATTGATTATTTCCCAGAACCAAGAGATCCATTTTTTGTAAAAGATTTCTTTGAAGACCCAACCGCATCAAAAGACACCGCAGGGTTATTAGACCCTCAACCTGGATCATCTGCACCAGCAGGTTTTATACCGCCACCTCCAGGTTCAATGAACACAATGGCTTTTGTTGATTACTACAATCCTACAACTGGAGAAACATGGTCAGCACCTAATGGTGGATGGACTGCACCAGAAGGCTGGGTTGTAGGCAGACCAGATGGCGGTTTAAAAATTTTTGACGAATCAACATCCAACTCTTCTGAATCATCTCCTCAACAAGACTTTTTTAAAGCAGATCAAAACTTATTTAATTTTGAAGAGCAAGAACCAACGCCTATTGGGGATATAAGAGATACTTATACACCTGAACAAGTTGCTGAATTAGAAAGAAAAGAAATAGAAAGACGGGCTAGAGAAGAAGCAAACATTATTAATAAATATGGGAGTAGGGAAAATTTACAAAATCAAATTAATGAATCACTGTTTAAAGATTTTGTAACACCACAAACGCCTGTTATACCCGAACCAGTAATGCAACCACCAGCTAGACAAGAAGTACCATTTGTTCCAGAGATACCAACCATACCAATGAACTTTACTGGATTGCCACAAATGCCAGCCATACCAAATATTCCAGTTATGCCTGAATTACCTTACTTCCCACAACCAATTCAACCAATGAATTTTACTAGATTATCCAACTTACCAGTTTCTAATTTTGTCCAGCCTAGCGTTGAAGATATTGTATCTCCAATCA
>Ga0206131_10006727_pt1 | contig 11703 bp, 11 predicted proteins | sample Helgoland_Spring_FD_148636 | JGI IMG/M metagenome (GOLD analysis project Ga0206131, IMG submission 148636) | Pelagic subsurface seawater microbial communities from Kabeltonne, Helgoland, North Sea - Helgoland_Spring_Bloom_20160517_1 | ecosystem: Environmental > Aquatic > Marine > Epipelagic ... | reverse complement strand
TAAGATTAGATTATTTAAAGAGACTTAATGAAAGATATGAGGCTTGGATATCGACTTACGATAAAGGAAAACTCCTGATTATCGATGTTGATAATAACCATTTCAACGAAAATCAGGAGGATTTAGGAAAAATAATTTCTGGAATAGATGCCGAATTACACGGTCTATTCTGAAATTAATTTAATTTTTTATCATCAAATATTTATACGTAGTAGTCTCTCCTTGCTGAACAGCTACCTGCTCTACATAAGACCATCCATTTTGATCCATGAAGTTTAAAGCATGCATTGGGCTATTGAATTTTACTACTTTTTTGTCTGGAGTCATAATATTTTGTCTTTTGATAGAGAAAGCTTGCCCGTAATCGACAAATATTTTGACCTTAGTTGGGTTAAGAGGTTGCCCTACTCTTAATTCACAATATTTAATATCTAACTTGTTTATATCTGTTTCATTTACATAGACACTCTGAGAAAATACAGATCCTGAGAATGAAAACAAACATATTGATAATGCAAAAAGTTTAATTGTTTTTTTCATGTTTTTAAATTTAGTTTGATTAAACAAATTAGGCTTTTAAAATCAATAAAGCAAATAATTATTTCTAGCTTAATTTAAACATAAGTTTAAAAACTTGTTAAGGTTATTTATTATTAAAACCATTCATTGTGTTTTCAATACCCGCAAAACAAAAGCTTAACACCATTTCATTAATTATTTTCATTTTTTTATCGAGAACCAAATCTTCTTCTTCCGTCCATTCACCCAATACATAATCAATTTGTTTGCCTTTTGGAAAGTTATTTCCAACCCCTATTCTAAGTCTTGGATATTGATTAGAAGAAAGTGTTTGCTGAATATCCTTTAATCCATTATGCCCACCGTCAGAGCCATTTTTTTTCATTCTAAGGTTTCCAACATCGAGATTTAAATCATCGGTAACAACCAAAAGATTTTTGACATCTATTTTTAGTTTAGTTAGCCAATATCTAACTGCCAAACCTGAGAGATTCATGAATGTATTGGGCTTTAACAAGTAAATATTCTTTCCCTTGAATTTAAAGGAAGATATATCCCCATACTTTTCTTCAGTAAAAAAGGCACTAGATTGTTTTGCAACAAAATCTAATGCCTTAAAACCTATGTTATGTCTTGTGCTTTCGTATTTAGCACCAATATTCCCAAGCCCAACAATCAAAAAATTCATGATGGCTTAGTCAATTTATGCATCTTTTTTTGGCTGCTCAGATGGTTTATCTTCTTTGCTAGCTTCTTCTGATCCTTCGGTTGCTTCGGTTCCTTCTGATCCTTCTGCTCCTTCAGTTGTTTCTTCTTCCTCTTCTTCTAGAACAACCGCTCTAGCCATTTGTACACCAACAATAACTGCATTTTCTGGGTCAAAAAACTTAAGCCCAGAAATATTTAAATCTAATACTCTAATTTTGTCTCCTATTTTAAGTGGCGTAATATCAATTTTCACAGCATCTGGCATGTCTTTTAAAAGTCCCATAACTTTCAATTTTCTAAAATTCTGAGATAAATTCCCACCGTTTCTAACCCCTTTTGAAAAACCTTCTAATCTAACAGGGAGATTTAATTTAAATGGTTTACTATCACTTATTTCTAAAAAATCTAAATGTAAGATTCTATCTGTTACTGGATGAGTCTGAGCCTCCTGCAAAATGACTTTTGATTTCTTACCATCAATTTCTAATTCTATAAGATAAACATTTGGGGTAAAGACAAGTTTTTTTGCTTCGTTTTCTAAAACTGAGAAATGAATTTGTTTCTCTCCTCCATAAACTACTGCCGGTACACTGCCATCTTTTCTAAGGATGTTAGCACCTTTTTTTCCTACGTTCTCTCTTGGAGAACCGCTCAATGATACTGTTTTCATATTTATTATTTATTTATTTATTAATTGCCAAACAAAAAATGTTTGCTAATAGATTTAAAACTAATGTGCTGCTTCATTATTTCAGAAAAAAGCTCTGCTACAGAAAGCACTTTTATTTTTGAATTTTGTTTTTTAAGTTCAATAGTATTGGTAACAATCAATTCTTTAAGAATACTATCTTCTATTCTTTGGTGTGCTGGTCCCGAAAGTATGGCATGAGTACAACAAGCCGATACAGATTTCGCACCATAATCCATAAATAGTTGAGCTGACTTTGTAAGTGTGCCGGCTGTGTCTATCATATCATCAATTATAACAACATCTTTTCCCTTAACATCTCCAATTATTGTCATATCTGAAATTTCATTCGCTTTTTTTCTTTGCTTGTAACATAGTGCTAAATCAACGTTTAGAAACTTTGCATAAGCATTGGCTCTTTTAGAACCGCCAGCATCAGGTGCTGCAATAATGAGATTATCTAAGTTTTTAGTTTTAAGATAAGGAGCAAATAATGTAGAGGCAAATAAATGATCCACTGGGACTTCAAAAAACCCTTGAATTTGATCTGCATGTAAGTCCATTGTCATCACTCTATTTACTCCTGCTGTCACTAACATATTGGCTACTAATTTGGCACCAATAGCAACTCTTGGTTGGTCTTTTCGATCTTGTCTTGCCCATCCAAAATAAGGTAAAACAGCTACAATTTTATGTGCTGAAGCTCTTTTAGCTGCATCTATCATAAGCAACATTTCCATTAAGTTTTCTTGAGGGGGAGTAGTACTCTGGATAATAAAAACGTCACAGCCACGTACAGTTTCTTTGATAGAAACTCCAAATTCACCATCGCTAAACTTTTGAAGTTCAACTTCGCCCAACTCTAGACCATAGCTTTTGGCTATTTGTTTTGCTAAGGGCTCAGATGCAGAACATGCTAATATTTTTACTTTATGTGACATTGGGGTTGCAAATGTAATTGAATTTCCATAAATATTAAATAATTACTGCACCATTTATGGATTGATGTATGAATTTATTTTGCTAGAATAAAAACATAAACTAAATTCGCCAATCACTTGCCGAAGTGGCGGAACTGGTAGACGCGCACGACTCAAACTCGTGTGCCTTAGGGCGTGTGGGTTCGATTCCCACCTTCGGTACTATAAAACCAAAATACCATAGAAAAGCAACTAAAATATGATTTAGCCTATCTGAAAATGGCACTTGAATGGGGTAATCTATCCCATTGCGAAAGAAAAAAAGTAGGCGCTATTATTGTTAAAAATAAAATGATTATTTCAGATGGATTTAACGGTACTCCATCTGGTTTTGACAACAACTGTGAAGATGAAAATGGAGATACAAATTGGTATGTGCTTCATGCGGAAGCCAATGCTATTTTAAAAGTTGCGAAAAGCACAAATAGTTGCCTTGGTGCCACGCTATATCTTACACTATCTCCATGTAAAGAATGTGCAAAATTAATTCACCAGTCTGGAATTAAAAGACTAGTTTATTCCAAACAGTATAAAGATCTCTCGGGATTAAAATTTCTTGAGAAAGCCGAAATAGAAATTCAACAAATCAAACTACAAGATCTTGAAAAATAATAATCAAATACTATTAATTATTTTGGTTCTATTTATTGGTTTTTTTTCCAGTTTAACCTACTGGGTTGGAATAAATCAGGGAAAAGTATTGTCTCAAGAAAGAGACCAAAACAAATGGACAAGCATTAATGTGGTTTTAGACAATCTACTGAACAACTATGTAGACTCCCTAGATTCTGATGAACTTTCCGAAAATTCTATTAATAATATTTTAAAAGATTTAGATCCTCATTCTTCTTTTATTCCTGCTAAAAAAAGACAAAGTGTAAATGAGTCACTAGTTGGTCACTTTGGTGGTATAGGTATTAGATTTATGATTTACAACGATACACTTACAATTGTAGATGTAATTGAAGGTGGTCCATCTAAGTTAGCTGGCCTTAAAAAGAGAGATAGAATAATTAAAATTGAAGGTGAAAATTTTGCTGGTGTAGGGATGAAAAATGAAGATGTACTAAAAAAACTAAAAGGGAAAGTAGGTAGTGAAGTAAATATTGCTGTTTTAAATCCAAATAATGAAATTGTAAAACATAGATTAATCAGAGGCTCTATTCCACTTAAATCCATATTGGCTAGTACCATAATTAAAAACAAAATAGGATATATTAAACTAAGTTCTTTTTCTAATTCATCCGACTTAGAATTTAAAAATGCAATTAATGAACTAAAAAATCAAGGAATGGAAAAACTCATTTTTGATTTGAGATTTAACGGTGGTGGATACCTTCACCAGGCTATAAATATCTCCGATGAATTTTTAAAAAAAGATCAACTAATTGTTTATACCCAAGGCGCTCATTCAAAAAAAAGGTCCTTTTATTCAAGATCTAAGGGTTTATTTGAAGATGGAGAATTAATAATTTTAGTGAATAGTTCTACTGCCTCTGCAAGTGAAATTGTTAGTGGAGCAATACAAGATAACAACAGAGGTAAAATACTTGGTAGAAGAACTTTTGGTAAAGGGTTAGTACAACAGCCATTAATGCTACCTGACTCTTCTGAACTAAGAATAACCACCTCAAGATATTATACGCCATCTGGAAAATGTATACAAAAGCCTTATGGAGATAATATTGACTACGACAATGATATTTTAGAAAGAATAAAAAGTGGTGAGCTCACACAAAATGACTCTATTTTTGACAAAGGCATTTTCAAAGGGGGGATATTGCCAAACGTTTATTCGCCAATTGATACCCTGGGATATAGCGAGGCCATTAACAATATTATTTATACTAGAAAATGGAGAGATTTCTGTTTTAGTTACTTCGAAAAATTTCCGAATCCAAAAACATCAGACACCAAAGATTATTACAATAATTTTAAAGTAGAAATTAAAGAACTAGAAAAATATTTAGAGAAAAATGGTGAAAAAATTAGTAGTTATTCCCCCAAAGAAATTTCAGATTTAAAATGGAGCTTAATGGTAGAATTAAGTAGTTACTACTACTCAGATCAGTCGAGATACATATTAAATACTTTTAGAGATAGTGATGTAAAAAAAGCTATTGAAGAAATGTCAAATTAGTATATTAAGTTATATTTTTAATCAAAATGTATAGAACACACAACAACGGACAATTAAGAATTGATGATGTCAATCAAAATGTCAAATTATGCGGATGGGTCCAAAAATCAAGAGATTTAGGGGGAATGACATTTATTGACCTTAGAGACCGATATGGTATTACCCAATTGGCATTTAACGAAACATTAGACAAAAACCTTTCTGTAAAAGCAAGGAAATTAAATCGAGAATGGGTTATTGAAGTTGAAGGAATTGTAAAAGAAAGAAGCAGTAAGAATTTAAAAATTGATACTGGAGAAATTGAGATAGAGGTGGAGAAGTTCACTGTTTTAAACGAATCAAAAACACCTCCATTTACAATTGAGGACGAAACGGATGGTGGAGAAGAGTTGAGAATGAAATATAGATTTCTTGATTTGAGAAGAAACCCTTTGCAAGAAAATTTAGCGCTAAGAAGTGAAATGAGTATTGAAATTCGAAATTTCTTTCACCAAAATAATTTTTTAGAAATTGAAACTCCTTATTTAATAAAGTCTACACCCGAAGGAGCTCGTGATTTTGTAGTACCAAGCAGAATGAACAAGCAACAGTTTTACGCACTTCCTCAATCTCCACAAACATTTAAACAGCTTCTCATGGTAAGTGGCTACGATCGTTATTTTCAAATTGTAAAGTGTTTTAGAGACGAGGACTTGAGATCTGACAGACAGCCAGAATTTACTCAAATTGATTGTGAGATGGCTTTTGTCAATCAACAAGAAGTATTAGAGACTTTTGAAGGATTAATTAAATTTCTTTTCAAAAAAATTCTAAATACAGACTTCCCAAAACCATTTCCAGTTATTTCTTACAGCGATGCTATTGAAAAATATGGTTCTGACAAACCTGACATAAGATTTGAAATGGAATTGTCTTACCTAGAGAATCTTGCAAAAGGAAGAGGATTTAAAGTGTTTGATGAAGCTGAATCTATAGTTGCAATAAGTGTTCCAGGTGGTGCAGAATATTCAAGAAAAAAATTAGACGAATTAACCGATTGGGTTAAAAGACCACAAATTAGAGCTAGAGGCCTTGTTTATGTAAAATACAACGAAGATCAAACTTTCAAATCATCGGTAGATAAGTTTTACGATGTATCCAATTTAAAAGAGTGGGCAAAAAAATGTGGTGCCAGTCCTGGTGATTTACTTTTAATTTTAAGCGGAAAAAAATCAGATGTTCAATCTCAAATGAATGAATTAAGACTATTAATGGGAAGTCGTCTTGGCCTAAGAGATCCTAAAGTTTTCAAACCTGTTTGGGTAGTTGATTTTCCTCTTTTAGAAAAAGATGAAATAAGTAATAGTTTTCATGCAATGCATCATCCATTTACTTCTCCAAAAATCAGTGATTTGGCTTTGTTAGAGACCAATCCTGAAAATGTTAGAGCCAATGCTTATGACTTGGCTATTAACGGAGTTGAGGTTGGAGGCGGATCTATAAGAATTCACGATAGGAAAATTCAGGAAAAAATGTTTGAGATTCTTGGGTTTAGCAAAGAAGAAGCCGAAGCCCAATTTGGATTTTTAATGAGTGCTTTTGAATATGGAGCTCCTCCACATGGAGGAATTGCCTTTGGTTTTGATAGACTTTGTGCCCTGTTTGGTGGTAAAGACAACATTAGAGAGTTTATTGCTTTTCCAAAAAATAATCAAGGCAGAGATGTTATGATTGAAGCACCATCTGAGATTGACCAAACCCAACTTGACGAATTGGAGATAAGCCTTCCAAAATTAAAAGACTAATTTTCTTTTTTAATAGCAACTAGAGAAATTATTCCTAACAAAATCATAAATATTGTTTGGGAGGACCACATCAGCATTCCAAAGGATTTAGCAACTTGACCGTCATATCCGTAAAGCTCAATTAAAGCAGATGCAACCATTATTGGATAAAGTCCAATCCCGCCAGGTGTTGCACCTATTGCTATTGTACCTGCGACGAAACAAGCAAATACTGCATTAATAGTAATATTTTCTATATCTGGCAGTGCCAAAGCAGTTATCCATAACATAGATACATAGCAAGCCCAAATAAAAAAAGTATGAATTAAAAACCCAATTTTATTCTTTAATCTTAATATGGCTGTAGCCCCTTGGATTATTCCTTTTAAAAAATTTAAAACTTTAACTCTTACTTTCTTTAACCCTATTAAAATTACTAAGAAAATAATTCCAAAAATTAGTAAAGAAGGAAGTAAATATGGATTAGAAGAACTATTAGATATTTGTCTAAGCTCATTAAATTTTTCTTGATCTGCTTGAAATAAAAACGCAATAAAAAATACCAAAGCAAACATTATTAAATCTATTACTCTTTCAATGACAATAGTTCCAAAAATTTGATCTGATTTTGTTTTTTGATATCTGCTAAAATAGGCCGCTCTAGCCAACTCTCCTGATCTTGGAATGGTTAAATTAATAATGTAGCCAATCATTACACTGTGATACATAAGACTTAATTTTGGTTTTAAGTCTAGTGTTTCTAGCAAGTATTTCCATCTGTATGCCCTACTTAAATGGGCAAAAAAAGCTATTATTAAAGCAACTAAAACCCATCCATAATTGGCTTCAGATAAGGATTTTAAAAAATATTCTTTTTCTGTTTCTGTAGAATTTGAAACAAAATACCAGGTTAGATACACTCCAATAGAAATTGGAAGAGAAATCTTTAGGATTTTAAATAGCTTGTTTTTCATTGATTAAGTGCAATATTATCAATTAACCTAATACCGCCCAAGTTTGTTGCAGTAAATGCTCTCCAACTTTTTAACTTATCACCATTGTTTAATAAATCGTCGGAATGTCTAATTTCAAAATATTCTGGTTCTGAGAATTCTGCTAATTTTTTTAGACATGTTTTTTCTAATTCTTCTCTGTTGGAAAAATCAAAATTTTTCTTGCAGTATTTAAGAACTATATATATCTCATTTGCTTTTTCAAAATCTTTAGTGGATAGCCTACTGTTTCTAGAGCTCATTGCTAAGCCAACTTGTTCTCTTTGAGTAGGGCACATAATTATTTCAATTTGTGGAAAACAAACCCTAGCTAATTCCGCAATAATTAAATACTGTTGGTAATCCTTTTCACCAAAAAATGCATAATTGGGATTTATTAGTTTAAAAAATATATTCACAACTCTAATTACTCCTTGAAAATGACCCTTTCTTTTTCTTGCTTCCAAGACACTGTCTAGTTTTCCTAAGGTTATCTCCACAGGTTTTTCATTAGTGTACAAAGTGTTGTAGTCTGGGCAAAAGACAAGATCTACCTCTTGCTGCTCTAAAGTCATTAAATCTTCTTTAAGACTAACAGGGTAGTTTTCAAGATCTGTGGGGTTATTAAATTGAGTAGGGTTTACAAATATAGATACCACTGTGAAATCCGCTTTTTTTTTCGAGGCGTTAATTAGTGAGAGATGTCCGTAGTGAAGAAAACCCATGGTGGGCACAAATCCAATCGACCTGTTGGATTCAGTAGATAAAGCTTCATTTAGTTCTTGGAGTTGTTTTACTACTTGCATTACTTATATTAACTGAATTAAAGCTACTATAAATGTTGGTTTTATGTGTTTTTTTTTTATATTTTTGTAGCTCATTATTTTTAAGCAGGAGATTAGTAGTTATGGAAAAAAGTAAAATTCTTTATGTTACCCAAGAAATCGATCCGTTTTTAATAGAATCAGAAATTTCAAGTCTTGTAAGGAAAGTCGCGCAAGGAGTTCATGAGGCGGACAAAGAAATTAGAATTTTTATGCCCAGATTTGGAGTTATCAATGAAAGAAGACACCAGCTTCACGAAGTAATTAGGCTATCGGGAATGAATTTAATTGTTAATGACTACGATCATCCATTGATTATTAAAGTTGCATCTATTCCACAAATTAGAATTCAAGTATACTTTATTGATAACGAAGAATATTTCAAGAAAAAGTTTTTGTTCAAAGATGCTAAAGGAAAATACTTTAAAGACAATGACGAAAGGTCTATGTTTTTTTGCAGAGGGGTTTTAGAAACAGTTAAAAAACTTGGATGGATGCCTGACATCGTTCATTGTCATGGATGGATGACAGCATTAATGCCTGTATATTTAAAATCCGTTTATGCTAATGAGCCTCATTTTTCAGGTGCTAAAGTAATTTACAGCATTTACAATAATGACGAAAAACTTAAATTTTCTAAGAATTTAGATGCCAAACTAGAATTTGACGAAATTCCAATTTCAAAAATTGATATTGATGGATCTATAGGAGTGAATAAACTTCATGAAATAGCGGTTCAATGGAGTGACGCTATTGGAATTTGCAGTCCAGAAATTGATAATTCACTGATGGAGATTATCAAAGCCTCTAAAAAACCACTACTTGAACACCATGAAGAAGAGCAAACAATCGATGCACATCAAGATTTTTATGATACAGTTCTTAGTGAAAATGGAGTTCTTGCTTAGTCAGACAGTATTGATCAAATCACGTAATTTTTTATTTTTAGTTGTTGGTTTATTAACCACTGTATTTCTATTTTGCTCTTGTGAAAAAGACAATGAATTTGGAATTGAAATTAATCCAGACTCCAATTCTTTAGGAGCGATTTATTCTGACACATTTTCTATACATACTTTTTCAGTTATTTCAGACAGCATTAGAACTGATGAATTAAATGGTCCTAGTCCACTAGGGAACTACATAGATCCTGTTTTTGGAGAAGTAAATGCCTCAATTATTACGCAAATAAGACTAGAACAATCTTATAATTTTATCCCAGATAATGGAGATATTAACGATATTGTTGTGGATTCTGTAGTGCTATATCTGGCAATAGATGGATATTATGGAGATATTCAAGAGCAAGAATTTATAGTTGAAATATTAGATGAAGATATTTTTAAAGATTCTATTTACCATAACACAACCAATATAATTACCAAGGCAGAAGATATTTCCAATGGATTAAGTATTGAATCTGATCCACTATTCCCTGGTTATTTTTCTGGTGGTTTAGTAGATAAAGCAATTTTAGGTATTCCTTTAAATATTGAAAAATTCGCAACACCAATTGTTAACGAATCTGGAAACACTACTTTAGAGGGAAACGACGGTGATAATGAATTTTTGACATTTTTTAAAGGCATAAAAATTTCAAGTGCAAATGGAGCTAATGGAGGTCTTTATTACATAAATTTACTTAACTCTTTTTCTAGAATTAGGTTGTTTTACAGAGATACTAGCGGAGTTTCTTCTGATCACGATACATTGGATTTTGATTTCAATATCAATAGTAATTGTGCATATTTTCATAAAGTTACACACGACTACACCGGAACAGAAATAGAAAATGTTGTTAACCAACCGGCTTTGGGTCAAAATCAGTTTTTCATTCAGACATTAGGCGGCATCAATGGAAGAATTGCCATCCCCAGTTTTGATTCTCTAATAGCAAAACCAGTGATAATCAATAAAGCTGAGATTATTTTGCCATTTGAGGATTATCTCTACGACGACTATCCTTCCCCTTCTAGCTTATTTATTTCAAGAAAAAATGTAGAAGGAGATTATGAGTTTTTGCCAGACTTGTTTGAGGGCAGTTTAGGAGGGAATTTTAATGTGGTTGATAAAAATTACACTTTCAATATCACTAGACATCTTAATGAAATTGTGGCTGAAAAAGCAATTAACGACACTATAAAAATATTTCCAAATGGAAATGGAATAACCGCCAATAGAGTAGTTTTAAATGGAATGAATTCCACTAAAAAAGACAAGGCGAAAGTAGTAATTTCATATACAAAATATTAATATTTATGTGTGGTATCGTAGCTTATTTAGGTGAAAAAAATGCCTATGAAGTAGTAATCAAAGGTCTCCAAAGATTGGAGTATAGAGGCTACGACAGCTCCGGAGTGGCAATTCATAAGGACAAGTCTGTAAATATTTACAAGCAAAAAGGAAAGGTTCAAGATCTAATTGATTTTGCCAGCGATAAAGACACTAATGGAAATCTTGCCATTGGACACACGCGATGGGCAACTCACGGTCTTCCTAATAATGTAAACGCACATCCTCATCAATCTAGCAATGGAAAAATAAGCCTTGTGCATAATGGAATTATTGAAAATTATTCTGTTTTAAAAAAAGAATTAGAACAAAGAGGACATAAATTTTTAAGTGAAACTGATACTGAAATTTTGGTTCATTTAATTGGTGATATTCATAAAAATGGGAAACAAAGTCTTTTTGATTCTGTAAGATTAGCTCTAAACGAAGTAATTGGGGCTTATGCAATTGTAGTTATAAGCGATGACAATCCCGATGAGTTAATTGCAGCTAGAAAATCAAGTCCTTTGGTAGTGGGATTAGGTCAGGGAGAATACTTTTGCGCATCAGACGCAACACCTATAATAGAATATACTAAGAATGTAGTTTATTTGGAGGATGGAGAAATTGCTCACATAAGTTTAAAAAATGGGTTGAAGTTAAAGACCATTGGCAATCAAAATAAAACACCATATATACAAGAGCTAGAAATACATTTAGAGGCTTTAGAAAAAGGTGGCTATGAGCACTTTATGCTAAAAGAAATATACGAACAGCCTCAGTCTATTTTAGATTCTATGAGAGGGCGTTTTAGCATT
>Ga0206131_10006725_pt1 | contig 11704 bp, 11 predicted proteins | sample Helgoland_Spring_FD_148636 | JGI IMG/M metagenome (GOLD analysis project Ga0206131, IMG submission 148636) | Pelagic subsurface seawater microbial communities from Kabeltonne, Helgoland, North Sea - Helgoland_Spring_Bloom_20160517_1 | ecosystem: Environmental > Aquatic > Marine > Epipelagic ... | reverse complement strand
ATACCTATACTGCCAGCTATTTATAAAAATAAAGCCGAGATCATAGCACGCTTAAAAAGGCCACCAGCTTGATTCGTCTTTGATGCCTTTTTGTTCGAGTATTTCTAATTGTTTCTCATGGGCGAGAGGGTCATCATGCGTATGGTCTAAGTCTTCAGCATCGTCATGATCGTGGTCATGGTCACGAGGATCATGGCCATCAGGAAAGGTATATTCTGCTTCTTCAGTTGAAGGTTTATCAGCTTCAGTTGGTGTGGCCTGTTGTTTTTGTACTCGCTCGAGTTCTTCAGCAGAGCGTTTAAATTCCGGTGGTTTTTCAAGGTCAATGGCTGCCGTTGGCAGAGCAATAAAGAGTGCGAGTGCAGCAGGTAGTATAGTTTTTTTCATAATAATGTCAGATTAAAGCGAAGGATGAAAGGATATTATAAATTGCTTACAGAAAAATCACACAAGGGATTTAGACTTATAAATTAACGCGATAAATATCAGTCTAGCGGTTGTGTCGGTTAGATTGAATCCACAGGGCTGGAGACAGGCAACGTTAAAATAAGGGTGTAACCCTGGTTTGCATCTGACACAATATTTAAGTCAGCAGAAAGCTGTTCAGCGCGCCATTTCATATTATCAAGACCATGACCATTTTTGACTTCAGTCGTCTCAGTATTATGACCATTATCTTTTATAGTCAAGCTGACGATGCCATCATTGCATTGCGCATGAAGGGAGATCTCAGTGGCATTTGAATGTTTCATAACATTCGTAAAAGCCTCTTGTAATATTCTGAGAATATGAAGGCTTTGTTGCGGATCAATGACGACGTCGTCAGGTAGTGATAAAACATCCCAACTTAAAGCAATATCCATCTTTTCAAGCTTAGTGCTGATCAAGTATTTAAAGTCAGCTAACAAGGCATCTAAGGTGTTTGCATGAACATTCAGAGAATTAATAATCAATCTGAAATCATCCAAACAGGCTTTTAAAATAGCGGCAATATTATTTTTTGTTTCATTACCCGGTTCGAGCTCCAGCAAGGCTAAAGTAGCAACCAATTGACCGCCAATGCCATCATGCATATCGCGCATAATTCGGGTCCGTTCGTCAGCGATCGCTTTCGATTTTTCCAGATCAACAGCTTCTTGTTTGGTGCGTTCTAATTCATCATTCTTATCTGCTAAAGCTAATGACTTGCCCAACATCTGATTTTGTAAAAAATGAAAAAGTTGATGAAAACTTCTCTGTTTTCTTCGTAGAAAAAAACGAATTGTGATTGCCATGATACACAGCAGTGTAAAAAAAGAGAGAATAAATACGATCCCTTTCAGGCTAAGAAAATAGCCTGAAAGAAATTCACTCAAATCGAATAGCGAGGTAAAAATAGCTACATAACCAACGTAATAAACATCTTGAACTGACATCTCGAAGATATCAGAACTAATACCATAAGTAGATGTGTAGCCATTATAGAAGCTTAAACCTACTAAATAGAGTAGCGGTGCAAAAATCGCTATCAATGAAATAAGGAACTGAAGTAATGACAGGCGCACCTTTTTACTAATGTTTTGTTCATCCATGAATTTTGTCCGTCCTTACCTGTAAATATTTATCTATGTCACTTCACCAGAGAAGTGGTGGAGTTGGTCATCCCAGAGTTCAATTTCACAACCATTTACGAAGCCCCAAATATGGTTTTGGGTTTTAGGAGCAAGGTCGAGTTTATTGCCTTGTAGCTCACCGACAATCACATCGTTGCTATCTGCTCGGAGTTCAACCTTATTATCATCTGTCAGTTGGCCCCAGATCTGGTTTTGATTGTCATCATCCCAAAGTTCTATGTTCTTAGTCATCGTGTTTTCTCCTAATCCTAATGTTATAAAAAGATTGTGAAATGTACTTTTTGACTCAAACTGCTCTGTATTTAAATTTATTTGTTTAGCTAAGAATAGGCCTCAAAAGATTAGATGGATTGTTAAATAGTTAGTGGATATAAAAAGCCAGCAAAAGCTGGCTTCTTAATCTAAATTAACGTTAATCCCACTTCAACGCGCCACCAGTCTGATACTCGGTGACTTTGGTCTCAAAGAAGTTTTTCTCCTTGCGCATATTGGCTTGTTCATCTAGCCATGGCAGGGTGGCTTCGGCACCTGGGAAGGGTATTTCATGCCCAAGTTGCTTCGCACGACGATTGGCAATAAAGCGGAATTGACCGACATGGTTTTCTTTTGAATAGCCTAAAATCGGGTCACGCAAGATATAGCTAGCGTAGGTTTCTTCGGCCGCTTCGGCTTCTTCCCACATTTGTTGTACTTTACGTGGGTCGAGCTTAACGTTTTCTTCTTTGATGATTTGTTTGACAACGCGAATACCAAAAGAAGCATGTAAGACTTCATCACGCATAATATATTGTAATTGCTCAGCGGTGCCTTTCATTAAGCCACGACGTTGCAAGGCAAAGATAGGACTAAAACCATTGTAGAACCAGCAACCTTCGAAAATGCCACCAAAGAAGGTGTAGGCCATGACGAAGTTTTCGAGTTCGTCTTTATCATGTAAATCAATGTCACTACGTAAGACTGAGTCTAAACGACTATTGGCGAGTTGAATCTTTTGATTGATTTCTGGCACCACGCGGTAGCGATTGTAGATTTCACTTTGGTCTAGGCCAATGGTTTCAATACAATGTTGGTAGGTCCAAGTATGCAAGGCTTCTTCATACACTTGGCGTGCTTGATAGATTTGCAGCTCAGGGGCCGACATTTTTTCCATTACCGCCAGACCAATATTACGCATAGCGAGAATATCGGAGGTGGTGAGGTAAGACAGCACGTTTTCATAAACATGACGTTCTTCCATCGTCAGGTTATGACGGTAGTCGTGAACATCTTGTGCCATATTGATATCTAATGGCGTCCAATGGTTTTTATTGGCATTAATAAAGTATTCCCACGCCCATGGGTATTTGAATGGCGCCAATTGGTTGATATCAGTCATACCATTGATAACACGCTTATCTTCTGGGTTAACCGGTGCAACATTGGCTGTCGGTAATGAAGAGACGCTGGCAGTGTCTGGTTTAGGCGGCTCCGGCACAGAGGCGGGCATCACAATGGCACTGGGCTCATTGGCAGCATGATCTTCTTGAACTTCAGCTTCAACCTCTGGTGCGGTTGCCGTCATAACAGGCGCCGGCGCTTCTTCCACAGGTGGTGTTGACTCGGTATTAGCCGATTTTCCGGGTTTTGCAAATGGGTCTTCCCAATTCATCATTATTGACATGCCTCGCAATCTGGTTCGAGAATCGAACAGGCTTTTGGTGCATCTAACCCTTCACCTAAGACCAGTTCATCTGTTGTTGGCGTTGTTGAAACAGGCGCAATTGTTGCCATGGGTTTTGAACTACTGGTTTTTTCAGCAGCGGTGGCACCCATTGAGCGTAAGTAGTAGGTGGTTTTCAAACCACGTACCCAAGCCAGTTTGTATAAGTTGTCCATCGTTTTACCTGATGGTTCTGCCATATAAAGGTTCAAGCTTTGGGCTTGGTCTAACCATTTCTGACGACGTGATGCGGCTTCAATTAACCAACGGGCATCCATTTCAAATGCGGTGGTGTACAGGTCTTTTAATTCACCTGGAATACGGTCGATTTGTTGTAAGCTACCATCGTAGTATTTAAGGTCATTGATCATGACTTCATCCCACAAGTTCAAGGCTTTCAAGTCATCAACCATGTAGGGGTTAATCACGGTGAACTCACCGGATAAGTTCGATTTCACGAACAAGTTTTGATAGGTCGGTTCAATTGACTGACTGACACCACAAATATTAGAGATGGTGGCGGTTGGGGCAATCGCCATGGTATTAGAGTTGCGCATGCCTTGCTCTTTGACTTTATTACGTAAGCTATCCCAATCTAAGGTTTGGCTCTCATCTTGTTGTAGGTATTGGCCACGGGCTTCTTTCAAGATTTTGATAGAGTCAACCGGCATAATGCCTTTGCTCCATAAGCTACCTTGATAAGAACTATAAGTACCACGCTCAAGGGCTAAGTCAGATGATGCTTCAATGGTGTAGTAACTAACCGCTTCCATTGATGTATCAGCAAAGTTAACGGCTTCTTCACTGCTGTAGGGCAGGCGCATTTTGTACAAGGCATCTTGGAAGCCCATAATGCCTAATCCAACAGGACGGTGTTTCAAGTTAGAGTTACGCGCTTGTGGCACACTGTAATAGTTGTATTCAATGACATTATCAAGCATGCGCATTGCGGTAGTCACGGTACGTTTCACTTTTTCTAAGTCGAGTTTGCCGTCGACAATATGCTGTGGCAAGTTGACGCTGCCTAAGTTACAGACCGCAATTTCATCGTTTGAGGTGTTGAGCGTAATTTCAGTACAGAGGTTTGAACTATGAACCACACCCACATGTTGTTGTGGACTACGCAGGTTACAAGGATCTTTAAACGTGACCCAAGGATGACCGGTTTCAAACAACATACCGAGCATTTTGCGCCAAAGATCATTAGCGGGCATGGTTTTGAAGTTACGGATTTCACCACGTTCAGCTTTGGCTTCATAAGCAGTATAGGCCGCTTCAAAATCAAGGCCCATCAAGTCGTGTAGATCTGAGACTTCTTCAGGTGAGAACAATGTCCAATCACCATCTTCAGCCACACGTTTCATGAATAAATCGGGGATCCAATTGGCCGTATTCATATCATGGGTACGACGACGGTCATCACCGGTGTTTTTACGCATATCGAGGAATTCTTCGATATCAATGTGCCATGTTTCTAGGTAGGCACAAACGGCGCCTTTACGTTTACCACCTTGGTTAACGGCAACAGCAGTGTCATTGGCCACTTTTAAGAAGGGGACAACACCTTGTGATTTACCATTAGTGCCTTTGATATGAGAACCTAAGCCACGAACACGTGTCCAGTCATTACCCAATCCACCGGCATATTTAGACAGGAGAGCATTATCGCGCATAGCGTTATAAATACCGCTTAAGTCATCAGGCACCGTGGTGAGGTAACAAGAAGACAGCTGAGGACGTAATGTGCCTGAGTTAAACAGGGTAGGCGTACTACTCATAAAGTCGAAAGACGATAACAAATTGTAGAATTCAATGGCGCGGGTTTCACGGTCAACTTCATTAATCGCCAAGCCCATTGCAACACGCATATAAAAGGCTTGTGGCAATTCAAAACGGGTGCCATCTTGGTGAATGAAGTAACGGTCATACAATGTCTGTAAACCAAGATAAGTGAAGTTAAAGTCATTTTCTGGTTTAAGGGCATGACCGAGTTTATCGAGATCGTATTGTGCTAAATCAGACGTGAGCAATTCATGGTCGATGGCACGGTGAATATAGGTTTTGAAGTAATCAGCATATTGATCCGCCATCTCACCTTGAGAGGCATGATGTGAACCATTGTAGACATAGCTTAAGGCTTCACGGCGGATACTATCCATTAATAAGCGGGCTGCAACGGTACTGTAGGCCGGATCTTTTTCGATAAAAGTACGGGCCGCCATGACCAAGGCTTTTTCAACATCGGCTTCTGCGACACCATCGAATAAGTTTTGTTGGGTATCACACAAGATAGCTTGACCATCAACGGCAGTAACACCTTCACAGGCTTCATCGATTAGATGTTGTAGGCGACCAATATTAAGTGGCTCGCGGTGACCTTCTGCAGTGGTGACATGAAGGTTATTATCACTAACAAGACTAGGATGCTTTTCTTCTTCTTCTGCACGCTTTTGAGCTTGTGATTCACGATAGAGTACATAAGCACGGGCTACTTTATATTCACCTTCACGCATCAAGGCCAATTCGACTTGGTCTTGAATGACTTCAATATGAACAGTGCCGGTTTCTTCTAGGCGACGATTTAAACTGCCAACGATTTGTGATGTGATTTTAGCGACGATTTCATGAATGCGACCACTGTCCTGAGCGCCATCACCCTCAACGGCTAAAAAAGCTTTAGTCACCGCGACAGAAATTTTAGTGCCATCAAACGGGGTCAATTGGCCATTACGACGAATGACTTGATATTGAGAATCAGGAGAGGTGGTTGCTGTTGCTTCATTAGCCATATTGAGAGAACCTTGCGTGAATATGAATAGTGTTATCAAAACAAGACAACCACAACTTGTTGTGGTTTGTCGGAATTTAAACCACAAGATAGTGTGTTTTTTTAGAAATGGCAAGCGGTTTTATGTGAACTTTTTGTGGGCAAATTGTGGATAACTTTTAGCGAGATTCCCGCAAGCAAGGCTGGCTGGGGTTTGGTGACAAATGGTAGAAAAAAATCCTCCCCGAAATTTTTTTTCGGAGAGGAAAAAAGCTTATAAAGCGTTAACGGCGTCCAAGACTTCTTCTAAATGGGTCTTAACTCTGACGTTACGCCATTCTTGACGCAATACGCCTTTTTTATCGATTAAAAAAGTACTGCGCACAATGCCCATATATTCACGGCCATAATTCTTTTTTAGCTTAATAACATCGAAAAGTTTACAAGCGGTTTCTTCTTTGTCTGAAAGTAATTCAAAAGGAAAGTTTTGTTTGGCTTTAAATCCTTCATGAACACGCACACTGTCGCGGGAGACGCCGACAATAATGGTATCTTTAGCTGTAAATGCATCAATATGATCGCGAAAGTTTTGGCCTTCTAATGTACAGCCGGGGGTATTATCTTTAGGGTAGAAATAGATAACAACATGCTTACCTGCTTGTTCAGATAGCCGAAAAATGGTGTCACCGGTACTTGGAAGCTCAAAATCAGGGACAGCTTGGTCAAGTGCAACTTGTTGCATAAGACAATCCTTATAAGTAACAAAATCAAAAAAAGCACACCATACACAATCACAAGGGATCTTGTCATCTTGCCTTGGTCAACGTACCATTGCGGTTTATTTTTCGGAGACGTGCGGTCATGTTTAGTGGCAGTATGGTAGCACTTGTCACGCCAATGAGAGCAGATGGCTCAATTGATAGTGACAGCCTGCATAATTTAATTGAATTTCATATTGAGAGTGGTACTGACGCAATTGTAGCTGTCGGTACAACAGGTGAGTCTGCGACATTAACAGTGGCAGAGCATTGCGATGTGGTCGGTCAAGTGGTTAAACAAGTGAATGGCCGTATCCCTGTGATTGCTGGCACGGGTGCCAATTCGACGACAGAAGCCATTGAATTAACCCAGTATGCCAGAGATTTAGGTGTCGATGCAGCCTTGTTGGTGACACCTTATTATAATAGGCCAACACAAGAAGGTTTGTATCAACACTATAAAGCCATTGCAGAAGCGGTTGATATACCCCAAATTCTTTACAATGTCCCAAGCCGTACGGCATGTGACCTATTACCTGAAACGGTTGCACGTTTAGCGGATATTCCTAATATTATTGGTATTAAAGAAGCAACCGGTGATTTGAGCCGAGTTGAACAAATTAATACTTTATGTCAAACAAAGATGGAACTCTACACTGGCGAAGATGCCAATACAGTAGACTTTATTTTGGCCGGAGGCCAAGGTGTGATTTCAGTCACGGCTAATGTGGCGCCTGCAGAGATGCATGACATGTGTGCAGCGGCATTGGATAATGATGCAATTAAAGCACGACAAATCAACAATGATTTGGCTTTGTTACATCAAGGTTTATTTGTTGAAGCGAACCCCATCCCAGTAAAATGGGCCTTAGCAGAAATGGGTAAGATACCTGCTGGGATTCGTTTGCCAATGACAGAGTTATCAAAACAATATCATCAGCCCGTGCGTGATGCACTTGTGGCTGCTAACGTATTAAATTAATGATGAGTGATATTAACAATATGAATGTTAATCGTATTAAACAGGCAGTAATCTTGGTATTGCTTGCAGGTTTTATTTCAGGCTGTAGCTCCATCGCAGCTTTGGATGAAATCGTTAAAGATAATAGCCAAAAATACCAAAAAGCAACGGTGTTACCCCCATTAGATGTACCGCCTGATTTAAGTACTTCTCGTATTAATGATGAGTTTGCAGAAGATGATGATGGCAGTACTTATACCGAATTTTCTGAGTCTGCTGAAAATCCATTAGCAGCGAAATATAATGTCGCACCGAGCACTAAGCCAGCACTCATCGGTGATGGTACGACACGCCATTTAGCTGTTTATGGGCAGTCAGATTCAGTGTGGCAAACGATGATGGCATTTTGGGAAAGTAAAGGTATCGATGTTAATCGCCAAGACCAAAGCATCGGTTTGATGGATACGGTCTCTGATGAAGATGGCTATGCTTATCGAACTCGTGTCGAAGCGGGTGATATTCCCAATACACATAAGCTTTATATCAGTGCTGCTAATTTCGATGCTAACGAACAAAAGAACGAAGGCAAGTTAAGAGAATTGGCTGATTACATGGGCCAGTTACAGCGTAAAGAAAGGCAACAAGCTGCAGCTGCACAAAAGAGCAGCGGGCCATTAGCACCGATAGTATCAATTAATGCGGTGATTGTAGATGAGGCCAGTGATCATCAAGCACTGAAAGTCGACCGTGATTTTGAGCAAGTCTGGCGTGGTGTAGGACGCGTTATTGATAGTAAATATTTTGTTGTACAAGATCGCGAACGTGACAAAGGCGTGTACTTTGTACAATACCTCGACCCATTCGTATTAGCTAAAAAAGCGGATGACAGTATGCTGGGTAAATTGGCATTCTGGGAAGATGAAATGGATAAAACACCAGAGCTGTTCTATTACATTAAGTTAGTTAATGACGAGGCCGATACGAAGATTATTATTAAAGATATTGATCAAGTTAGAACGTCTTCACCATCTGCACGCCGTTTGCTACGTCTTATTCAGGAAGAACTGGTCCGGTAATGCGTTTTGCCTCGCTTGGCAGTGGTAGTCGAGGTAATGGCACACTTGTATCGCATGGTAATACAACGTTATTAGTGGATTGTGGCTTCTCTGCAAAAGAGGCAGAAAAACGGCTAGAGCAAGTTGCTTTAACAGCAAAAGACTTAACGGCGATAGTCGTAACGCATGAGCATGCTGATCATATTAATGGTGTACGAGTCCTTGCACGTAAATACCAATTACCCGTGTATGCAACGGCTGGAACGGCAGGGTGTTTAGCAACTAATCTAAAAGACTATATTCATGAGTTTAGCTGTCACGAACAGTTTGAAATTGATGATATAGAAGTAAACCCATTTCCCGTGCCACATGATGCTCGTGAGCCTAGCCAGTTCGTATTTAGTGATGGTGGTGCCAAAGTCGGTTTATTAACCGATGTGGGTATGATTACACCGATTATTGAGCAGGCTTTGTCAGGATGTCAGGCGTTATTATTAGAAGCGAATCATGATTTAACGATGCTTGATAATGGTGAATACCCAGATCATTTAAAATACAGGGTGTCGAGTAAGATGGGGCACTTGAATAATCTGCAAGCCGGGTCTTTATTAAAGAAAATAGATACCACTGAATTACAACATATTATGGCGATGCATTTAAGTGAGAAAAATAATCATCCTGATATTGTTAAAACCGTCTTTTCAGAAGCATTAGAGTGTGAACAAGATTGGATCGGTATTGCAGATCAAAACTTAGGCTTCACTTGGCGAGATATAGCATAAAGCTAAAAACAGGTAAAAGAGAGAACAATGGAAAAAAGACAAGAGTTATATGCAGGTAAGGCAAAAAGCGTTTACAAAACGGATGATGATGATTTCGTCATCCTAAGTTTTAGAGATGATACATCTGCATTTGATGGCGAAAAAGTGGAACAACTCAGCCGTAAAGGCGAAGTCAATAATAAGTTCAATGCGTTTGTAATGGAGTATTTGCAAAAGTCAGGTATTCCAACGCATTTTGAACGCTTACTTAATGCCAATGAATCATTGGTTAAAAGCATGGAAATGATGCCTGTCGAATGTGTTGTTCGTAATGTTGCATCGGGGAGTTTATGTCGACGCCTTGGCGTAGAAGACGGCCTTGAATTATCGCCACCTGTTTTTGAGTTTTTTCTAAAAAATGATGCTTTACATGATCCAATGATCAATGAGTATCATATTGAAACGTTTGGTTGGGCGAAAGCAGAAGATGTAATGACAATGAAAGCATTAACATTCAAAGTAAACGATGCCTTACAAAAGCTTTTTTCAGATGCCGGGATGATACTTGTTGATTACAAGCTCGAATTTGGCTTATTTAAAGGTGAGGTTATTTTGGGTGATGAGTTCAGCCCAGATGGCTGCCGTTTATGGGATGCAGAAACACGTAAGAAGTTAGATAAAGATCGCTTCCGTCAAGGACTGGGCGGCGTGATAGAAGCTTATGAAGAAGTTGCACTTCGAATTGGTGTACCACTATAAGCATTAATCAAGCTAGATATGTTAGATATAAAAAAGCCGCGATAATTCGCGGCTTTTCTTTATACTGGTTTTGCTAAATATTATATTATTTAGCAGCAAGTCTTCCTCTTGTTGCAACAAGGCCAGCTAAGACAGGTGCAAATAAGAATGCTGCAGCTGGAATTGGAACAGCAGTAGTTTGTTCAGGTTTTTCAAATGCAGTGTCATATCATGCTTGCTGACCAAAGCCGAAACTTTGTCCAGGTACAAAATTAGTGCCAGATGAAAAGTGGAACCATACACCGATTAAATCAGCGTATTGCATGCCTTCCCACGGTGCGGCAAAGGCATTATTAAGACCAGAAACATCAATATCAAAACTGAAAGTATTACCAGAGGCGGTTAAGTCACTGGAAAAGTCTGCTAATTCAGTACCCGCAGAGCTGATGGTGATGTTTTGAGCATTATATGAGTAAGCCTTCATAAAGGGATTAACACCAGAAAAATCAGCGTATAAAACAGCGAGTGTATTAGGGGCGATAACTTTTGGATTAGGGCCTGAACCATTGATAACTAACCAAAACCCATCAGCAGCATCACCGTTAGCGGTTTTAGCATCAGAAACTGACTAAGTTAGTCGTTCTGTATCAGAGTTATAAGTTGAAGATAAGGCCGATACACTACCACCATTACCGACTCTATTAGGATCGCCTGTGTAAGCATATGTTGCAGCTGATGCTGTTGTGACAGAGGCCGCAAAAAGTGCAATAGCACTAAGGAAATTTTTTATTTTTATTGTTCGATTCCGAGTTGATGATTAGTGGTAGACATATTGTCTTCGTTACAAGCTGAACACTAGCTGAACAACACGACTTGTTGATGTTTTTAACTACTATAAAAGACAAAACAATCAAAAAGATATTGTACTTTAGTACGAAAAGTTAATTAAGACGGGCAGTCCAGTCGATAGAGGTTCCTGCTCGCATAGGTACTAAAGGTTTACCAGAAAAGGGATAGTGTTCTGGTACTGTCCATGTTTGTTTGGTCAAAGTGACAGTACGAGAATTTCGTGGCAAACGGTAAAAGTCAGGCCCAAAATGGCTAGAAAAATTTTCTAATTTGTCGAGTGCGTCAGCTTGCTCAAATGCTTCAGCATATAGTTCAAGCGCGGCATGAGCACTATAAACACCTGCACAACCGCAGGCACTTTCTTTGGCATGTTGGGTGTGAGGAGCACTATCGGTACCTAAGAAAAACTGTGGATTACCACTGGTCGCTGCTTTAATAAGCGCCTGTTGGTGCGTGTTTCTTTTCAAAACAGGTAAACAAAAATGATGAGGGCGAATACCACC
>Ga0206131_10006724_pt1 | contig 11704 bp, 9 predicted proteins | sample Helgoland_Spring_FD_148636 | JGI IMG/M metagenome (GOLD analysis project Ga0206131, IMG submission 148636) | Pelagic subsurface seawater microbial communities from Kabeltonne, Helgoland, North Sea - Helgoland_Spring_Bloom_20160517_1 | ecosystem: Environmental > Aquatic > Marine > Epipelagic ... | reverse complement strand
TCACTACGGCGGCACATTCATGCCCCCCAAGGGGTTCCCGACCACCCAATTCGATATGGTCGTGGCGGAAGACGTGGGGCTTTTCAAGTTTGATATTCTGAGTCAGCGGGGACTCGGAAAGATCCGGGACACCTTGGACCTCATCGCTGTCCACTCGCCGGCCGTTGTCGCGTCCCTCGACATCCACGACATGCAGCGGTTCAAAGCCGACCCCAAAATTCAACACTTGCTGCGCGAAGCGCTGGCCGTCGGCTGTTTTTATGTCGAATCGCCCGCCATGCGGATGCTCATGCGCAAGTTACAAGTCGATACCTATCTGGGATTGGTTGCCGCCAGTTCCGTCATCCGACCTGGTGTTTCCAAAAGTGGCATGATGCGCACCTACATCGAACGGCACCGGGATCCCAAACGGCGAAAAGAAGCCCACCCCGTCCTTCTCAAGTTGATGCCAGAAACCTATGGTGTGATGGTCTATCAAGAAGACGTGATCAAGGTGGCCCACCACTTCGCTGGGCTCGATCTCGGGGAAGCCGATGTCTTGCGACGCGGTATGAGCGGGAAGTTTCGATCGCGGGACGAGTTTGCAAAAGCCCGAGACACCTTCATTGAAAAGGCTGTGGAACGCGGCCGGCCGACTTCCTTGGTTCATGAAGTCTGGGACCAAGTGGAAAGCTTTGCCGGGTACGCCTTTGCCAAAGGCCATTCGGCTTCTTACGCCGTTGAGAGCTATCAAAGTCTCTTCCTCAAGGCCCACTGGCCCCTGGAGTACATGACGGCTTGCATCAACAATTTCGGGGGGTTCTATCGCACCGAGTTTTATGTGCATGAAGCGCGTATGGTCGGCGCCCGCATGGAGGAGCCGTGCATCAACCGAGGCCACTGGGAAGCCACCGTTTACGCCTCTGAACTCCGAATCTTTCTGGGCTTCAACCTCGTGCGCGGGGTCGAGGCGCAAACGGTCGAGGCGGTGATGCGAAATCGTGCGCAATGTGGTCCGTTCGCTTCACTGGAAGACGCCATTGAACGGCTTGGGTTGGGATTGGAGCAATGCTTGCTTCTGATCCGTTGTGGCGGATTTCGGTTTACGGACTTGAGCAAACAGCAACTGCTGTGGGAGGCCCATTTTTTGCTAGGGCACCGATCACGCTCCGCCCCCGAAATCACGCTGTTCGCTCCCGAAGCACGACGCTTCACACTGCCCGCTTTGGAATCGGGGATCCTCGAAGATGCCTTCGATCAAATCGAGTTGTTTGGCTTTCCCTTGGTTTCGCCCTTTCTACTGCTCACTGAGGAGGCGCAAGCAGTGGCGCAACGCAGTGTGAGAAGCGACGCGTTATCTGATTGCATTGGACAAACGGTGGAAGTCGTCGGGTACCTCGTTACGGTCAAGGAAACAGCCACATCGAAAGGAGACCGGATGTGTTTTGGGTGTTTTGTCGACCGAGAAGGTGCTTGGCTCGACACGGTACACTTTCCGCCCTCACTAAGCACCTATGGGTTTCGAGGCAAAGGCATCTATCGGATTCGCGGTCCCGTACGTGAGGAGTACGGTTGCTACCACGTCGAGGCGTTGTGGATGGAAAAGCTCGCTTACATCCCCGATCCACGCTACGCCGAGGGTGGATTACCCGGTCGTGACGCACGACCTACCAATGCCTCTTCAAAGCGTCGTCCCACCATGCGAGCCAATAGCAGTGGCGGCCAACTCAAACGGCAAATGCAGTCCAAATCTCGCTAGGAGACCGGCTCCATGTTCGCATTAATTCGCTGAAGGTGGCAGGATGTTCCAGCGCAATCCCGCATAGAGCATCCGTCCAAAGATGGGTGCGTATACCAAACTGGCATCAAAGTACTGGTTGAAATCACTGGCCGAAACCGGTGAGTCATCATAAACCGCTCCAATGATCGGACGTTTTTGCTTGTAATTCAAAGCATTCTCAACACCCGCATAGAACGAAAATGACCGGGAGAATTGACGCGTCGCCTGCAAATTTAATTGAGCAAAACCCGGTGCCTCGCCTGGACGTTGAAACAATTCCGGGTTCGCATCCGTTCCTGGCAACCGCTGTGCGCCTACCCATTGAAACGTTGCATCTGCGAGCCACTGGCTCTGCTTTTCTGAGAGCGCAGAGGCATAGCTCCATTGAACAAATGAGCGGTGTTTTGAGACAAAGGGGTCCTGTGTAGGGTTCCCAAAGGCCCGATCTGTTTGAGCGTCGACCCAACGATAGGCAATGCGCAAATCAACCCGGCGGTGCACATCCCAATTGAATTCGGCCTGAGCGGATCGTGCAAAGGACTCGCCATTCAAATTGTACAGTCGAATCTGCTGGGCATCCGCATCGAGATCCACCACCACCTTATTCTCAAACCACGTATTGTAAACGTCCAGCGCGAGGGACGCGTCACGATAATTCAACCGAAATTTACTGGTCAAATTCAGTCCGGCATTCGTCGCAATTTCCGGCTGGAAATCACCGTATACATCGACATTCCATGTTCGCTGACTCGCCCATGAGCCCAGTTGTTCCATGTAGGGATTCGGCGTTCTGAAGCCACGTCCAGCAGCCAATTTGAGCGATGTATTTTCAGTAGCGCTCCAACGAGCGTGCAATCGAGGACTCCAAAATCCACCGAACACATTGTGCTGATCGTAACGCACTCCAGCCACCACGCTCAAACGGTCCGCATGGTTCAAGGTGAATTCGAAAAAGGCGCCAGGAACGACCTCATCCCGCTGTTGAGAAACGCTCGACGTATCTGATCGATGTACCTTCTCGTCAAACTGATCTGAAACAAAGCTGACTCCGGTCGTGAACGCGCGATTGGTGTTGCCCAGAATTCCTGAGTACAAAACATTTCCTCGGAAAAATCGCTCGCTGCCCGTGTACTTCTGACGACCAAACTGGTGCGCATGTTGGTGATCTGAATACACAAACTGGGTTCCAATGCTTCTCCATTCGGCATCTGGGAAAACAAACCCTGTTTTCGCTGAAACCTCCATCCTGTCAATGGCCGTAACAGCCGACCACCCCGAGTCTGAGGGTGATGCCAGCAGGTCCATGACGCCTGACCAAGGCATGTCTTGATCAAAAGCAGCGACCTGTCCGGCAGCGGATTCCGTCTGGATCCAATTCACAGCATATTCGCCACGAATTCCACGATCACCGATGAACTTCCATTCGCTACGCCCGATATAGTTTCGCTTCAGTGGACCATCTAAAAATCCGTCAGAATTCCGATCGTTCAACTGGTCGTTGCGCACAGCATGCGTCAAAAGAGTCGTACTCCATCTCCGGCTAATTCGATGTTTGCTTACATGGTTCCACTCCAATCGTCCCGCAGCATTTCCGTAGATGTTGACATGAAGCGGGTCTGCATTTTCCGGATTCTTCAATGCTACATTGATCTGACCTGTCATGCTCTCGTATCCTTGAGTCACCGTTCCAGCGCCCTTGCTGATATGGATTTCATGGATCCAATCACCGGGAATGAACATCAATCCTTGAAGGACATTCAATCCACGGGGTCCTGGCAGGTTGTCAACTTGTATTTGGCTGTACTTGCCGTCGAGCCCCAACATACGGATCTGCCGTGTACCCGTCACAGCATCGGTAAACGAGGCATCCACAGATGCGTTGGTCTCGAAGGCTTCGGATAAATTGCAGCACGCTGCTTTTGCCATTTCCTTTCGGTTCAACGATTGAATGTTGAGCGGATTTAAAAGCGATATCTGCGTTGCGCTTCTTTCGGCAGTCACTTCTGCAGAGCCTAAACTCACTCCAGAATCCAGTGGAATATCGACATATGATTGGCCTGAATAAACCAGCCCTGCCGTTTGGTACCCCACCATACTGACCAAAAGGGTGTCTCCTAAATAAGATGAGACGATCTTAAAAAAACCAAAGCCATCACTGATTTCAACATTTTCTGGCGCACTAGACCAACGGACATACGCCCCGGGCAATGAAACATATCCCGGTTCATGCACCCCGCCTTTCGCATGATCATGGCCTTCATGCGACTCGTAAAGAACTTTCCCCCGAAGATTGTTCGTCTGTGCAAAAGCTGCAGTACCCAACCCGAAAATCAGTACCGCCAAATAGCAAATTTTCATACGATCAATGGTCGTGGTCTTGGCCCTCAGAACCACATGATGCTCCTTCTCTGTATTTACAGCACCCGTGCAATCCAGCATATTCTTGATCCGTCGCTTTCACTATATCCGTATCGTGTCCTGCTCTGGCAGCAACCGCGTGCAATTGTTCCACAGAAAATTTATCCGTTTTGTACGCTACGGTCAACTTCTTGGTCTCAAGATTCCAATCTACATTGAGAATGCCCGGCAAGTCGTAAGCCTTTTCTATGCGCGTTTCGCACATGCCACAAACACCGTCTACGTTGAACGTGAGCTCTGCTTTTTTCTGTCCGAATGCGGCACATGAAAAACAGAATAAACTGAGTGCGATGAAATATTTCATTTTTCTAAAGTACGAATAGACTGCTCTATTTGCTTCTAAAGGGTTGCCAACAATTTAAAACAACCCCGATTGAGCCTACTTCTTGCTCTTAACCGCGGCGCTCATGAAGTCGCGATTCATGCGCGCTATGTTGCTTAAATCAATGCCCTTGGGACACTCCACAGCACAAGCACCCGTATTCGTGCAGTTTCCGAAGCCTTCCTTATCCATCTGCTCCACCATGCGCTGAACACGTGACTCCCTTTCAGGCTGGCCTTGAGGTAAGAGCGCAAATTGAGAGACTTTCGCGGACACAAAGAGCATCGCTGAAGCATTCTTGCACGAAGCAACGCATGCTCCACAACCAATGCATGTCGCCGCACTAAACGCGTCATCAGCTTGTTCCTTCGGAACGGGAATCGCATTGGCATCAATCGTGTTGCCCGAGGTGTTGACAGAGATGTACCCCCCCGCTTGAATGACCCGGTCAAAAGCACTCCGATCGACCGTTAAATCCTTGATCACTGGAAACGCTTGTGCTCGCCAAGGTTCAATGGCAATGGTATCTCCATCATTGAATGAACGCATGTGCAACTGGCACGTAGTGACCCCTCGGCCTGGACCATGCGCTTCACCGTTGATGAACATGGAACACATTCCGCAAATGCCTTCACGGCAATCGTGATCAAACGCAACCGGCTCTCCGCCAGCGCGAATAATCTGGTCGTTGAGCATGTCCATCATTTCGAGGAACGACATGTCCGGAGACACCCCTTCCAATGCATGCGTGTCCATGTGTCCTGTCGCTTCCGGGCCGTCTTGGCGCCAAACTTTCAATGTCAGATTCATGACCTTCTTACTTGTAGCTGCGTTGCTTCAACTCGATGTTTTCAAAAACCAAATCCTCCTTGATCAACTTGGATTCACTGGGGTCTCCCGCGAATTCCCAAGCCGACACAAAAGCAAAATTCTCGTCATCCCGAAGAGCTTCTCCTTCCGGAGTTTGATGCTCTTCACGGAAATGCCCTCCACAGGATTCCTCTCGAGCCAATGCGTCCATGCACATCAACTCTCCTTGCTCTAAGAAATCGGCGACACGCCCTGCCTTATCCAGTTCTGGATTGTAACTCGTCGCATTTCCTGGAACACGAACGTCCTTCCAAAATTCCTCACGCAATGCGCGAATGTCCGCGATCGCCTTTTTGAGACCGGCTTCGTTTCGCGACATTCCACATTCATTCCACATGATGCGGCCTAAACGTCGGTGGAAATCATCAACTGGCTTGGACCCGTTGTTGTTGATGAGATGGTCAATGCGCTCCTGCACCGCCTTTTCTGCCGCTTCAAACTCGGCTGAGTCTGATGAGATCGCCCCTGTGCGAATGTCATTTGCCAGGTAATCCCCAATGGTATAAGGCAATACGAAATAGCCGTCAGCCAGTCCTTGCATCAAAGCAGAAGCGCCCAGTCGATTCGCTCCGTGATCGGAAAAGTTGGATTCGCCTGTTGCATACAACCCCGATACGGAGGTCATCAGATTGTAATCCACCCAAAGCCCCCCCATGGTATAGTGAACCGCAGGATAAATCTTCATCGGTGTTTCGTAAGGATTGTCCGCTGCAATCTGCTTGTACATGTCGAAGAGGTTGCCATACTTCGCTTTCACCACCTCCTTGCCCAATGTGACAATCTCTTCAGTCGATGGTTGAGACAGCCCGCGAATGCTCGCTTCTGTTTTGCCGTAACGTTTGAACGCGCTGGCGAAATCCAAGAAGACGGCTTCCCCCGTCTTATTCACGCCAAAGCCCGCGTCGCAGCGCTCCTTGGCGGCACGAGAAGCGACGTCCCGTGGGACCAAATTTCCGAATGCAGGATACCGCCGTTCCAAATAGTAATCCCGATCAGCCTCTGCAATCTCCAATGCTGTTTTCGTTCCCTTCCGAATTGCTTCGGCGTCCTCCTTCTTCGCCGGAACCCAAATGCGACCATCGTTGCGCAAAGACTCCGACATCAATGTCAGTTTCGATTGATGCTCACCAGACACCGGAATGCACGTCGGGTGAATTTGCGTGAAGCACGGGTTGGCCATATGAGCGCCTTTTTTATGCGCCTTCCAAGCTGCCGACACATTCGATCCCATGGCATTCGTGCTCAAGAAGAACACATTGCCGTAACCGCCGGTTGCCAATACAACCGCGTGCGCTGCGTGACGCTCCAATTCTCCCGTAACCAAATTCCGAGCGATGATTCCACGGCATTTGCCATCGACCATAACCACATCCATCATTTCGTGGCGGGTCAACATGTCGACCTTGCCTTTGGAAATCTGGCGGCTTAACGCTGAATAGGCTCCCAACAAGAGCTGCTGGCCTGTCTGGCCCTTCGCATAGAAGGTTCGAGAGACCAACACTCCTCCGAAGGATCGGTTGTCCAACAGACCTCCGTACTCACGCGCAAACGGAACACCCTGTGCGACGCATTGGTCAATGATGTTGGTTGAAACCTCCGCCAAGCGATGCACGTTGGCCTCTCGGCTTCGGTAATCTCCTCCTTTGACCGTGTCATAGAATAAGCGGTGCACCGAGTCCCCATCGTTTTGATAGTTTTTCGCAGCGTTGATTCCGCCCTGAGCAGCGATTGAGTGAGCTCGTCGTGGGGAATCTTGGAAGCACAGCGCCTTGACATTGTACCCCATTTCAGCAAGGGATGCCGCAGCAGAACTGCCGGCAAGTCCTGTTCCTACAACAATGACGTCAATGGAGCGCTTATTGGCCGGATTTACCAGCTGAATGTCATCCTTGTACTTCGTCCACTTGTCGGCCAATGGGCCTTCTGGAATTTTGGAATCGAGCATCGTTTCGAAACTTTAAAGCTGGATAAAGAAAAGGTAAACTGGAATGCTAGCGAACAGCGTTGGAACGCCGATGCCAAAAAACAAACCCGCCCGCTCAATCAGCGGAGAATATTTTGAATGGCGCAATCCCAAAGATTGAAAGCCACTTTGAAAACCGTGAATCAAGTGAAAGCCCAAGGCAAACTGCGCCAACACATATCCCGCAACGGCTAGACCTGCTAACCCGTTTTCAGGACCAAAAAAGGTCATGACGACCGTATGCAGATCCTTCAGCCCATCAGATTCTCCAATTGGACCAAAGTGCATCACGTACCAAAAATTTTGCATGTGACTCACCAGGAACACCAAGATGATGGTTCCTAGGATGCCCATGTTTCGGCTGGACCATGAGGCGTTGGCAGAACCTTTTTCTTTCACATACCCCGTTGGTCGCGCTTTGCGGTTCTGCATTGTGAGGGCAATGCCATCCACAACGTGAAACAAAACCGCCGCATACGTCAGGTAGCTAAGCAATTTAACCAGCGGGAAGGTGGTCATAAAATGAGCGTATTCGTTGAAGGCCAATTGCCCTTCAGCGCTTGTATTGAACAGCTGCAAGTTGCCTGCTAAGTGTCCCAAAAGGAAGAGGCATAGAAAAAGCCCTGACAGGGCCATTACATATTTCTTGGCAAGAGACGAACGCAAAATTCCTGAGTTACTCATGGTAGAATCCAATTGGATTCTTCAAAGATAACATGATGACCTCCGGCTACCAACGCATCACCAGACGAAGGCCGCAAGGCTGTTCTCCTTCGGGATGAAAAGGGGCGCCTCGGTTATCGAAGCGCCCCCACCATCAAGACTCCACAGACTCTACTGGACGGCGATCAAGCATCAACATTTCGCTCGCCACGATCTCCGTAACGTAACGCGTATGCCCCTCACCATCTTCGTAAGTGCGGTAAGCCAGACGGCCTTCGATGGCAATTTCCGCGCCCTTTTTGAGGTATTGACCAGCGACATCCGCCAGCGCACCCCACGTGACCACATCGTGCCACTGTGTGCGCTCCACACGTTCACCCTCACCATTGCGGAAGATTTCGTTGGTCGCTACCGGAAAAGAGCATTTGGTCTTGCCTTCATCGAAGCTCATCAATTCGGGGTCTTTCCCGAGACGTCCAATCAATTGGACCTTATTTCTAAGTGCATTCATTTGGTTAATTATTCTTGGCCAAACATCCGACGGTCACTTGCGTCTAGTCGTAACCCGAACGGATACGTTCACCAATTGACACAAGGGGTTTGTCGGCGCGACGAGCGTGTATCTTTGCCCCCACATCTGAACAGTTTCAATGGCTTCTAAAATCCGCGTCCGTTTCGCTCCTAGTCCGACCGGCCCTCTACACATGGGCGGTGTCCGAACGGCTTTATACAACTACCTCTTCGCTAAGAAACATGGTGGAGATTTCTTGCTTCGCATCGAAGACACCGATCAAAAACGCTTCGTTCCGGGAGCCGACACGTACATCCAAAAAGCCCTTGAATGGTGCGGGATTCCGCCTTCTGAGGGCGATGGAATCGGAGGTGACCACGGGCCGTATAAACAATCCGATCGCAGTGCGTTGTATGCCACCGAATTGAACCGATTGCTCGAGACAGGCAACGCATACAAAGCCTTCGATACGTCCGAAGAAATGGATGTCCTTCGAAAGGCCGCCGAGAAAAACGGAGACGTCTGGCAATACGACGCCAGTACGCGGATGTCCATGCGGAATTCCTTGTCATTAAGCGCTGACCAAATGGCTCAATTGGAGGAAAACAACACCCCCTACACCATCCGTTTTCGCATGCCGGACGCCGCTCGAGATTATGGGTTCAACGATGCCATACGCGGCCACATTATCGTTTCAACGGGTGTCCTCGACGACAAGGTCCTGATGAAAACAGATGGATTGCCCACTTACCATCTCGCCAACGTGGTCGATGATCATCACATGGCCATCAGCCATGTTATTCGCGGAGAAGAGTGGCTTCCAAGCGCACCCCTTCACGGCCTACTGTATGAAGCCTTTGGATGGGATGCTCCCGTCTTTGCGCATTTGTCATTGATCTTGAAACCAACCGGAAACGGAAAGTTGAGCAAGCGCGATGGCGATCAAGGAGGCTTCCCCATCTTTCCTTTGAATTGGGAAGATCCGCAAACAGGTGTGGTGTCAAGCGGTTATCGAGAGCAAGGCTATCTGCCCGAGGCTTTCATCAACATGCTCCTCCTCTTGGGATGGAGCAGCGGTGATGAGAAAGAGTTGTTTTCGATGGAAGAAGCCATCGCCGCATTTGAATTGGAAGGCGTCACCAAATCTGGGGCACGTTTCAATCCGGATAAAACCAAGTGGTTCAACGAACAGTACTTGCGTCAACTTCCAACGGACGCTGCTGTTGCTGCGTTCCGAGAGAGCGCGAAGGGTGAAGTCGATCAATGGGATGATGCCCGGTGTATTCATGTATTGAATATGATGCTCGAACGCGTCAGCTTCATGCACGAGATCAGCGCACATCGGTATCTTTTTGAGGCGCCTGCAACGTTAGACGAGAAGCTTGTGGCTAAAAAGTGGAAGCCTGAAACAGCAGGCTATGTGCTTCAATTGAAAGCGGTTTTGGCATCCGTCGAGTCTTTTGATTCGAGCAGCATAGAAACGGAATTCAAAGCATTCCTAGAGGAAAACAACTTGGGGTTTGGAGCCGTCTTATTGCCCTTTAGACTGGTTCTTACGGGCACAGGAGGCGGGCCGTCTATGTTTGATTTCGCTTCTTTTTTAGGCCGTGAAGAAACGATGCGCCGCATCGATCTTGGACTGGCGAAAGTCAGCTAAACTGCATCTCAGGAACCGACTCGGGCACCACCAGTTTGCCGGCAGTCGCGGCAACCACCTGTTCGACAGAAATTCCAGGAGCCACTTCCACCAAATGGAAGGCGCCATCGCGAATGTCCAATACGGCAAGGTTGGTCACCACGCGTCTCACGCATGCGACACCCGTTAATGGCAAGGAGCAATCTGAAAGCAACTTGGACTCGCCGGCTCGGTTCGTGTGCATCATCGCTACGATGATGTTTTCAGCACTCGCTACGAGATCCATTGCTCCGCCCATCCCTTTGACCATTTTACCCGGAATTTTCCAATTGGCGATGTCCCCATTTTGTGAAACTTCCATGGCTCCCAATACGGTCAACTGAACGTGTTGTCCACGGATCATGGCGAACGATGTTGCGCTATCGAAATAGGCCGCTCCGGGCATCGCCGTAATGGTCTGCTTGCCCGCGTTGATCAAATCAGCATCTTCATCTCCCTCCATCGGAAAAGGACCCATGCCCAAGATGCCGTTCTCCGATTGAAATTCCACTTCCATTCCCGAAGGAATGTAGTTGGCCACCAGCGTGGGAATCCCAATGCCCAAATTCACGTACCAGCCGTTTCTAACTTCCTGCGCGATGCGCTGTGCAATGCCGTTTTTGTCCAACATGGAGTGTTGATTTGAGTCGTTTATCGTGATTGAACAGTCCGCTGTTCGATGCGTTTTTCGTAGCCTGAGCCTTGAAAAATGCGTTGCACAAAAATCCCAGGCGTATGAATGGAATTGGAATCTAGTTCCCCCTCAGGAACGAGTTCCTCGACCTCCGCTACTGTGATTTTTCCTGCCATGGCCATCATGGGATTGAAGTTTCTCGCTGTGGCTTTGAAAATTAGGTTGCCTGAAGCGTCTCCTTTCCACGCTTTTACAAATGCAAAATCAGCGGTCAACGCAGACTCCAAAATGTGTGGCTTGCCATTGAAATCCCGCACTTCTTTACCAGCAGCAACCTCCGTTCCATATCCTGCCGGTGTATAGAATGCTGGAATTCCAGCACCGCCAGCACGGCACCGTTCCGCCAAAGAACCTTGGGGAATCAAATCCACCTCCAATTCACCGCTGAGCATTTGGCGTTCAAACTCATCGTTTTCGCCTACATAAGAGGAAATCATCTTGCGTATTTGGCGTTGCTGCAGCAGCAGGCCGAGGCCAAAGTCATCCACTCCTGCATTGTTGGAGATGCACGTCACATCCTGAATTCCCAGCCGTACCAATTCCGCAATGCTGCATTCCGGAATTCCGCAAAGGCCGAATCCCCCCAACATGAGGGTCATCCCACTTTCAACGCCGGAACATGCCGCCGTTACGTCTTTTACTTGTTTTGAAATCGCCATGGCGTTGTGTTCTGATTATTCAAACAAATCCTCATCATCGAATCCAGCCCCTCCAAAAGTGGCTTGTTGAAGCTCCTTGAGTTGTCGACAATCCAATGAATCCAATCCCATTCCTTCTGGACGATCGAAGTCTGCCGTGCTCAAATTGAGGGCCGTGTTGGCATACGCTG